>PJEL010005617.1_pt1 | contig 10101 bp, 7 predicted proteins | sample 1853271 | NCBI WGS metagenome assembly PJEL01 (sample SAMN08108733, study PRJNA415343) | Invertebrate metagenome, whole genome shotgun sequencing project. | host: Globobulimina | place: Sweden: Gullmar Fjord | collected 2015-08 | reverse complement strand
TAAAAGCGGCTTATGATAACCTACTATGCACGACAACTGAAACCTGAACGGTAATATTTTCACTATGAGCCTTCACCTTTCCAACGTAATTTTACACCAGTTAAGCAAGAACGATCAGGAAGAACTGATTGTTAACTACCGTGCTGAATCTCTAGAAAACGATGCTTCGTCTGAAAGCCTCGTGGCTGAGCTTCACAGAGTGTTCAACTCAAAAGCAGGTAAAGGGTTTGGTTCTTTCAAATCCGACAGCGAATTCCAGCAGTCGTTGCATGAATTTCGAGCGGGAGAGCAAAGTTTTTATGATTTCTCTCAAAAAAGTGCGCTACGTCTAAAAGATGAGCTTTCAAAGTATCCTTTTGCTGATGAAGGCACTTTGGTACTTGCTGAATATCAATCATTGGCGACAGATTACCTTTTCATCGGTTTACTGCCTTCGAACCAAAGTTTGAAAGTGACAGAAGGGCTAGACATCAGTGCGACTGATTACCTTGATATCTCTAAGATGGATATTGTGGCGCGCCTTGATCTTTCAACATACGACACAGACAAAGAGTCAAACCGTTACCTTACATATATTAAGGGACGTGTTGGCCGTAAAGTTGCTGATTTCTTCTTAGACTTCCTTCAAGCAGAAGTTGGCTTGGATGCTAAGCAACAAAACCAAGTGCTGATGCAAGCGGTTGAAGATTTCGTTTCTGATTCTAAGTTAGAGAAAGAAGAAGCGATCAGCTATAAAAAGCAGGTTGCAGATTACTGTAACGAACAGCTAAAAGCGGGCGATGAAGTGCAAGTTCGTGAACTTTCTGGTGAATTACCAGCAAGCACAGATGGTACTAGCTTCTTTGACTATACTAGTGAACAAGGTTATGAGTTAGAAGATAGCTTTCCAGCAGATCGCGCAACTATGCGTAAACTAACAAAATTTGTTGGTGCGGGTGGTGGTTTGAATGTTAGTTTTGATAGTCTGCTTCTTGGTGAGCGTATTTTTTACGATCCGGAGACAGATACACTAACGATTAAAGGAACGCCGCCGAATTTGCGTGACCAATTGACTCGCAATAAGTCATAGTCCGAAGTTAACGGATAATAGCGGCAGCGGGATGTTGTCGCTTATTCTCTGCTTTACACTCTCGAAAACTGAAACGGTGTGAGACTGACATGCACAAGGAATATTGATGGAACAATCAGTGGCAACGCCCCATCGCTTTAAAAAGCCTGCAACTTTCTTGGTTGTACTTCTGGCTCTATGGTTACTTCCTTCGTTGGCCATCCTTCAGCTCAGCCGTTCTTACAATAATTCCCTTGCTCAAATTGAAGAGCTTGGTATTCGTGTTAACGAGTTAAGGCAGTCGCTTTACTTCTCTGAACCGCTCCGAGTCTCTCGTATTAATGACTTAGCCCTTGATGCGCAGTTGGTGTATTCGATTCGATTGCAGATTGAATCGGACTTTGAGCATGCGTTTTTCCGCCCTGATGTCAATCAACTGCTGTATGTCGCAGACCAATTTTTAGAAAAGTTCGATGAATTCATCCCGATAGAAAGCCAAGTGCAGGCGATAGTCGATAACATCAAGGCATTGCGCGCTGACAAGAAGACCTCTTCTAAGTTAAAGCCTCTGTTAAACGAATTTGGCGTCGTGGTGTTTGAAGCCATGTACTCTGACAATCAAAGTTCCTCGGCGACGTATCGTTCTTTTGACTCAATTCTTAAGCGCTCTTATTCGTTAAAAACCAAAGAGCAGGAAGCCATTCAACAGTTACTTGCTGATGCTTCTACGCTGTTAGGTGATTATGCTCAGCTTAATTATTTAGTTGATAAGATTAAGAAAAATTCAGTCAATGAGCAAATCATCAAGCTTGAAGCTCAATTCCATAAAAGTCAGTTCAATTTACTACTCGCAACCTTGGGTTTGAGTTTGGTTGCTATGATCGCGCTGATTTTATGGGGAGTGAGTTTTAGAAAGAATGCATCACAAGCTGAAGGTGATCCGGATCATGAACTAGAGAGCAACTTAGGAAAACGAGCAAACGGTTCGAACGCCACGGCGAACCAAATAGAAACTACGGATTCAAAGGACACGCTCGCTGATGCAAAACAGGCTAACCATGATGTTGCCGCAGCACCAGAAATAGCGCCGTCGATTCAGCATCCAGTAGTGAATGAACCTCAAGCGATATCAACAAATCATCCAGAGCCAGAGGCTCATTTAGCTGAGAAACACATCGCAAGTGTGACGGATTCAAAGCCTGCTATTGATATCGAAGAGATGCTAGAGACCCTTGATGGTGATGCTGAATCTGTAGGACTGCTATTAGGCGTGTTTGTGCAAGACCATGCTGATGACTATGCAAAATTCAAATCCTTGCTGACAAAAGATGAGACGTCGGCTGCTCGAATCGTACATAGCTTAAAAGGCGTTGCCGGAAGCATTAAAGCATCGAGATTGGCGATTATTGCCGCCAGTATTGAGATGACAATGAAGCAATCACGAGCGATCAGTGAATACGACCTTGAAGAGTTAGAACAGGCGATCCAGGCTTCAGTCGACTCTGCCATGGCGTATTTAGATCAATCGCACTAATTTTGCGAGAGTTTTGACAATACTCTGACGAAGTGCTCATACAATCCGCGCCATTAGTCTTTGTCAGAGGTGTATATGTTGCGTGTTTCTAGTAAGTGTTTGATGGTGTGGGTACTTAGCATTGTTCTAAGTGGTTGTTCTCTCTTAGAAGTTAAGTTAGATAGCCAAACAACACCACTGACTCAACAAGAGCTGAATGCTCGGATTATGACGCGTGAATACGCTAAGATTTTCTTTACTCGCGTAGAAGATTCGGCTGATTTTATCGCTCAATCTTATCCTGCTGACGATACCCTACATCAATCTTATGTACTGCTTTGGAAGATCCACGCAGAGCAGGGACTTCAACAAGCGGCTTACCAAACTTCTCCAATGTCAGCGTTAATTGATTCGTGGGTGTTTACCGCTCAAATGGACCAGTTTTATACGCAAGGCGACGGTGCTGACCTATTCGTAACTGACCATGCAGTAGAAACCGCTCACGATCTTACTCAAGAAGTAGAAAAACTGGCAAAAGGCGTATTGAGTTCTGGTGACTTTAAGAAGAGCCAAGCGTTCGTCGCGCAGTTTGCCGCTAGCCACCCATTTAAAGATCTCACATTCAGAAGTACGCCAGCTTACCGTGATTGGTTAACTTACTTAGGGAAAGACGAATCTCAAATCGTGCAAAATTTGGGAACCATGCCTGAGGCGATGAGTGATGCATCAGACCGTTTAAGCGTAATGGCTGATCAGACGCCAAAGCTGATGTCGTGGAAAGCTGAGTTGGTTGCTTTGAACAGCTCTTTAACGGGTGAAGACCTGTCTAAGACGCTGGAAAGCCTTCGTCAAACATCAGCAAGCATGCAGGACTTTATCGAAAACAATCCTGAGTACATGCAAACGCTGGCTTCTATTATGTCGACAGAAATGCAGCCCTTGCTAAACGACCTCAGCGATAAGACAGACCAAAAATTAGCGATGCTGAGCGATGAACGTGTGGCACTAGAAAAGATGGTGACGCGTGAGAGAGAAGCGCTAGTACAGATGGTTGAGAAAGAGCGCATCGAGATTGCAGGTATTGTGACTTCAGAAAGAGAGTTGTTCACTCAAGATCTAGACCGTGTTTCTCAAGAAGTGGTTGTGCTTGCGATTGACAAGCTGATGGAGCTAATCAAAAGTGTGATTATCTACTTCATCCTGTTTATCTTGGTGGTGTTCTTTGCACCGTTAGGCATCGGTTATTGGTTGGGTAAACGAACCGCCAACAAATAAGTAAATTACTAATTCAGTAACTAAGTAGATCAAAAAAGAGCGCTCTAGGGCGCTCTTTTTGTATTTAAATGATTAACGTTTTAATGACTTACGCTTGCTGCTTGCTTAACTCTGTCGCTTCTTCAGCTTCAAACGTAGGCGCTGTCGGTTCACATTTATCAACGAACCAACCCATGTAAGACGTCACGATAGTCACGATGATACAGATGAAACTTAACCACATGAACGGTGCGTAAGACAGCGTAGCAACGCCTAGAATACTCGCCATGTAGATACCGTTATCACTCCAAGGAACCATACCTGACGTTAACGTGCCACCGAACTCAGCGTTACGAGAAAGGTTCTTACGTTTGTAGCCTAAGCGGTCGTAGTTTTTCGCACAGATTTTTGGCGTAAGGATGAGTGATACATACATTGCTGAACCGAACACGTTACCCATGAAAGCTGTACCAATTGTACTGGTTGCTAGTGAGCCTGCGCTGTTTACACGACGCTCGAACACTTTAGCAATCGTCTCTAGCACGCCTACTTTATCCAGCAAGCCACCGAAACCTAAACCAAACACGATAACCGCAACCGAACCAAGCATTGAAGACATGCCGCCACGGTTAAGAATCGAATCAATGAACTCCACACCAGATGAGATAGAGAACGGTGCCCATGCTGTGTTAAATGCTGTTAGGAAGTCGATCTCTTGGATCATCACTGCCCAGATAATACCTAGCAGAGAACCAAAACTGATCACTGGGAATGACGGCATGCGGAAAGCCAATAGGCCAAGTACGATCAATACTGGTACAAATGAGTAAGGCGTAATGTAGAACTGAACTTCCATTGCTTTGATTACAGAGTCAACTTGGCTCATGTCAACGTTGCCCGCGTAGTGGAAACCAAACGCGGTAAACATGATCCCCGTAATCACGTAGCTGATTAACGCAACTGGAAGCATGCCCTTGATATGTTCAACCACTTCAACACCAGACATTGAAGAAGCCAGAATCACTGAATCAGAAAGTGGAGACATCTTGTCACCGAAGTAACAGCCCGAAAGTACTGCACCAGCAGTGATTGGTGCTGGAACACCTAGGCCTTGACCAATACCCATCATCGCAATACCGGCGGTACCAGCAGCTCCCCAAGAGGTGCCTGTTGCTAGAGCGGTTAGAGAACAGATGATCATAGTAGCTAAAAGGAAGATAGAAGGGTGGATAGCTTTCAGACCGTAGTAAATGATAGTGGGTACAATACCGCCCGAGATCCACGTACCAACAAGAGCGCCAACCGCTAAAAGTATTAAAACTGCACCTAAGCCATTAGATATTCCTTTGAGTGCTGCTTTTTCTAAGTCTTTGTATTCGTGGCCAAGGCGAATACCAAGCACCATGATAATGAACCAGCCAATATACAAGGCAAGTTGGATTGGAAGATCAAGCTTTGCTGTAAAGGAAAAAGCAAGGGATAGAAATAGTCCTAACGCGATGATTACCTGCAATAGGTTCGGTAGGCGAGTTTTACTCTGCTTCATATAAGCCTCTGGTTATTTCGAGCATTTATAGTGCTTCGTTATAGTTTGGGGTACGACGTGGACACTACAGTAATTAGATTATTATATCGAAAAAATACACCTAAGTTGTGATATTTGACTATTAAGTCAATTTCTCATGGTTGCATTGTCTGAATTTTTGTTAAATTCATGATTGTTACATGTTGATTTTTGTCGCACGTTGTTTTCGTTGTGTAAAATATTATTCTGATTAACCATTGTTAAATAGTGGTAATTGCTGCTAAGGCTTGGCTCTATTAGGGTGGAAACTGGAGTACTTTTATTGGCCAAACCTTTGATACTAACCATATTGCGTGCTTTATCAGTGGCAAAAGCGACGAATACGATTCATAGATAACTGCACTATTCATCGCGTTCACTTAAAAGAAACGAAAAAGTTACACTTTTTGCTAAAAAGCACTTGAGTTCTGTTTCTGAAAAACTTATAGATGGGGGAGAGCAATTTTTAATTTATACATGGAGAGTGAGAGATGAGAGTAGGTCTAGTTGGTTGGCGCGGTATGGTTGGTTCTGTACTGATGCAACGTATGGTTGAAGAAAAAGACTTCGACCTGATTGAGCCTGTTTATTACAGCACATCTCAAATTGGTATCCCTGCCCCTGTTTTAGGTGGTAAAGAGGCGGGTCTGCTTCAAGATGCCTTTGATATTGATAGCCTAAAACAACTTGATGCCGTTATTACCTGTCAAGGTGGCGATTACACTTCAAAAGTTTACCCAGCACTGCGTCAAGCAGGTTGGAAAGGTTACTGGATTGATGCAGCTTCTACGCTAAGAATGGATGCTGACTCCATCATCACATTAGATCCGGTTAACTTGGCTCAAATCCAACAAGGTATCCACGGTGGCACCAATACTTTCGTTGGTGGTAACTGCACGGTGAGCTTGATGCTAATGGCATTAGGTGGCCTATATGAAAAAGGCATGATTGAGTGGATGAGTGCCATGACTTACCAAGCCGCTTCTGGTGCTGGTGCTAAGAACATGCGTGAGCTGATTTCTCAAATGGGTGTTATCAACGACAGCGTCAGCTCTGAGCTAGCGAACCCAGCAAGTTCAATTCTTGATATCGATAAGAAAGTTGCAGACACGATCCGTTCTTCTTCATTCCCAACAGACCAATTCGGTGCTCCTCTTGCTGGTTCATTGATTCCTTGGATCGATGTGAAGCGTGAAAACGGCCAAAGCAAAGAAGAGTGGAAAGCGGGCGTTGAAGCGAACAAGATTCTTGGCCTAGATGGTCAGCCAATTCCTATCGATGGTACTTGTGTTCGAATCGGTGCAATGCGTTGTCATGCTCAAGCACTCACTATTAAGCTTAAGCAAGACGTTCCAATGGATGAAATCGAAGAGATCATCGCGACTCACAATGATTGGGTTAAAGTGGTCCCTAATGACCGTGACATTACTGCTCAAGAGCTGACACCAGCGAAAGTAACAGGCACGATGTCTGTACCAGTCGGTCGTCTACGTAAGATGTCGATGGGTAACGACTTCCTAAACGCGTTTACTGTTGGTGACCAATTACTTTGGGGTGCTGCAGAACCACTACGTCGTACTTTACGCATTATCTTAGCTGAGAAAGCGTAATCGAAAGCTCTTTCTATTCAGAAGTTAAAGCAGGCGCCACTCTTTGTGAATGCTTAGCTTCGTGAGAGACAAAGGCCGGTGTTAATACATCGGCTTTTTTGATCGCGGAAGGTTGATTAATTTCACTCTCGACTTCACTTAAATCTTTTCGTTGGAATGGGACAAGGAAGAGATCCCCAACTCGTTCGTTCCTCACTCTTGAGGATGACGTTTTTCTCCTAACTTAAATTGCGTCATTCCCGATAGCGACGAAGGAGCGTAGTCGGAAATCTCGTTTTGGCTCAGTGAACCAACATCAAAAAAGGTGACGATAAACGCCACCCTTTTAGTATTTTTGTGTCACATACTCAAATCACGAAACTGCTCTTAAATCTTTTTCGCATCTCGCCACTCGAATCCTGCATCTGCTTTTATTTCTCTTCAGACACGACACGCTTGTCCGGATCTGCCAATTCACTTGCACAGTGTTTGCAATACATCGCATCAGAATCATGACCCGCTCGGTTGCAGTTTGGGCACTTAACCAACTCTTTGTGAGAGTTCATCTCATTGCTCAACTCTGCAGTAATAATCCCTGTCGGCACCGCCAAGATTGAGTAACCCAGCAACATGGTAAGCGAAGCGATCGCTTTACCCAGCGCGGTTTGAGGGATCATGTCACCGTAGCCAACCGTAGTAATGGTTACGATTGCCCAATAAATACTGTGGGGAATACTGGTGAAGCCATTTTCTGGGCCTTCAATAACAAAGATCAGAGCGCCAAAGATAACGACCAAGATACCCACAGTGCTGAAAAAGATGAGGATCTTTCGTCTTGCCATTAATAGTGAACGCAGCAAGATATTGGAATCTTGTAAGTAGCGAACCAATTTTAGGATGCGGAAGATACGCATGACACGAAGCAGTCTCACCACGCCCATAAACGAAGCACCAGGGAAGATGATCGCAAGGTAGGTTGGAAGAATCGCTAATAGATCAACGACACCGTAAAAGCTGGTGGCGTAGGATTTGGGTTTTGGAGAGCAATAGAGCCTCAACAAATACTCAACAGTGAAGAGGGCTGTAAAAGTGTATTCGATATAACGCAGCTGTTGTGACCATTCGGTCATGACATTTGGGATGGACTCTAGAATAAGTACCAACAGCGAAGCCAAGATTGCAACGATCAGTGATATATCAAATGCACGGCCGGCCGGCGTGTGAGTACCAAAGATAATGACGTATAAATGATGCTTGAGTGGCTTGCGTGACATAAGGAGAAGTTCATCTTCTGTTAAAGGTATTAACAGTCATTATACAAGCTTGATAATAACGAGGCGAGTGAAAGCCTATTTGCTTTACTCGCCTCACAATAATCAGTTTTAGTTTCACTTTTTAATGGGCTAAATGCCCCTGAGTGTTATGCCAAGCCAGGGAACAAGTTACGAAGCCCGTTAGCTATAAATTCGATACCTAGTGCACCAAGAATCAAGCCCATGATACGCGTGATAACGTTGATCCCAGTTTGACCTAGAAAGCGAACGATAACGGGCGCTGAACGGAACAGAAGCCAAGAGCATGTTGCGAAAGCGATGATACTAATGCCAATGCCTACCGTGTCGATTGCGGCTGGATAACGAGAGCCGTAAACAATCGTTGAACTAATGGCACCCGGGCCTGCCATTAATGGCATCGCCAAAGGAACAACACCGATTTGTTCTTTACTAACGTACTCAGACTTCTCTTGCTTGTTCTGCTTATCTTCACCAAGTTTACCGCTCATCATTGAAAACGCGATGCTCAGTAATAGCAATCCACCTGCAACACGAAATGAATCTAGCGAAATGCTAAACATGTCGAGAAGCAATTGTCCTGCAACTAGAGAAACAATCAATATAACGGCAACAGCAATGTTGGCTTGTAATGCGGTCCTGTTCCTCTCTTCTGGCGGCATATGGGCCGTAAGAGAAACAAAGACAGGCATGATGCCGATAGGGTTTACGGCAGCAACAAGCCCAAGGAAGAATTGCATAAAGATTGCGATTTCTAAACCTTGCATGTGGGTGATCTCCAAATAGCGTACTTAAGGAAGAGGGGTTGATCTGTCAATAGTCAGAGCGCGTAATGTAAGTGACAAATCTAAATTGCACGAATGAAAAAAACTAACCTGAAATAGGGTCTTTTTTATAGAAAAACTAATTGAATCCAAATGCTGACTTCTGTCATGTTACGAGCTGATTATTGGTGTTTCATGTTGTAATTATTTTTTGACCAATTGTTAACCTACGCACGCTTTTAATAAAAATTATGTCTAAATCTAGCCCGCTGCAACGGTATGGATATACTCTCAGTAGCACGAATATAGCTGTATACATGTAATTTAACGGACTAAAAATGAAACTTTTTTACAGTTTGTGACGCTATGTATAAAAAAGCTGTCTGTTTGCTTGTTTTTTGTTCGAACGAAAAATGTGATTTTAATCTATATAAATCATGCTCTTAAGTTGATTTTTGCGATTGCCTTACTACTTTCTGGTTAATTCTTTTTGGCTAACTGATCTGGGTCAATTTTTTTCACACTGTGAAATAATATACTCAGTCCTGAAAGCAATTTACTAAGAACGCTGATGTTTAAGGTTAAAGGCAAGCAGCGAATTTAATAAAAAGTTTTTAATATTTATTATTTTAGGAGATCCACCATGCCTGTAACTAACTTAGCTGAACTAGATGCTCTGGTAGCACGCGTTAAAGCAGCACAAGAAGAATTCTCAACATTCTCTCAAGAGAAAGTTGACGCAATCTTCCGTGCAGCATCTCTTGCGGCTAACCATGCTCGTATCCCACTAGCACAACAAGCAGTTGCTGAATCTGGAATGGGTATTGTTGAAGATAAGGTTATCAAAAACCACTTTGCATCTGAATTTATCTACAACAAATACAAAGACGAAAAAACATGTGGCATCTTAGAAGAAGATGACAGCCTAGGCACAATGACTATCGCTGAGCCTGTAGGTATCATCTGTGGTATCGTTCCAACAACGAACCCAACTTCTACAGCAATCTTCAAATCTCTAATCTCTCTTAAGACACGTAACGGCATCATCTTCTCGCCACACCCACGTGCAAAGAACTC
>PJEL010005616.1_pt1 | contig 10102 bp, 5 predicted proteins | sample 1853271 | NCBI WGS metagenome assembly PJEL01 (sample SAMN08108733, study PRJNA415343) | Invertebrate metagenome, whole genome shotgun sequencing project. | host: Globobulimina | place: Sweden: Gullmar Fjord | collected 2015-08 | reverse complement strand
TGCTCAATGTCATTGCGAGCGAAGCGAAACAATCCCCGTTTGCAAGCAGGAGATTGCTTCGTCACTACGCTCCTCGCAATGACAAATGGGACAGTTATTTAATCCCGATTCCTAAGCAATCACTTTGAACACCCATCAACTGTCAACTATCAACTAAAATATTGAGGTAAGACAATGTTATCTACAACTGCCAAACCCGCCACCGTCGGCTTTCCCCGTGAGGTATGGGAAACAAGCGGCCCCACCGAACGCGCTGCCCGCATCAAAAACCGCCTGCTGGAAAACGAGCGCCAGATTGACGTAGAACGGGCTTGTTATGCCACCGAGAGTTACCGGGCTACTGAAGGCGAGCCAATGATCATCCGGCGAGCCAAGATGCTGCTGTATCTGGTGCGCCACATGTCTATCACCATCCATGCGGATGAAATGATTGTTGGCAATCGCTCCCTGCTGCCGCGGATGGGGGTCATCGCCCCCGAAGGGGCGGTGGACTGGATCGACAAAGAGCTGGAAATCCTGCCGACCCGTCCGCAAGACCGCTTCAACATCACTGCCGCGCAAATCCGCGATTTGCGCGAAGATATCTTCCCCTACTGGCGCGGCCAAACCCTGGAAGACACCGTCGCCGCCCGCGTACCGGAAGATGTGATGGTGGCCGTAACCGGCAAAGCCTTTTCACTCAACCAGACCGACCACGCGCAGGGTCACATCCTGCCCGATGTCGAAACCTGGCTACGCTTGGGCATCGTCGGTTTACGGGATAAAGTGACCGCCGCCCGCAAGCGCCCCGAAGTGCAAAACAAGGCCCAGCAGCACTATTACCAGGCCTCGTTGATCTCCTTGCAAGCCGCCACTGAGTTCATCACTCGCTACGCTGACCTGGCCTGGGAACAGGCTGAAATCACTGACAATGCTGTCCGACGGCGCGAACTACGACAGATATCAGAGATTTGCCGCCACTTGGCTGAGCAACCGGCCCGCACCTTCCACGAGGCGCTGCAAGCGACCTGGCTTTTGTTTGTGTTGCTCCAAATCGAAAGCAATGCCAGCAGCTTCTCGCCCGGTCGCTTCGATCAGTATATGCTGCCCTATCTGCAACAGGATTTGCAATCCGGCCAATTGACCCTGGACGAGGCGCAGGAACTACTGGAGTATCTGTGGCTCAAGTTCAACGAAATAGTTCTGCTCCGCAGCAGCAGCAGTGCTCGTTACTTTGCCGGCTTTCCCATCGGCTTCAACTTGCTTGTGGGCGGTCAGTTGGCTGACGGTGCGGACGCGACCAACCTGCTCAGTTATATGTGCCTCCGCGCTCAGGCTGATTTAGGGTTAACCCAACCCAACCTCTCCCTTCGCATCCACCAAAACAGCCCCGCTGAATTTTTACAGGCCGCCTCATACATTATCAGCAAAGGCAGCGGGATGCCCCAGGTATTTAATGATGAGGTCATCATTCCCGGCCAACTGAATCGGGGGATTGCCCCCGCCGATGCCATGAATTACGCCGTGGTCGGCTGTGTAGAGCTGTCCACACCGGGCAAATCTCTGGGCTGGAGCGATGCCTCGATGTTCAACCTGACCCGGGTGTTGGAATTGACCCTGTTTGGCGGCAGAGACCCGTATAGCAGTGAGCAAATTGGTCCGGAAACCCCGCCGCTCAATGAAATGCAGTTTTTCACCGATCTGGAAACGGCCTACGAGCAACAACTGGCCCACTATATCAAACTGATGGTCAAAGGCTGCAACGTAGTTGACCGCATCCACGCCGAAATCTACCCCTCGCCTTTCCTGTCGTTGGTAATCAAAGACTGTATCGAGCAGGGGCTGGATGTGACCGCCGGTGGGGCCAGGTATAACTTCTCCGGGGTGCAGGGTGTCCAAATTGCCAACGTGGCCGACAGCCTGACCGCCGTCAAACAAGCAGTGTTTGACGAGCAGTGGCTCCCGGCGGAAGAGTTGTTGATCGCCCTGCGTCATGACTTTGCCGGGCAAGAGGCGCTGCGCCAGCGGCTCATCAACCGCGTACCTAAATACGGTAACGACGATGACCGGGTTGATCAACACGCCCAAAAATGGGGCGATCACTACAGCAAATTGGTCGAACAGTACCCCACTATTCGCGGCGGGGTCTACCAGCCTGGTTTCTACACCGTCTCGGCGCATGTGCCGATGGGTGCTAACGTGGGGGCCACGCCCGATGGCCGCTTTGCTGGTACGCCGTTGGCCGATGGTGGCCTATCGCCCACCGCCGGGCGGGACAAGCGCGGGGCAACAGCCGCCCTCAACTCGGTCAGCAAACTTAATCTGAAACTGGCCTCTAACGGTACGTTATTAAATATGAAATTCCTACCGCTCTTTTTTGAGGGCGACACGGCCCTAAAAAAATTCACCCTGTTGCTGCGTGGCTTTTGTCAGCTGCATATCCCACACGTACAGTTCAACGTGGTTTCTGCCGCTGTACTGCATCAGGCTCAGGCCAACCCGGAGGCGTATCGTTCATTGGTGGTGCGAGTGGCTGGTTACAGTGCCTACTTCACCGAGTTGGACAAAGAGTTGCAGGACGAGATCATTCGCCGTACAGAGTTTCCTGATCTCTAGTGAGAACCCCGGAGTAGAACTATGGCGATCCTTGATCGCAGGCTTCCGTAGACTCAAACGGGGTTCCCATAAGGAGCAGCCGTTTGAGTATTCAAGACGTTAAAAACTCTAGCCTTTCATCCCCTTGTTGAAACAGAGGGGTTTTCCCGGCTTCTCCAATAAAGTAATTATGGGCCAGATATTGAAACTTTCACCTACTGAACGAAGCCAACTGGAGCAAATTGAAGGCGTTGTCTTTGACGTGCAGCGGCACTCCCTCCACGATGGACCGGGATTGCGCACCAACGTCTTTTTGAAAGGCTGCCCCCTGCGCTGCGGCTGGTGCTCCAACCCCGAGTCCCATCAACTGCAGCCGGAACTGGCCCTGTTCGAGCAGAACTGCATCACCTGCGATCAGTTCGACACTCCCTGCCCACTCTGCCGACCTCGGCACACTGCCCCAATTGACCTTGCTGAATTTGGAGAACGGGTGCTTATTTGCCCCACCGGAGCGTTGCGCTGGATTGGTGAACATCGCATCGCCGGCGATATCATCACTGAGGTCAAACGTGATCTCCCCTTTTATGAAGATGGCGGCGGGATGACCCTGACCGGCGGTGAGGCCACTATGCAACCTAAGCTGGTTGAGGCGTTGCTACGACTGGCTAAAGCCGAAGGTATTTCGACCACTCTGGAAACCTGTGGCCACACTCACTGGGCAGTCTGGGAGCGATTGATGCCCTATTTGGATAACATTCTCTATGATTTAAAACATGTGGATAGCGCATTGCACCAGCAGCATACAGGCCTGGACAATAAACTAATTCTGTCTAACCTACGGCAATTGGTAGCTAAAGGTGCGCCAGTTACCATCCGCATCCCCCTCATCCCCGGTTTTAACGCCGAGCCTGTCCAACTTCGGGCGATTGTTGAATTTGTGGCTAATCTAACTGGCGCAATTAAAGCTACCCACATCCTCCCTTACCATACTCTGGGTCGAGCTAAATACGCGGCGCTTGGTCTCGACTATCCCTGGGCCAGCCAGCGGCGGTTAAACGCCGCTGAAATCGCCGCCGCAGCCGATCTGTTTGCTGAATATGGCTTATCCATAAGCATCGGCGGTTGAACAATGAATCAATTTCTCTAATCCCTCCTGCCTGTCATTTAAGGGTAGTCAAATAAAATATGTTATAGAAAGGCACACCCCGCACAAAAGCTCTGGTGCCATCTATGGGATCAATAAACCAGCGCTGAGGGGCATCAACCGAGGTTTCTGTTATGCTGTACTCTTCACCCACAATGGCATGGCCGGGATAACGTTGCTCGATTCGGCTTCTAATCAACTGTTCGGCCTCATGGTCGGCAACCGTTACCGGGGAATCGTCGGGTTTGAAGTCAGGTCGAATACCGTTTTGGAAATAACCCAGCGTTAGTCGTCCGGCCTGCCAGGCGGTTTCAACTGCAAAATCTAAATAGCTTCTTAAGGAATTTGCCATAAAAAACACCTTTTATTTGAGCCGATTATCCAGTTTGCGGGCAACATCATGGGTTGAGATAATCGGCTCATCACCATCAATATACATTATCATCAAAACTGCTCCTACGGCGTTCCGACGAAATGTCACTATCTCAAAACGTATGGGCGGGTCATCGTCCGTAGTTGCTGCGGTCATCCCTAATCTTGTGTCGCCAATATCATCTAAAGTGGATAGCATCATTTTATTTCCTATGCCCTCGCCCTTTGAATCTAGCGACACAAAGAATGATTCAGTCAGTTCAGGCAAGGCTAAATCAAATTCAGCTTGTTCAAACTGACTAAAAAGAGGTGCAGTAAGCCCAATAACAATTTCAAAGTACTCACCCTCAACAAAACCAAAAACATTTCCCGTTTCTACACTTTCTTTGAAAGGGTTAAGCATTGTAGGTGGAGCTACCTCAAAACCGGGCGGCATATCGGCTAAGGTAAGGACCATACCTGCATCTGCATCGGGTACAAGTGTGAGTTCATCAAATATAGGCGGGGGAGGCTGGGTCAAGTCATTGATAACTTGTTCAAGGTTAGCAACGACATCCACCGTATCAGCCAATGAGAGCGCGCTTTTATAATCAGCAATGGCCGGCTCTTGTTCTCCCTGATTTAGATAAGCATCACCCCGAAGGGCGTAAGTTTCCATCGAGTCTGGCTCCATTTCAAGAACCCGGTCATAATCCGCCACAGCCAGATTGTATTCTGCCACAGCATTATAAGCAATACCGCGATTATAATAGTATAAGGCCTTGTCTGGTTCCAGTTCAATGGCCGTATTATAATCTTCTATAGCTTTTTCAAAATCATCCAAGTAGGTGTAGACAAGTCCCCGGTTAACATAACCCAGGGCAACCTCAGGCTCTAATTTGATAGATATTTGCGCGCTGGTCAGGGCTTTGTCATATTCACCTAACGCAGCCAATAATTCGGCCCGGGCAGCATAGGCGTAAGCATCATCAGGATTCAGTTCAATGAGCTGCGAAAAATCCTGCAAGGCGGCTAAGTTATCGCCAAGAAGCAGATAAGCGCTAGAGCGAACGCTATAAGCCTCGCTTGTAGTTGAGTCTTGCTTTATAACCACAGTAGCATCATGAATAGCATGGGCAAGATCACCCTTATTGAGATGAGCTTTGGCCCGCAGCGAATAAGCATCAGTCAGATTAGGCTCAAGTTCTATAGCGGATGACAAATCAACCATGGCTTCATCTGGGTTATCATCCTGTAGCTGCAAATAACCGCGATTAGTGTAGGCCCAGACCAATTTGGGGTCAAGGTCAATGGCTGTGTTTAAGTCTGAGAAGGCGGCTTCATTAGCAGCAAGTAAAATGTAGATATAGGCCCGTTCAGCATAAGCTAAGGCCGTTATCTCGTTTTGTTCCTCTAAAGTCAACTCAATGAAGCGATTAGCCGCCGTTAAAGCTTGCTCGTACTTTTCCTGGCTGGTATAAATATCAATGATGGTTTTGTGGATAGTTTCATTATCATAACCTAGCTCAAGAGCCTGTTTATAATCAGTCAGGGCCGCATCATAATCATCTTGCTCATAATGAATATCGCCGCGGGTGGCATAATAGGAGCCTTTTTCGGGCTCCAACTGAATAGCCTGGGTAATATCTGACCAAGCTTGAGCATAATCATCTTGCCAGTAATAGATATCCGCCCGCAAAGCATAATACATGGCTTCTTCCGCATCAAGCTCAATAGCTCGATTCAGATCAGCCAGAGCTAATTGATCTTTATTATCCTGGAAAAAATAGATATAACCTCGCCGAGCATAAACCCAATCATTATTCGGGTTGAGCTTCAGAGATTTGTTAAAATCAGCCAACGCTGGCTCAAAATTATCCATGCTTAGATATACAATCCCGCGAAAGGCATAAGCGCTGTCCCAATCCGCTTTTAAGGCCAGAGCGGTATGGATATCGGTTAAAGCTGCCTCATAATTTTCTTGGGCTAAATGCAGCGCCCCCTGGGCCAAATAAACAAAAGGCAAATGTGGATTTAAAGCTATAGCCTGATCAGCAGCGGCTTGAGCGGCCTCAAATTCTTCTTGATCGGTATGAGCAATAGATCGCCAGGCGTAAAGCAAAGCCGTGGATGGGTCGGCTTCATCGCTCAAACTAAGTGCTTGAGCAATTTCAGGCCTGGCTGCCTCCAAATCATCTTGCCTGACATAAACTCCGGCCCGGAAGACACGGGCAACGGCCAGGTCTGGCTCCTGTTCAATCACCTTATCTAAAACTGTCAAAGCCTGATCATACTCTCCCAGACCAAAAAGAGCTGCCCCGCGATAGGTTTGAGCCAGGGCCGAATCAGGTGCAAGTTGGAGGGTTTCCTCAGCGGCACTTTGGGTCAGCTCATAATTTTGTAGATAGAGATAGCTGGCGCTACGCCTCAGATGCGCCTCAAGCAGAGTGCCATCCAGGGCCAGAGCTTGTTCAGCAGCGGCAGCAGCTTGGGCAAAGTTGTTCTGGCTAAAATGAATCTCAGCCCGTTTTAGATAAGGTTCAGGAATAGCATTATCAAGGGCCAGAATCTGCTCAATTTCGGCTAGAGCGCCCTCTGTTTCCCCTTGAGCCAAACGGGCCTCAAGACGTAGCAAATAAGCTGGCAATTGGGCGGGGTCACGGCCCAAGGTCGCATCCAGATCAGTGATGGCTTGGGCGTACTGTTCAGTCCGCAGATAACACTCTCCCCGACCTAATAAGGCTTCAGTGTTATGTAGTCGGGCTGCATCCGGCTGTATGTTTAAAGCAGCCGTGTAGGCTGTAATGGCTGCGACACAGTTGTTTTGGGCTGCCAACTGGCTGGCCTGTTGCCTGTGGCTCTCAGCCAGAGAGCGTTGGTATAAAAAGCTCCCCGCCCCAAGCCCAACAATTAGCAAGATAACAACTATCAGACCAATGACTATTTTGGCTATCAATCGACTTCGTGCTTTAGGCGTTGTGAGTGTTGCTTGTTCTATGTTTGTTTCTTCATTATTGTTTTCCATCAGGGATTGCCTCCTTCTTGTTGTCATTCCTTATACTGTCCGGTAGATAACGATGCCGGGGACTTGGTATCATGCACCTGTAGACCATCCAAAATCAGTAACTTTAGCCTCACAACAGTCCCCGGCATCTGGCTGGTAATTCCAACTATTTTCATTCTTGTTGTCATTCTTTATACTGTCCGGTAGTGAATCTACCGGACACTTTTTTTACAATGAAGAAAAATAGGGCCTAAATGACCTGCTTGATGCCAATCAATGGATCTTTACAATTGTTAAACCTAAAATTATAAAAAAAATCCGTGCAAATCCGTGCCATCCGTACAATCCGTGTTCTATTTTGGTGCCTAATATAAGCGTTATGGCTGTTTATTAAAAGTGTCTGGTAGCAAATCCGGCAGATAACAACCTGCCAGGGTCATGCTGACTCCGATTACTCTTGAGTTTCGGTTGCTCGTTCGATAGAGGGTAGACGCCATTTAAGGGCCAGACCAATAGGGCTTGAGGGATAATTTTTAAGATAGGGTTTGAGCAGTGAGCGACCTTGCCCTTGGCTCAATAGAATATCGGGGGCATCATCAATAATCATTTGCTCAATTTGATGGTAAAGGGCCAAACGAGTTTCTATATCCGCTTCGACCCGGGCTCGTTCCAAAAGTTTATCTACCTCAGGGTTGCTATAATTACCGAAATTCTCCTGGGTGTCGGAGTGATAAAGAACATCGAGAAAGTTTTCCGGGTCAGGATAATCAGCACACCAGCCCCGGCTGACAATTTGGCCGTGATGTTTACGAACTTCGGTGTTAAATGAAATCGGCTCCAATTGCTCTACTGTTACTTCAACGCCCAGATGCGTACGCCACATCTCAAGGATGGCTGATAAATATCTTGATAGACCACCGCCCAGCCCGCTGGTGGTAAAGGTAATTTCAGGCAAATTGTCAGCGCTGCCATAAGTAGAGGCTGTTAATAATTCCAGAGCCAGGTCAGGGTCAAAAGTCGGGGCTTTAATATCCTGACTATAACCGGGCATACCGGGTGGAAGAATGGTATAGGCTGGCTGAGACATACCTTTAAGCACAACCTCAGCCAGCTTTTGACGATCAATGGCATAAGAAAAGGCCTGCCGGACCAAAGGATCATCAAATGGCGGCATAGTGACATCAAACATATATCGAGTGGTACATAATCCAGGGGTAATGTGTAAATCAGCGCTTAGAGGATTAGCTGGGTCGGTTACCCGTTCGATATTATTAGTTCCGACCCCGGTCATATCAATTTCATCATTTTCATACATCCACATCGGTACATCGGCATACATCATCAAGATCACATGTTCCAGTTTGGCTGGTTCCTGATAAAAGTTATCATAACGTCCTAAAATAATCAGAGCGTCATCCTCCCAGGTAAGTAGCCGGAAAGGTCCCGTGCCATTGGGATGATGTTCCCAATCTTCAGCTTGCACATTTTGTTCATCCACTACAAAGGAGGTGGGGTAGGTTAGTTTGGCTAAAAAATAAACTTTGGGGGCATCAATGGTGACTTTTAGGGTGTAATCATCCACTACCTCAACCCCGGCTATCTCATCCGCTTCACCCTCAAATTTGGCTTTAACCCCAACAATATCACCCATGTAGGTAGTTACGGTATTTGATTCAGTGGCTGGGTCAGCCGCTCTTTCCCACGAAAATTTGACATCATGGGCGGTAACGGGTTTGCCATTGTGGAAAGTCGCATCGGGTCGCAAGTAAAAAGTGTAGACCAAACCATCGTCGCTTATCTCCCACCGTTCGGCCAAATCAGGCCCAACTTGTAGGCTTTCATCGAGCATCACCAAACCACTAAAGATAGCCCCGATTGTCCCCCCAGCCGAGCCTCCGGTCTGGGCCGGGTCGAGGGTGCGAGGCTGACCGCTTGATAAAAATAAGGCGTTTTGGCGAGAAATACCATGCGGTCGAGGCTCTTCAACATGCATACTGGCCGCAATAGCCTGCAAAGTTTCCGGATGGCTGTCAAAGGTTTCCAGTGAAGCCACCAGCAGGACAACAAACACTCGCCGACCACGGTTGAGCAGAGTGACTCTGGCTTTTCGAGAGCTACCCGCTTCCGCAAACTCAATCACCCGTGCTTGTGAGCCATCCCACAGGTTGAGTACCGTATCAGACAGCCGTTCAACGGTATCTGCTTCGCCAATAACATTATATAGCTCAATGATGAAGTCATCCGGGGTTGCACCTTCATCGATTAAATTTGATAAACCCAAAAGAAAAACCCTGGGGGAGTCATTTTCAACCCGTATGCCGCCATTTATCTTTTCAGCCGACCAAGTCGAAGGGTAGAAAAAACCAAAACCCAGGGTCGAATCGCCATAATAGCCCACTTCGGGCGTGGGCGTGACAATGGGGGTAGGGGCAGACACATAAACCAAAACCGGGGTGGCGGTGGGTTGGGGGGTATTGGTCATAACCGGGGCTGGCATGGTCGGGGGTACAATGCTTGGGGTGGCTGTAACAGGCAGCGGCCAGGTTGGGGTAGCCGTTGCTTCATCCCGGGGGCCTTCTCCCAGAGCAGCCATAATAGATTGACAACCCATAACATTTAATAATACGGGTAATAGCAACAAAATGCAAAAGCGGGTCAGGTATAGTTGAATATTAAACGTAAAGTACTTCATAGTGATTCTCCTCTGAAAATGCTTGGAATTACGTAGTTCGTGTGGAAAATACAGCTTATAACATCATCATCCCCTTCAAGAATCCCGCTAACCGCCCCTTAGATTTATCTACCCCACAATTGCCAAAATTCCGGCCCACCTAACAACCAACCCTCTATTTTCAATCCCCTTTTGGGCACAACTTTATCTCATCTTTCAGAACCTAAATCAGCAACCAAGACTACCGGCTGTTTTTTAAATGGTTTTTATAAAAACACCCCTCTTTAAGTCCAAAATAACTTCCGCTCAAACATAGTTTATCTCCCGTGTGACTCCCGTGTGACTCCCTTGTCTCTCC
>PJEL010005615.1_pt1 | contig 10103 bp, 12 predicted proteins | sample 1853271 | NCBI WGS metagenome assembly PJEL01 (sample SAMN08108733, study PRJNA415343) | Invertebrate metagenome, whole genome shotgun sequencing project. | host: Globobulimina | place: Sweden: Gullmar Fjord | collected 2015-08 | reverse complement strand
TGTCCACTAAATACATGACGATCACAATCCGAACTCACCTCTCAATACCAAACTATTAGACTTTTCCTTTAGTGGCCCTTAATCCATTTTCATACGTATAATACATGGCAATGATGCACTTATTAGCCCATAAGCAACAGCCAAACCTATTAAGGGTCTCCAACACTAATTGTTTGTACACCACTGTAGGTCGTGGTACACTATGTCGGTTTTGCCAGAGCAAAACGACTTTTAGCATAGAAGATGTTACTGGTTAGGATGTTACAAGAGTGAAATAGCGATATGTATGTACACCTTAATTGATGTAATTATGCTTTACTCCCTATATCTCCATCACAATCCCGACCCTAAAACCCTAACCCTAACCCTAATTCTACCCACCACGCATCAAAATTTTAGCACAATGACGCGTAAGGCCTTTGTTGGAGGTGAGTTATTCCCTTATTCTTGAGGATGTATATGGGAATACCCGGCGTGAGGATAAGGCAGACTATAGCTGAACCTATATGCGTGGTGCAGTGTGGGGGAGTTGGGTTGGGAGCTAACATTGTAGCCCCGTAGTATGTAACTGACAAATATCTCGCCCCTTTCCTCTATTCCAGGTAACTGGAAGGTAATGGATATGGTAATATACATAGGCGATTTTGTGTTGACTCTGAATGGTGTTTCCCCATCCCTTGTACTATTTCTCATTGTGGTGTTGGGTTGTGGCAGTGTAATGGCACTGTGGATAGCGTGAATAGTCTTGTGTCAATACTGAATGATGCCGGGGAACTACCATCTAATGTTGAGGTTAGTACGTGCCTTGATTGTGTTCACTTGGGGGGTGCATACGCAGCCGCTCTCTCTCTTCTCATAGCCGCAATATGAAATACAACATGTAGGTGGTGGTGGCTCCCGCCGCTATTCATGTGGACCTGGTGAAGCGTAATATTCGTAATGATATTTCTGGTAGGCTCTTTGGCAGGAGCAATGAAATTCATTTTGGGTGCTAATCATATGTACCCCCTGATATTGTCATCGCCACCCGTTACTGCTTACATTACATTCAGTGTCCATGCAAAATTGTGGAAAGGACAAAGGTTATGGGGCTCGTACTGGTGAAGTGTCTGCAGATATGATTTTGGACTTTGGCTTGAAGTGGACTATTACAGGTGACGGTGTTGATAGGGGACTAACTCTTTCGCTCCGATTTCTATCTCTCGGATTGATTCCAGTTCTCCAGGTCACTCAGAACGCCGTGTCGGGTTTGGGGAAGGAGGAGAGAGCAGCCAACTCGTAGCTCAAAAAACCAAAGTCGGTGAAATGCTGTTGTTTGGTCCCACACAAAGCAGTGTAGTAGTACTCACTCCCCCTTCAGACTGCCCTGGATGCTGGACTTTCTGTGATTGCCTGCATTGGTGAGAACATTGATGAACGAAGGGCTGGAGATTTCCTCAAGGTATGAAATCAGCCCCTGTGTCGTACCCTGACAAAGTAGTAGACACGGCTCTCCTTTATTGGCTGCTTACCAGGTGTTCGAGTGCATTTGTCAACCACTAGGTTACCAATTCTTGTCGATCCAACTGCTTTTCCTGCCAATGAGATGTAGCCTCCCCACGAGTCTTAACCTCCAAGTAATTCTACACCAGGTGGTGCTTGATAGTCACATGTCAGCCCTCAAAGACGAGCTTTCTTCGGCAGACTGGAGTAGGGTGAGTATATGTTGTGTTTTTGGATTGTATCAGAATCATTCTTGTCAAACGTGTCGCTTGCCCAAAGGTGGTGATCGCCTACGAGCCAGTGTGGGCTATAGGTACTGGTTTATCAGCAACTCCCGATCAGGCACAGAGCATGCATAAAGCTATCAGAGAGGCAAGTTAAATTATGCATTGTTTTGAGAGCTGCTACTGCTGCCGTGCCATTTCTTTTCCACCGAATTATCTCCTAATGTAGTATCTCTCTCCTATCTCTTCTCTACCTCATTTTTCAGTGGGTTTCAGCGGAGGTGTCTGTTGCGGTTGCTGAGAACCTTTGCATCATATATGGTGGAAGTGTGAAGGCATCAAATGCAAAGGATCTGGGATCCCTGCCGGATGTGGACGGGTTTCTTGTGGGAGGGGCCTCGCTTAAACCCGAGTTCGTGGACATCATCAAGGCCATGACTTGAATCCTAACGATTACCATGGCCCCGTCGAGTAACAAAACTAAATACAACATTGTGTAATACACTATTTGATCTATCTTTAAACTGGGGTTTTTTCACACCGGTACAGCCCATGCAACGCATTTCAACTGATATTAAAAGCCAGCAGTAAGCTCGTAGACTCGTAGATATTTTACCTCAAACACTAAGTCTTCAGAAAATTCAGTGTCGTATTGGGAACACCCCTGGCCTAGTGTCCATTGTTTCTTTATGCCGCACAGATCACAGCCCAAGTGAGAAGAGTACGCACTGCGAGACTAACAATAGACCTATAACCGAATTATTATTCAACTTACAAGCGACCAATAGAGCTGCCAACATAGTTTACCTGTGTGGCGCAGGAAACCCGTGGCGTTCCTAGACCTTATAAAACAGAGCTTCAAGTGAAGAGTTGATAGACAGAGAAGATAGAGCAAGACAGTGATTTTCAGTGCAAATTTGCAGTAGCATATAGTATCGTACTGCAGAGCTGTGCAGGCAATCTTTTGGCCAAGGTTTATGCCATTGTAGATATTGTGCTTCAACCCTGAGCATGGTTGGATAGACCTTTATTTCGCAGGCTGTGATGATGCGGAATATTCTTACGCCAACATTACTACTATTCCTAAATGGCGGCCTACTGGTAAATTATCTGTCGCTTGCAATTACAACAAGTAAATGGCTATGGAGCTCCCCGGCAGACAGAAAACTGTGGCTAGGTGATTCTATGCTAGATGTCGAGGATAGAGGGGAAGACTCAAGGCGAGGTCTTGGCGTGACACTTGATGAGATTGATGGGTTGGTGTACTGGGCAACGGGGAAAACCGTGGAAGTGTGTCAGATAGATGGAACTGGGAGGCGTGCCCTTGTCACAGAATGGACCAAATTAGTTGTAAACGGTATTAACCTGGTACCTAGCATGATGATAGAGGTAGGCGCTGTCTGATAGAGACGTATTTTCCTCTGATATTTAGCACGCATCTAAAAATCTGACTGCTTTAGGTTAATGGAGTGTCATGCTCTTCCTTCCAGTACATTGACAGTTCCAGCATGGCCTGCACATTTGTAAATTCAAACATGACTGATAGTCAACTATTAAATAGCCTTCTTGTAAAGACGGTCGTTGGTCAAGTTGTGCCACTGCATGTTGGTGCTTTTGCAACTGCACGGCAGTTAACTCATTCATCTCCCTTGTTACTCGGCGTAGAGGTATTGCGGCGAAATGAAGAGCCAGTGTCTGTAGGACTGGGAAACGACGACACCGCACATGCTAATCGGATTGTCTGGAGTAATATAGCGGGGGGGGGCTCTATTGAGTCCATGTCAGTCACAGGAGGGAACGTCAAATTGCTAGCAGAGGGTGTAGGGATTGTGACCGGACTAACCGTCAATAATGGTATAATATATTTTTCTACAGAGAGTGCAATTATGAGCCTGAAGACGGGAGAAACTGAAGTGGAGACAGTGCTATCAAAGGTATTACCTGCATTTCGACCGATGGGGTTGGTAATGGATGGAAACCTACTATTTTTTTCGCAAGAAAGCTCAATAATGCGCTTTGATGTAAACAAATTAAACGACACTGCTGCTGTGGTTTATCAGGGGTCATCAGGCTCTCGCTTTGATGGTCTGGCTATCGCAACAGGTCCTAATCAACTGGACCCCACTGCAGGTCGGCTTGTCTTTTCTGATTATGGCCTGCTTAGCTCTATACAGGTCATCAGCATTAATGGAAATGTCATAAATTCGATCATGTCATCAAGTTTTATACTGTGGCCCAGAGGTTTGGCATGTGTAAGTGATGGCAGTGTCATTATTGCTGCCAGCTATTTAGGTGGTCTTGTTCGCGTCGACGTTGATTCAGGGGGAAATGTAGACCACTTACGTGCGGTGGCATCAGAATCTTACAGAGTAAAGACAGAGCTTGAAGATCGTCTCAGACGTTCAGGTGGAGCAATAGCCCTTACTTCACTTGTATAACGGTTGCTGCTGACACCACGGATAGGATAGAATAGGATAGGATATACATGAGGGATCCCTCAAACTGGCTGATCTGAAGTGACCGACAATATGGAGACCTGTGTATTTTTAAATGCTTTTCAAACCCGATCCATACCTTTGGGTTCGTCGAATGCATGCAGATAGTTGCTGATGCTCAAATTATTATTATTATTATTATTACTTTGCATGCGTTTAAAACGCGAGTAATACCTGTTTGTTATATGCTTGCTGGTAGTCATTGATTACGCCAATTATGAAATTCTGAAAAATAAATACAAAATCTCCATTTTTCTCTTGGTCTCAAAAGTGTGCTGAGAAACGACCTAGGATATGTGTCACGGGAAGATGCTACTACGGCTGCAGTATTTAGTAAAACAGTAAGAGAAACGCGAGGAGAGTACTGGGTATGTATGTACACCTATTAATGTGTATATTGACTATTTGGGGGGTATTCACGTTTTGGCCTATAGTGCCCGGAGAAAACCAACGCCCTCATTTTCACAGCAAAGCAGCTCGGACAAACAGCAAAAGCATGGCCAATATACCAATAACAACAACGATACTGAGCAATCCTAACCCTAAACCTAGCCTTAACTCTAATCCTAACCCTAAACCCTAACCTTAACCCTAATCCTAACCCTAACCCTAACCTTAACCCTAACCACTAAGGCATAAGAGTGCATTACTTGGTTGCTGGTAGCTGATAGCTCCATGCAAGTTTGATGAAAAAGGAAATTTCAGAGAAATTGATGCTGTAACGGAGAAGTTCTACAGCTTCCAGGGCGGACCTTGTGTTACGAATCGCCATGTGGACGGACTGCATATCGTGGTCACCAGCATGGAGTTTCTGTATACGCAAGACAGATTAAAGTGTAGCATGGTAACCCAACAAAGCGTGTGCAACCCTGTGGTCCGTAAATACCTCTAAAGGGTGAATGGGAGAAGATGGAAAGCATGTAATGTGATATCCATTGGGCTTGTGCAATCTTGTGGAGTAAAAAGAATTTAGTGGCGAAGTTTGAAAGTGGAGGCGTGTTGTTATATGAGGTTGGACATGTCTGGCAACTTTGTGCCTTTGACTGAAAGCTGGTGTAAATGATGGCTTACGCTATAACCCCAAATGTTCAAAAGGCAGAAAGGGCAGAAGCTCCTCTTGTACTGCCTTCTTGTTCACCTGACGATTTCACATCAAAGATGAAGACGGATAGTGCTGAGCAACTTGATGCCATTGACTCTCTCGTGCAATCAGCAAGTAGCCGGCACTTGGCAGGTAAGATGAAAGGGAGAGACTCTGGCGGCTGGGGCTGGGAGTAGTCTGGATTTAGATAAATGGAAGGGTGGGGGATTCTTTCCGATGGTGAGACTTTGTATCAGAGAGCAGGGTCGGAGCTAGCTTGTCTCGACTTAGAGGCTGAATGTGCAGTGTTTGCCAGTGATTTTACATATTATATCCAGGTCTTGAACTGATTTCCAATGGGTGTGATTATTTTCGGACTTTACACTTAACCCTATTCTACTTTCCTTCTCATTCAATTCGCCTCCAAACCACCACGAAATTGTACTTAGGTAAGGAGAGAGTAATACAGCATACTTTTATTTCGCATGGGTTGCAAATTCTCCAAAGTGGTATATCAGACCTTACAAAAAAAACCAGGTAATCTATTCATCTGTGTCTTTAGTCTTTAGCGGAGACCACATAATTGGGGAAATCATAATGACTCTAAACTATGAACTCAGGCTCAAGAGCAAAACCCTTCATGAACTTCAAAGGTCAGATATTGCAGGGTGTGGTTGCTATCTGTAAGCTAGACACACTAGTATAGAATCGTGACCCAAAATTCTCCGCAGTCGAGTACTACACCTCAAAGAAAATAACAGATCAGAGAACATAGGAGGAAAGAAGAGACCTCTGGCGGAGTTTGCAGTGGTATCTAACCAATGCACAGCATTAAGTGTTAACATCCGCATTGCTAGCTCTCTTGAAGGGCAATAAGTTTCAGTGTTTTACCCTACCCTGTGCGCTTAGAAAACATTTCTCCCAACTAATCCCCTGAACTAGTAGTTGAATCCCTTTAGAAACCCGATAATCAGCACATACACAACAAGCAGCGGCACCTTATGCTTGGGTGTCAACCTGAAACTCACCTCAACCCAGTCCTCTACCACCCAAATTTTTGACATGTCAATCATCATACAGCTCAATTTTAAGACATACAATCTTTAGGACAGAGAATTGCGTGCTGATGCGGTTCTTTCAACCGATTTCGGCCAGCAGCAACATGGTACTACCCCACATAATTAGAACCTCAAGCTGATTTTGTAATGTGCAGATTGCATTGTTCTTCCAGACACATTGTTCGATTTTATTTGAGTGACGTTTTCATTGGGCAGTATATTCATAATATTAGATGGTGGTTTCCTTGCTTTGTGAATGCAGCCTGCGGCCCTAATTGTTTTCATTTAAACCCACTAGGTTATTTCCGAAAGTGTGACTCGTGCCAAAAAAGGTAACGTCAGAATTTTATGGCTAGTAGGCTACTAGTTCTACAGATTGTACTCCTGTATCTGAGCATCCTTTGACCCACCTTAAGATTTGCATTGTCAATATTTGACATGCATACAGCCTTGTGCCGGGAAAGCCAACTACCAGAGGGAAATCATGATATGCTTAACCCTATCAAAGGTACTACTCTACATGATGCAGGTATATTCTTGTTGTAATTAAATTCTTGTCATTTCTTTACTTCAAGTCGGAAGTATTATACCAGACCTGTTTGATATGCCGTATGTATCGTGAACTGTAGAGTTAGCTTCTACTCGTATAGCTTCAGCCTCCCTGAGTAGTCATTCTTGCTGGATAATTTGACCAGCTTGACTGCTTTTCTAGAAGGAAAAGGAAAATCTAGTACAAGAGGATCTCTGTCCGTGCAAGAGCTGAGAAACTTACAGAGGAAAAAGTGCAATTCATGTGGGAAAGTTATCAGGTGCTGTAGCATCCCATCAGGGATTGGATGGTCTGGATTCCTCCGTTTCAATCTAGTGTAACAGAAGTTTGATGAGAACTTCTTCTTAGGGCCGGTGGCACCACCCTCAGTGAACATGAGAAAAGGTACAAAGATACCATCACTCTAACTCTCAATAGCTTCAATGCTAGGGTTGTGCTGTAACCGTGAACTATATGCCATCATGAGAGAGGATCGTAATACCCATGAGGGTATCGATAGCATGATCAAAACTGCAAACTCTCTCCCTTAGGTGCACTATTCGTCTCAGTAGGGGTGGATTCTTAGCAGCTGTACCGCCTTGGCCACCTCGTAACATTTCTGTTCAATCCGTTGGGCCAGATTGGATTGATCTGGTAAGTGTGTAGTGCTACTAATTCATCTGCTTGTTGCAGCTTTCGTTCTGGATCTAATAATTTAAATCTTAGTCCTGGGACCCACCTATTATTGACGGAACTAGGTGATGTTGATCTTATCGCATAAAATTCCTTCTGCCCCACCTGCTACAAACGTGTGCTCACTCGCGCAGTGTATCTACTAGATTCATTATTAGCTTTACTTGAATGAATTTCGACCGCCTGATGAATAGCTAGCAACACTCCCTAACTATGGTATGCATTAAACTTGGCAGGCCAGTTATTGACTATGAAATAGCCTACTCCAGAGTATCACTCGAGGGGGTGCGTACAGACCGATATGCTTCTGTGGCACCTAATGAAATACTGGTCCCGCAGCCAACAGTTTGCACTGCGGTAATTAAAATGTTGATATGAATTTATGTACCACTGCCTCCGAGTCACTGCACCTCTTATGACTTCTTCTCATAGCTAGCCAGCACTCTACTCTCTTCCTCTGATTTCATTTACCCTTGTCTCTCTCTTTCTGCTTTATACAAGAACTGGATGCTGAAAGCCCCAGTTAACTACAAAGGGTACAGGTAATAGAATATTAATGGTTATATGCCTACGATTAAAGTGAAAAACCCATGTTCTCGCCCCATTATCCCAATAGCCCTTCTCCCCTGTATTTATACCTCCTTATCTAATTGTTTCTATCGTATCTCCTCATTCTTGTGCGACGTTCAAGGCTGAGAGGGCTCAGAGCCCGAGCCGAGTATACCAAGATCTCTGTAAGATGCAGAAATAATGTGGGATGGGGGGGGTGGAGTGATGATGCGGTAAGTAATTTATCAATTTGCTAAGCACTGCATTGCCCGTGCTAGTGAGTATCGTTCTCACAACCTCTTACCCTAAATATATCCAGGCACTACGTGTAAAAACTACAAACCCTATGCCACCATCCCGCCCACTTCATGCTAGATTGTCAGATGTAACCAGCTCTCGTGCTGAAACTGAACGTTCCACGGCAACAACTGGTTGTGCAGTCATCACAGCTAATCAAAATAGTGTTACAATATGCTGGATTGCACCCATGAGGTAGCTAGCCAGTCATTTCCAGTTCAAAAACAAATAACCACTTTATCAATTGTGCAAAAACAATGCATCAGTAACCTATACCACCGCTAATCCCCTAACATAGGTTTGGGGGAGTAGACATTTCTGGGTATCGGCTTCAGTATACGGTTGGAGAAGATTGTATTTCATACCCTTCAACTAAGGAAGGAGCTAGAATAGTGGAAATTGACCTAGAAAAGTGTTTGCCAGAAACAGACAGACAGCAATTGAAGAACAGAGCGCAGACGTTAGAGGGAAGGGGGCAAAAGACTGACATGAAACTGACACGGCAGCTGCACCAGGAGTTTCAAATGGAAAATGATGACGAAAGAGGGAGAGAAAAAATAATGTGTAATAGTGATGATGATGATACAAGCAGCAGAGAGGAGAAGAAGAACAGAAGAGAACTTCAATTTACCATTCGGGGGCTCAAACCTGGTACCAGACACTCTAAGGTGGTCATTTCTCAACTCCTGTTATTTTGTGTCATCTATGTCAGTTGCTTCTCGTAGTAATTCCACTCTCATGGATGTTTGCATTGCCAAAGGTGTACATATGGGCTGTTGGAAGTACAGGGCTAGAAGGAGAGAAGACAAGTATAGAGGACTTTATCACTGCACCACCTTCACGTAGATATTTAGGTAGTATGGTGATATAACCTTTCTGAGAATGAATTAACTACGTTTACCTCTTACGCTGCTACCTGCATCATTTCACAGTTCTCGCAGAGCTTGCTCGGGCTGAAAATGAGAAAAGTACAAACATTGACACAGCCTTCCACACAGGGTTCATGCAGCGAACAAAGGTGACTAACAACTTGGGATGTACCCCCTTCATTCTAACATATGTACTTCATTAAATGACTGACAACTGAAAGTGCTCCGTCTGCGATAACGGTCTGCTGCATGATGTCCTCACCAATAATCGCAGACCATCTATAACTCTAAAACTAATCACAGCATCTATTTCTGTGTGCCACGCGCTATAATCTACTAATCGTTACCTCTGGTTTACGTTGAAGGTCAAGCAATACATAGAAAAACTGAGAGCAGAGTTAGACAACCTTCCAGAAGAAGAATACGATCATGAGTTCATCAATCCTGAGGTCATTTTTTTTCGAAACACCTCCAGTCAAACATCACACAAACCCTAACCCTAGCACTAACCCTAACCCACCGTAACCCGTAACCCTAAACCCTAACCCAAACCCAAACCAAAACCCATCTTGCTTTACGTATAGCTCATTACTATGATGACATGAATAAAAAACAATTTAACTACTAACACTAATCCTAAAGGTGAATGATGAGGGTGATAGGAACGGAGAAATCAGACAAGATAAACCATTGGGCCTTACGGAACAGGTTTGACTGTCATAAGTACCCAATCGAGAATCAACCATGTCATTATCTGTACCTGCACAGTTTCCACGATACTTACTACAGAAAAGTAGTTAGTTTCATTCACATCAACGTTGTCCCT
>PJEL010005614.1_pt1 | contig 10104 bp, 9 predicted proteins | sample 1853271 | NCBI WGS metagenome assembly PJEL01 (sample SAMN08108733, study PRJNA415343) | Invertebrate metagenome, whole genome shotgun sequencing project. | host: Globobulimina | place: Sweden: Gullmar Fjord | collected 2015-08 | reverse complement strand
GATTTTGCAAACACGCCCAAAATAGAGTTTACTGGCATTGCCGTGTACCTATTTAGGTTATTCCACTGTTGGAAAAAGCGGGCGCATGTTAACCCAAGCGACCGCGTATTGAAACTGTGTTTTTACATTAAAACTAACAGTTTTTATTCTAACGAGTTATATCTTAACTGCAAACCGCATCCTACGGCGAGTTTGTGACAGTAATATTACACGTGGCCCGATAGATGTTTTTTTGATTAAAATTTAATTAAACTTTAATGACAACCATTAGGAGAGGGGAAAATCACCGCTCCTATCAATAACGAAAAAGCGAGCAGCAGGCTAATGGACGCCGAGATAGAACTAAAATTATTTTTTCAATTAGAACAACAAGAAACCTTGGTTAGCTTACTGGATAGTTTACCTCACTCTGAGCCTAAGGGGGTAAGGAAACTCATTAATAGTTATTTCGATACTCCCGATCTTCTACTTAGAAAATGGGATATGGGACTAAGAGTAAGAAGTTGTGATGATGAGAGAGAGCAGACAATTAAAACGGCCGGCAGTGTGATCGGCGGGATTCATTCGCGGCCGGAATTCAATGTCGCTATCAAACAAGATACACCTGACCTCACTCAATTTCCTGAAAAAATATGGCCTGAACTGTCTAAAGTTTCATCAGTGCAATCTAAACTGGTCTGTTTGTTCAACACAGACTTTGTCAGACAAATATGGCACATATATGTCGGCGATAGCTTAATTGAGCTCGCTCTAGATATGGGGCAGATCAGTGTAAAAAGAGAAGGCGAAGTGATATCAGAGCCTATCTGTGAGCTCGAATTTGAACTTATGGCAGGTGAAACATCGGCACTCATTCAGTTAGGTTTATTGGTTGCCGAGCAGGTCCCGGTACGTTTAGGTAAGGCGAGTAAGGCACAGAGGGGATACCGTTTAGCCGCTCAGGCGAGCCCTCTGAGTCTGGAGGCGTTAGATTTTATTGCATTAGTACCAGAGCAAGATCTGAAACACACCTTTATTGCGCTTCTGAGCACCGGCCTCGAGCGTTGGCAGTTACTTGAAGCCATGATACTCGAATCCGGTGTTAAAGATGATGAGCAAGCCCCTCATCTTTGCTACAGGCTTAGGGCCTGTGTTCGTCTGCTGAGATGTACATTGGCGCAATTTAATCTGCTCGATGACAAGTTAGCATCAAAGTTTGATTGTATCGAAGGGCATTTAGAGTTTATTGAAACGGGCTTGAGTCTGGTCGAAATTATCGATCAAAACAGTGTATTAATCGCCAAACTTCCTCAGAAGAAGCAGTTAACGGCCTTGACCTATGCTCAACTGAAAGCATTATCGATCCCTAATCTTATCGATAACATGCTCAATGATACTTGCTATGGCGGCCTTCAGTTAGCTTTGGTTGATCTGCTTCTTGGCTTTCAGGCGGGGAAAAAGGTCGTGGATAAAAGACTCGACCTGCAAGAGTTTGCCGATAAAATGCAAGAAGCTTCGTGGCAGAAAATCGTTGATTTGATGCCCTCTGATGAAGATCTCAGTAGTCAGGAGTACCAATCCTTTGCGCGTGCCCTCGATGAGAGTATTTTTGTCGGCGTCGCTTATGGCGCCCTCTATCCGACGAAAGCCAGAGATCTATTCAGGGCTCCCTGGCAAGATCTTGTTTTGGGTATAAGGACGTTAGCGGCATATCGACAATTGGCCGAATTGAGCCAAGCTAATGATATCGATCTCTCGGATTGGTTGCTTAATAAGGAGCATAGCCTGCTGTTTGCGATGGAGCACTCCAGGCGTTCGGCGTTAAAGAATGAGCCTTACTGGCGCTAGATATGCTCGATGATAAGAGGGCGTAGTCAGGTTGATGGCTACGCCACCTGAGTTTTTCCTGATTCCCTTTGTCTTAGTTAACTTTCAGTTCGTTATTCATATTTTTAGGCGAAGCTGGCTACTAGCTTTCTGGCGTATCTTTCTTTTCTTCTAATTTTTGGTTCAATTGGGCAATTTGCTCCATCAACACACCTTGATTCGCTTCCATTCTTGCCAGTGCTTCATGCAGTTCACAACGGATCTGCTGGCTTTGAGTTTCAAGTTTTTCTGCTTCATCCGGTGCGATAAACAAAGAGGCCATATAACCTGAAATAACACCGAAAAAACTGACGCCACAAATAATGACGACGCCACCAATGACGTGGCCAGAAGCTGTCACCGGATAGTAGTCGCCATAGCCCACGGTTGAGATGGTGACTAAGGTCCACCAGATCGCATCTTCTGCGGTATGTATGTTTGCGTCTGGTACGCCCGCCTCTACGATGAGCATTAAAACCGATGCGAAGGTCAGGATGGTGACCATAGCCACTAAGAGACTGGCCAGTGTCGCTTGTCTGCGCTGCTTTATGATGGGGATGATTAAAGACTGAGTCATACGAATCAGGCGTATCACTCGTAAAATTTGGAACAGCCTCGCTAGCCTCAGAGGTTCTATCGCTGGAATACTGGCAACGAAGTCGATCCAGTTGTGTTTAATATAATCAATTTTATTCTCTGCCCTGAACAGGTTAACAAAGAAGTAGGTCATAAAAATCATGCAGATACTGAAATCAACAAAGAGCAGAAGTCGGTTGGTTTCTGAGTCGAGAGAAGCAAAGCTGAGAACAAGAACAACAATGACTGACAACAGTGAAAGCATCATCATTGCAAGTTGAAAAGGGGTTGGAGCCTGCTCCGGGTGAAGTAACCAGCGTTTTTTATCAGCCATTATCTCGTCCAATATCACTATACTTTATCGATTGCCCACCCATTTTATGGCAGGCATCTGCATGAGTGTACTAGCTTTTATCTACAAAGTGGATGAGATCGTCCAATACGTGTTTTTTTATTTCGAGTTGCTGTTCTGGCGATAGGGCATATTTTTCAGCTAACTGGAGATAATCATCAGGGCTGAGAGAGACGGTGAGCCTGGGACGTTTAGGCCGCTTGGTCACCGAAAGCCCCAAAATGGTACGAATTTGATCCGACGGGCTAAAGCCTGAATCTAACGCGGCTTTACGAATAGAGTACTGGAACTTCTCATCGAGATCGAAAGCCACCTGTGTCGCCTTGGCTGCTTTCTGGTTTTGTAACCATTGTTCCGGTAGTGGGCTCTTCTGCTTAGTCATACCGTTTACCTTAAAAATTGAAATCTAACTTAGAACCTGGGAGCTAGAACCTAGGTTCTAAAGAGTTTACTTCCCTGGCCAATAATCTCTTATATCGGACAATGGACGATACAAGGTTAACATGACATCGGTTTCACCGCCGTCATAGACTTCGACATCGATAGCAAATTTCTCTTCGTCATCCATTAATAAGTAGGATTCGAATGCCTCGCCTGTTGCCCCATCTTCATCCTGTGGTGGCTTCTTGCCACGATAATCTTCACGATGAAAGTAGCCAAATTGTGCGGAGTTAACTTGATGATATTCTTTGCCTAACCACTGCTCAAATTGTGTGGCGAGCTCATTGGGTAAAGCTTGAGTCGTAAGCTGTGCTTGTTCATCTTCTTCGAAGATAGCGCTAAAGTGTTCGAGATCGAAAATCTGTTCAACTTGTCCGCGGTTAATCTTAATAGAGAATGCCAGATAGGTTTCATCATCTTCATCGAGTGAAAGAAAAAGCGTCTCTTGACCATACCCTTTAAGCACCCATTCAGCCTTTTGACTGCGCTCATACTCATAAGTACTGACAGATTCTACTCTTAACTGTTGTCCCCTGAGTTGAGGCGGCAGAGCAAAACTGTCATCGAGGGAGATCATATCGCCCTCCATTAGATGAGAGGGGTGATCGAGTTGACGTTTTGGCGCCTCTTTCTTACCGAAAAGGCCTTTTAAAAATCCCATCATCGACTCCTGATACTTTTGGTTATTGATACTTTTAATTATATAACTTGGGTTCGCTCGAACAATCCCAGTCTTAGGGTGAGCCATATCGTAACGTTAAATATTAACGCTAAGACGAAAATAGCGCCTTCCTTAGTCATAAGAAAAGCGCTATAGCTCAAATGCGAGTGATATCGACTCTATGTTTACTTGCGCGCTTTAAGGCGGTCAAGTACAGCGTTGGCATTAGACTTTTGCTCGCCAATGCCCGCTTCAGCTAGCTTAGCGTGCAGTGACTTATCACTGTTTTCATCGGCAAGTTGCTCAGCTGCGACCAGACGATCATCAAACTGCTGCTGACGAGCCTTGATACGCTCCAGTGAATCTTTAGCATTTAATAGCTTAGAGCTGCTACCTGCGAAAGAGTCTGTGATGCTAGCCGTTGCCTTTTGAACACTCTCAGTGGTCTTTACCATGCTCAGCTGACGTTGGTAATCGGTTAGCTGGCGCTCAGTTTTGCGTACGAGATCTTTAAGACGAGTCGCATGAGCGGTGAAGTTAACGTTTGCACCCTCTTGCTCAGCAAGCTCTTGGTCTAGTTGAGAGATCTTCTCAGCAACTTCCATCGCTAAGGTTTCATTCTCTTTCTCAAGTGCTTGAGTGGCATAGCCTTCGTGTTCGCTGATGGAGCGCTTTAAGCGGTCGACTTCGCGGCTAGCCTGCATCTCTTTGGCCATAACGTCAGTTAATTCACGTTTAGCTTTTGTCAGGTGGTTTTCCGCATCACGGATCTCTTGCTCGAAGATACGAGTAGAGTTTGCATCGACGATGCCTTGACCAACTTCTGTTGCACCACCACGAAAAGCGGTTAAAATTTTGTTTAGTATGCCCATAATGTGGCTCCTTTTACCTAGTCACGGTGACTTGAACCGGGACTAAAAAATTGATAAAAAATTACTTTAAGTACTCGACCATTTCGTCGATGACTTCCAGGCAGTTATCGGAAAGAACGGAAAGCTCCTGTTCTATCTCCAGCATGTCTGATCGAACAGACAGTGCGCCGTAAATCACATACTTATCATCGATTTTTGCAAATGATGACAGTGGCATCGGGATGTTGAGCTCTAACATTGTCTCAAACATCGCTAAACGACGGTCCTGATTTACTTCGTCTTCTCCCCAAAGGTAACTGATGCAGAGAACTTGGTTTTCTGTCACCGATACGAATACTGGGATCTCTTCACGTCCAACGATATTGACTTGTAAAACCTCTACTTCGCCGTCGATTGGATAGCAATCAAATTGCAAGCCGGTATGGCTTTTATCACAAAGGTCATTGAGGTGGTTGGCAATAGTGTGAATATTCATATTTGTCCTTATGACATATTATGTCTGCGATTAAAGATAGCATCAGGACATAATATGTCAAGTGCTATTTCTCGAAAAGTGTCATGCACTGAATTCAGTTCATGTTCCCAAATATTCAGCCATAAGCGAGGGGTGAGCCCGCTTATGGCCTGTACCTTCAATTTCGGTTAAACAAATCTAACGTTATCTATATTAGAAAAGTGTTACGCCTTGATTTTCTGTCCATGCCTTTTGGTGATATTGGTACAGTTGCATAGAGCCTATGCGATTTGGTTCGATCTTATCCATATCCTGATAGAAGTTGCCGGGAAACTCAAATGACCCTTTAATGAGCCCCGGTGTTAACCAATCGTCTTCTATGGATAGGTGTTCAATATCACTTAATCTGTTTTTAGCACTCTTGCCCGATGCTGTGGCTATGCTCCAACCCCATTCACCAAAACTGGGTACATTGTGATGGTATTGGCTGACATTGAAGCCTGCCAGTGCTAACGTTTTCCCGACGGATATAAAGGCCTTAGGAGCATGATAAGGCGAGGTCGACTGTACCGTTAGAGCACCATCAGCGCTTAAGAGTTCCTTCAGTTTCTTATAAAAAAGATCTGAGTATAGCTTGTTGAGATCGGGATGGCTGGGATCGGGTAGGTCGACGATGATGGCATCATATCTATCGCCTCTTTTAAGCAGCTTATCGACTCCATTAAAGGCGTCATCGACAACGACCTCGACCCTGGGATCATTGAGCGCATCACCATTGAGTTTTAGCAGGGTCTGGCTTAATCGAGTGGGCATATCTGCGTCATGTGAGGTAAATAGCTCGAGAAGATCCCGGTCCAGATCCATCAGGGTGACCTGCTCAGGCTGCCATTTCAGTACCTGTTTTAGCCCTAAACCGTCGCCTCCACCTATGATTAATACCTTGTTATGCCGTGCGCTGGCTTCCAGTGTCGGATGAACTAAAAACGCATGATAGATATGCTCATCCTGACTGGAGAACTGCAGCCTTCCATTGATATACAGAGAGTACACCGGCTCCAGGCCGCTGCCTCTGAGCCTCTCGGTAAATGTCAGTTGTTGGAAGCGAGTAGATTTGGCATAGATCACTTCATCTTTATAGAGCAGATTATTAAAATTCTGCTCCCAGCCCGGGCCATGCCAGGCCAACACCAACAGAATTCCACTTGCGATAAAATGGCCTACAAGTAGAGTTTTAACAAATCTAATTCGATCCCAGAAGCGCCAGATGAAGATAAAGCCGGCCAAGAGATTAAAGCTGGCTGTTAAGGCGGCGGCAAGTTGGATATCGATGGCAAGCATAAAGCTGACCCAGATGGCTGCACCGATACCAGCTCCAACATAGTCAGCTCCGTAAATGGTGCCAGCATTGTGCATCAGGTGTTCATCACATAAAGACTGTCTTACACGCGCAATGAGCGGGATCTCCATGCCTATCATCAGACCCAGGAGTACACCCCAGAAATAGGGCAGGTATTCACTCAGATGCTGAAGCAAGCCGATAAAGCCACCTTCGGGTAGCTGATCCGGTGGCAGGCCTAATGTGCTGGCAATAATGAGTGGCAGCTGCTGACCAAAGCCAATAACCGCTGCTGTGATTAATATAGCCAGAGAGCCACACAGGGCGACGCTGAGCTCTAAAACGGCAAAACCGGTAAAGGCACAACGGATTTTCCTGGCGGCAAAGGCACCGACTCCCATGGAGACGATCATCAGGCCTATCATGGTATAGATGGCGGCTTCTAATGCACCTAAGATGCGACCTGCATAGTGAGATAGCAGGTATTCATAGATCAAGCCACAACCTGCTAATACGGCCATGATACCGAGCAGTAAGGTATCATCGAACCAGCTTAACTTTCGTTCTTTGTCTAGGGTATCAGTGCCTTGTGCTGGGGATTGGTCCTTTGCATCAGGCTGGGTTAATTTGGAACTGGTCACTTCACTCACTCGTATCTCACAGTCAAACGCTTGTGGATAAAATAAAACGGTTAATCAAATGATTAACCGTATTTTATGTGTTGGTATAATAGTACTGGGCTAGTACATCAGGCTCGTTAGAATAAGGGCTACAGCCACACTAATTGCCAGCTCTACGGTAGCGATACCAATATTGTGTTGCTGCTCAACTTCCTGGGCTAAATGGATTCCCGATAACACCAACTTTTTCACTATCTTAATCAGCACTGAAAGTGTGACGAGCATGATTATTGAGAAGATTAACCAGCCAACAAGGTTGGCTACATAGGCTTCCGGGTTATAGATGATGAAGTGGCTGGCAGCGTTGAAGCTCAGTGCCATGGCCAGCATGTAGCCGCTATGACGAATCGCGACCGCGGTGTGCCCTTGAACCAGCGCATCTTGCATTGAGGCATCTTGATTTCGTTTGGCGTAGCGGAATTCACGAAAGCGGGTAAGCACTACCAACATGATCTGTGAAATGGCGAAGGCACTGAAGATAGCGATGAAGGTATCTAAAGTCAGATCCTCGGCCCAGACCAATACCGCACGTATGATAATGGCTGTGGCGATGGCGGCGCAGGCATCGACAATCGCAACCGAAATATTACCTTTAAGGATCTGCTCGTTTTTATTGAGTTCATTAAGGGCAATCTTATCGTGAAAGTATCTACCTAGCTTAATCAGTAGTAAGCCAAATAGTCCGTATGCACTCATGCCAATCGCCTCGACGACATAAGAATCAGCTGCCTCACCTGAAATCGCGCCTGTTAGCACAATGCCTAAGCCAGCGATTGCACCAGCAGTGCTTATCCCGAAGGCAAAGTTGTCTTTTTCAGCCAGTTCCACGCGGCTATCGACTTTGGCTGTCCAGCCCTGAAGGTAACGCATCAAGGTTAAAAGAATAATGGCGATAGCCAGATCGATTACTAAAATAATGGCAAGATCTGTTGTGATGCCGAAGTTTTGAAAAAATGTCATGGTATTTCCTTATCTATTTGCCTCGGCGTACACCGCGAGTAGTGCGACTGTTAGAATTGCGGAAGTTACTGTTCTTAGAGTAATTAGAACGGAACTTGCTGCCACTTTTACTGCGAGTACCTGTCGAACTCGCCTTGGGTGTACTCGTGCTTTGACGCGATAAGCTTGTTGAGCCTGTGCGTGATTTTGCATAGGGGCTGTCGAATTTTTTCCCCTGTGAGTTGAACTGTTTCTTGGTTCGCTCGAAGGTTTTGTTCTGTGCACTCGCCTGTTTCGGTGAGGTGTAACGGTAACGTCCTACATCATTGTAGTAACTGTAGTTTCTTCGACCAGACCAGCGATCGTAGCCGATAGGGCCGCGCATAACATTGGAGAACATCGAGTACATGCCATACCAGGCCCAGAAAGACATGCCATTCGAGCCAGTTTGCCAGCTGCCGTAGCCCGGGTTACCGACTAATTGACTACCCGCGCCAAAATCTTCCGATCCATTGGCGAGAGCCGCAGCCTCACGACTGATGGAGTTGACTCGCGCCAGGGCACCATTTGACATGTCGGCGACGACGTTGAGTGGATCTGACAGCATGTCGTTGAAGAGGCTGGGATCGGCGGCTTGATAGATGTTTTCGGCTTCTGCCAGCTGCTGATCGAGATCGATGTAGTTGCCAGCATCACCAAGCTCGCGAACACGACGCACTAAAGAGGTAAACATAGGCCCTTTAGTGGTTGCATCTTTTGCCAGCTCATCGAGTAAGGGGGCCAGTTCAGTTTGTTGTTTTGCCAGAATACCTGTGTATTGCTTAAGCAGGGTGGCATTACGGATCTGACCGCTATCGAGCATCTGATTGAGTGAATCTATTCTCTGACCCGCTAATTGCTGGTATTGCGCAATGCGATCGGGCCTGTCATCACCGCAACCCACTAAGGTTAAAAGCAATGTAAGAGTGAGAACACGTATGAACATCGCTGCCATGTTTTCTCCATTTATATTCGGTAGAGGCTGATAAAATATAATCAGCTTAGTATTTCATTAGGTTATAGTAACCCTTACTTTGAAATAAAAAGTAATCTTTTTTTGTTTAAACTCAGTTCGGTGACTAGATTAAATCTGGGTCGTTACACGCTAGTCACAGTTAAGACATAATATGTCTTAATTGATAATAAGTCGATTGTCATAATTGTTAGGGATTATTATTACCATGGAAAATATCAGTAACAAGCCGTTACCCGCCATTATCACTGACGTTGCGGATCGTTACTGGCAAAGGTTAAATGAAGCATGGCCTGAGCTCACGACCTCAATAGACAAGCAACGCTGTGATGAGCTGTATCGGATCATGGGGTTGAGTGATTTTATCGCGGAGCAATTATGCCGACATCCTGATTGGATCCCCGCCCTATTCGATGGACTGTCAGACAGAGTTGAAAGGATGAGTTTCGATAAAGAGCTGCATGAACTCCTGGAGCCTTGTCCTAGCGAAGATGAAGCGAAAGCCATTTTAAGGCGCTACCGAAATCGCTTGATGGTGCGACTGGCCTGGCGAGACTTTTTTGGTTATGCGAGCCTCGAAGATTCACTGCTCGACTTATCCGCCCTGTCTGAGGCGCTGATTATTGCCGGACGTGACTGGCTCTATCGAGAGCTCTGTCAGCAATATGGAACGCCTTGTGACAACGAGGGGAATCCTCAACCTTTAATGGTTATCGGTATGGGCAAGTTGGGAGGACGTGAACTCAATTTTTCTTCAGACATCGATCTTATCTTTACCTTCCCTGAACACGGGGAGACACAAGGTGGCCGCCGCGCCTTAGATAACCAGCAGTTTTTTATTAAAATGGGCCAGCGTCTGGTGAACCTACTCCATCAGGTTACCGTGGATGGTTTTGTCTATCGCGTCGATATGCGCCTTCGCCCTTATGGAGAGAG
>PJEL010005613.1_pt1 | contig 10107 bp, 9 predicted proteins | sample 1853271 | NCBI WGS metagenome assembly PJEL01 (sample SAMN08108733, study PRJNA415343) | Invertebrate metagenome, whole genome shotgun sequencing project. | host: Globobulimina | place: Sweden: Gullmar Fjord | collected 2015-08 | reverse complement strand
AAAGGTGAAAGGATAAAGGTCAAAGGTGAAAGGTTGGGGGAGAATGCGGAAGTCGGAATGCGGCCTCCGGCCTCTCCGAGCTGTAGGCTCTATGCTCTACTCTCCGACCCGTAGGGCTCGGGTCTACGAGCCGGAGGCGGAGCCGGAAGCCATAGGGGCTTACGCCTACGCCCCGGTGGGAAGTCGAAAATAAAGGAAAGCGTGAAGGAAGCTCAAAACCCCTATGGTGAAAAAACAAGAGACGGAGGATTAAATTAGAGGGGGAAGGTAGAGTAAACAAGCCCGTTGATTTTCTCAAAGTGCTGATCGGATGTAATAAGCTCGACGCCATGTTCCATGGTTTGCGCCGCGATCCATATATCGTTTGTTGGAATGGGAGTTCCCTGTCGCTTTAGCTGTACAGCAATCCTTGAATATCGGTCAGAAGTTAAATCTCCAATCTTGGCCAGTTCAACAGCTTCATGCTGCAAAAAGTTATTAAGATCATCCATATTTTCCTTAAAACGCGTACCGTTGCGGAATCCGAACATGAGCTCTCCTAAAACTATCGGGGAGAACAATATCAACTCAGCTCCCACAATAAATTCGACTATCTCAACCACATTACGTTTGAATCCTACATACGCATTTGTGTCAAGCATGATCTTCACATCCACATCTCCTCGTCAATCTGTTGACAGGATTTTATAGATGCCTCGAACTCCGAAGCATCTTTTTCACTCCAACCGCCCGCAAGTTTTTTTAGAGAATGGGCCGCCGGTTTCCTTTCCTGTATTTTTAATCCTGCTGATTGATAGACCATATCCAGAATTACACGATTAAGCGATTTTCCCTTTTTTTTTGCTATTCTGCGGATTTGGCGTTCAATCGCCGGATCTAGGCCGCGTATGGTAATCTGGGACATGCCTCACCTCCTGACTCATATTGACTCATATTGACTCATATTATACCTCGTTCGCGTAACTGTCAAGCCAATAAGCCCAGTCGCAACAATTCTTCATTACAGAATTAAAATAATGCCGTTCGCCTTCAGCCTTTTTCCTTTAGCCTTTTGCCTTTAGCCTTTTGCCTTACTTATTGATTCCCAAACCCATTCTGGTCCCCGCAGTCCGGACACTGCCAGGTGATGGCATTGCAGGACATGCCCCAGATGTTATCATTCATACATTCCTGGCAAATGTTGAAACCACATCGACAGCGCCAACAAAATGTAAACTCTTTGCCGCAGCAGTGGCACCGATAGTTGCGGTGTTTGCGGCGCTTGCGCCGGTAGTTTGAGATTGTCGGAGATTCTTTCATGGTTGTTGTTTGACCACTTTGCTGATATAGCAATTTTTGCCTGGCTCTGGTTCAAAGCTCTGTTTAATTTCGATAAAGGTAAGATTGACATTAATTTCAGATGGCTACAATTTATACGGCAAAAATTAATGCAAACTGCAATCCATGTCAACGCATTTGCAGATTCGGAGCGCAAAATGACTGAAGAAAAAACAATTTATCTCATCGACGGTACCGCCTATATCCACCGTGCCTATCATGCCATTCGGGGACTTGCCAATTCCAAGGGGTTGCCGACCAATGCGATTTTTGGTTTTACCCGCATGCTGATGAAGCTGATGGAAGACCGCAATCCCGAATATGTCGGCATGTTTTTTGATGCCAGAGGCCCCACCTTTCGCCATGATATGTATCCGGATTACAAGGCCAACCGGCCCCCGATGCCGGAGGATATGGCTGTTCAAATCCCTTACATCAAGAAAGTTACGGCCGCCTTCAATCTGCCGATCATTGAAATGCAGGGTTATGAAGCCGATGACCTCATCGGAACCCTGGCGCACATGGCCGAAAAAGTGGGTTTCACGGTAATCATGATTACCGGTGACAAGGATTTCATGCAGCTTGTCACTGAAAAATCAACCATCTGGGACCCGATGAAGGAGAGTGCCACGGATCTTCAAACAATCAGGGAAAAATTCGGGATCGATCCCCGACAGATGATCGATGTTCAAGGGCTTTCCGGTGACACGGCGGATAATGTCCCTGGGGTGCCGGGTATCGGCCAGAAGACTGCCGTAACCTTGATCAAAACTTACAACAGCATGCAAGAGTTGTATGAAAAACTTGATACGATTACCAAGAAAAAGCAGCGGGAAAATCTTGAAATCTTCAAAGAGCAGGCTTTTCTGTGCCGCAAGCTGGTCACCATTAATATCCAGGCGCCGCTAACTTTGGATCCGACAAATTTTAAAGTCACCGCGCCCGATCGCGAGGCACTGGCTGAACTTTACAAAGATCTTGAATTTCACCAACTGCAGCAATCGGTCCCCCCCCCCGACCAGGCTGACCTGAGCAGCAAAGACTATCAGGCGATTATGGATCAGGATCAACTCACAAAACTGATCTCACAGCTCGAAAGCGCCGATCTGTTCGCCCTTGATACGGAAACCACTTCAACCAATCCCATGCTGGCCGATCTGGTCGGTTTATCATTTGCAGTGAATGCCAATCAGGCTTATTACATTCCATGCCGTCACAACTATTTAGGAGCGCCCGATCAACTTAAACTGCAAGATGTCCTGGAAAAGCTCAGACCGGTTTTAGAAAACCCGCAAATCAAAAAAATCGGCCAGAATATAAAATATGACTGGATCCTGCTGGAGCGCAACGGCATCAACCTCGACGGCGTTGTTTTTGATACCATGCTGGCATCCTACCTTTTAAACCCCTCCAAGCGAGCTCATAACCTGGATCAAATCGCCCTGGATTTCCTGGGCCATAAAACCATCACCTATGCCCAGGTGGCCGGCAAAGGCAAAAAAGCCGTGCTGTTTTCACAGGTGCCGCTGGATAAAGCCGTACCATACGCCTGCGAGGATGCCGATATTACCCTCATGGTGCGGGATGTGTTAATGCCAAAATTGAAAGAACTGGGCCTGGATGAATTGATGACTTCAGTCGAAATGCCCCTGGTTCCCGTGTTAATGCGCATGGAAATGCGGGGCGTCGGCATCAATGTTGAACGGCTGAATGAATTGTCCAAATCATTTAAACGCCAGCTCGATGCACTGGAAGACGGCATCTATGGCCTGGCCGGGGAGACTTTCAATATCAAATCATCCCAGCAGCTGGGCCGTATATTGTTTGAAAAGCTCCGTCTGCCGGTACAAAAAAAGACCAAAAAGAAAACCGGATATTCCACCGATGTGAATGTACTGACGGTGCTGGCCGACCAGCATGAATTGCCGGCCCTGATATTACAGCACCGCACCCTGGCCAAGCTGAAATCAACCTATACCGATGCACTGATGGATCTGGTCAACCCGCAAACCGGCCGAATCCATACTTCCTACAACCAGACCGTGGCCGCCACCGGCCGTTTGAGCAGCTCGGACCCGAACCTGCAGAATATCCCCATTCGCACCAAGGAAGGGCGCCAGATTCGCGGGGCATTCATACCGTGCAAAGGCTGGCATCTGGTAGCAGCCGATTATTCCCAGGTCGAACTTCGCGTTCTGGCCCACTGCTCGGAAGATGAGATCCTGATCCAGGCCTTCCGGGACGATGAGGACATCCATGCCCGTACGGCCTGCGAGGTATTTCAGGTAAGCCCCGCTGACTTATCCGGCGAGCTGAGAAGGCAGGCCAAAGCCATAAACTTCGGCATTATTTACGGCATGAGCGCATTTGGTCTTTCCAGGCAACTTGAAATCAGCCAGAAAATGGCCAAAACCTATATTGATCATTATTTCGAGCGCTACCAGGGGGTAAAGCGTTTTATGGATCAAACCATTGCCGACGCACGGGAAACCCAGCGCACCAGCACCCTGCTGGGGCGCATTCGCCTATTGCCGGATATTAACAGCAGCAACCACATCATCCGCCAGGCAGCCGAACGAACGGCCATCAATACCCCGATCCAGGGCAGCGCCGCCGATCTTATCAAGGTGGCTATGATCCGGGTCGACGAAGCTTTGCAGGAAAAAAATTTACACTCGGCCATGCTGTTGACGGTTCATGATGAGCTTGTCTTTGAAGTGCCGTCCGATGAACTCCAGGCTGTTACCCGGCTTGTCAGGGACATCATGGAAGGTGTCTGGCAGCTTAAGGTGCCGTTGAAGATTAATATTGCGGAGGGCGGGAACTGGGAGGAAGCCCATTAGAAAACGAGTGGATTAGTTGATTAGTTGATTGGATGATTGGTTGATTAGTCGATAGGTTGATACGTTGATAGGTTAAGTGGTTGTAAATATGAATTTGTCCCATATTTGTAAAATAATTGGACACATCCTGTTTCAAAAGAAAGGACCATTAGGACACGGATGCACGCGGATGAACACGGATTAAAAAGAAAGTTTGTTTCGCCTTCGGCGAGAAAGGACACATAGCAAGTAGACACCTTTGTATATCTGGCAGGGGTTCCGCCGCCGGGCGGTGTGTACTAATCTGCGTTTACCGCGCCCGCTCACGCCTTGCGTGACAGACTGGTGCGAGCGAGGCGGGCGGGTCTGTACAAATCTGCCTGCCCCGTAGGTAGAAACTATCGTACCGGGGTGTCCCAAAAGTTTTTAATCGATCGTAACATTCTGAAATTATAACTATAATTTATCTAATCAACTCAATCAACCATAGTATCTTAATCAACCATTCAACCCAATCAACTCAATCAACTGCAGTACCCCAATCAACTCAATAAACCCAATCAACTCAATCAACTCAATCAACTGTAGTATCTTAATCAACCATTCAACCAGTAAACTATTCAACGAGGTCTGAACGGTCAAGATTTTTTCTTTTCCGGCTTATCCGGTTTTTCAGGATCGGTTCCGGCCTCCGGCCTGGATTGTTTTATCGACCCCTTGGTTGTTTTTTCCACGGTATGATAAATATCCTTAAACGTTTCGTGGAATCCGCTGGGAGAAATCCTGCCGGCTTCAATAAATTTAACCACGATTTCTTTTGCGGCTCGCAGTATTTGCTCGTCAATATTTCCCATGTGGCCATCCCCTTAGAATATTTTTTTTATAATGATTTTAGATTGTTAACAGATATAGTGTTAAGTGTCAAGGAGTTATCCGCAACTGTCTAATTGACATCTCATGACTAATTATTTATTTAGTATAGCACATAAGTTGGTATCCCCAACCCGGACAAGCCGAAATTGAAGATTGAAGATTGAAGATTGATCCGCCGGAGGCGGAGTGGTATCGCTCTCCGAGCTGTAGGCTCTAAGCTCTACGAGCCGGAAGCTTCGCTCTGTCTTTTCAACTTAAATCGATGGCATTCCTCTCCGAGCCGTAGGGTCTAGGAGCCGGAGGCTAAAATATTCAATCTGGCTATGGCATAGATCATGCGCAAACATAATAGAATAGGTTTTGAACGATATGATGACAACAGCTACTTTGAATAACGCTTTCAGCCGGATTCGTATAATTGTCAGTCGGTGGTTTCCGGTGGTTTTTTTAGGGATCGCAATAGGCTGTTCGGTTCCTGAGCCAATAGAAACGACGGTCGAAAAAACGACTAAGACCATCAAGAGAACCACACGCTCCATTACCCGTACGATTAAGCTGGATGATCAGGATTTGATCAGGTCGATAGGCCTCTTTAATTTTGAAAATAACTCGCTGCACGAAAGCTGGGATTTTCAAAAAGTATTTCACAAAGGGCTGCCCGAATATATCAATGGTACCTGTCAGGGGGTTCACGTATCGGACCCTGAGACCGGGAGTCTATTGAATTTAATAAAAAAGCCGCCCCGGTTAAAGACAGGCATCACCGACAATTATTCTCTGGCAGTTCTGGGCCGGCGACTAGGGCTAAACGCTATCGTTACCGGCAGTCTGGAAGACATCCGCATCATGGACGAACTCAGGGGAATCTGGATAACCAAGGATACGCATTATATTGTTCAAGTTTTCATCAGGGTGGAGGTGAGTGACACCCGCACGGCAACCAAACTGCTCGATGAAACATTTAAGCGCCAGATTGAAATCGACGACCTTGAGTACCAGATAATCCAGGAAAGTGATAAAATCGAGTTGCCGCAGTTGAATAAAACCTTAAACAAGCTGTTGACCGATGTCGGTGACAGCATTTGCGATACCATCAAAGATCAACCCTGGACGGGTTACATCACCAAGGTAGCGGGCGGAAATTTCGTGATTCCGTCAGGGACCCGGACCGGACTGAAACTGGGCGATATTTTGGAAGTATATGACAGCAGCAGAATTATCGAAGGAATCGGCGGCCAGCGCTTTTTCACACCCGGTTTGAAAATCGGTGAAATCGAAATTGTGGCCATCACCGAGAACCAAACCGAAGCAAAGCTTATTGATGGTAAGGGGATTAAAACGGGAAGCACGGTCAGGAGGAAAGATTGAGCGCTATCGCGCTTGTCCGTGGTAAGTTGTCTGTTGCCTGTTGTTTCTCTCTCACTCTCAGGCCGAATGAATTTTACTTTATCAGTGAATCCGGAGAGCCGGCACGATTTTTCGGTAATGGTATTTAATTTCGAATTATTTCTTTTGCCACTGACAACATACCACAGGCAACTAACGTTGAGCTCTTGCACACTGATTTGCGGCTTAATTTTATAACAGGTCACCCTCGAAAGAATCCCTATACGCGTTTATCAGCTCAACGCCTTCCCTTTCCGTCGACAGGTGCTTGATGGACTCCCGAAATTTGCTGCTGTTGTGCATTTCCTTGGTAAACCAGCCCAGACGACTGCGCATCATTCTGCACGCCGGCTCTTCTCCCAGGTATTCAACACTGGCCTTTAAATAGTGAATCATTATATCAAATCGTCCGGCAAGATCTTCGACAACACATTTATCCCCGCTAATTCGTGCCAGCACCTGCTTAAAAATGCCCGGATTACCGATGGCTTTGCGGCCGATCATAATGGCATCGCATCCGGTTTCCGACAGCATATTCATGGCATCCCGGGCTGAGAAAATATCCCCGTTGCCGATAACCGGGATGGATAACTTTTCTTTGACCGCTCCAATTATAGACCAATCGGCCCGCCCGCCAAACAGCTGTTTGGCAGTCCGCGGATGGACTGTGACGGCATCCACACCGCAGTCTTCGGCTATCCTGGCGATATTCAGGGCCTGCTCGCCGGAGGCATCCCAGCCGCTTCTGATTTTGATCGTCAGCGGAATCCGGATTGCATTGCGGACCGCCTTAAGCACGGTCCGGGCCAAATCTGGGGTTCTCATAAGGGCCGCGCCCGAACCCGTTTTGACCACCTTTCGAACCGAGCAACCAAAATTAATATCAAGAATGTCAGCCCCCATATCCTCTACAATAGCAGCCGCTCCGGCCATGATGCCCGGTTCCGACCCGAATATTTGAGCTGAGAGAGGTTTTTCCCGGGGATCAGAGTTGAGCATTTGGGCGGTTTTTCCGGATTTGTAAACGAGTCCATGGGAACTGACCATTTCTGAGCAGACCAGGCCGCAGCCCGCCTTTTTAGCCATGAGGCGAAACGGCAGATTGGTAATACCGGCTAAAGGGGCCAGAATGACGTTGTTGGCTAATGTAACGGTTCCGATTTTCATGGGCTATTGCTGTAAGTTGTGAGTTGTGGGTTGTGAGTTGTAAGTTGTGGGTTGTGGGTTGTAAGTTGTTTGTTGGCAAGCCACCGATAGCTCAACAATGATACTTTAACTTTGGACGTAGAAACCTGTACCGAGAATATAATTCAGTGTTCCATCAGAAGCTGCTGATAAACCTTACTGCCATTAATCAACGAAATGCAGCATTTGAAATTCCAATGCTTTTTTACCACACCAACACACAACGAACAACTTACAACAAGCACTTCCGGATTAAAGACTCCGGCCCGGAAGCAGTCACATATTTTGGTCCGAAACCCAACGTCTCACTTCCCACCCGGGCCGGAATTAGGATTTGCATAACAAAACAGGCAATTATGATAGCACGGCTGATGTCGATAGGAGCCGATGTCAATCGACGCTTTACATCCACAGCCGGCCTTGACACGTTGACCGGTATCTTTTCTAAGTGAGATATGGCCGCCATATAACTCCATTAAAAGATCATTTGGTATACACGAACTTGGCGTTATCGAGCAATCCGGGGGCAAGGCTGCGATGACTTCTTTTTCGCAGCAGGTAGTCAGGTGGATGTTCAGCGCTGCAAGCCGGGTTTCCATTTCAATCAGGGTGTTGACTTTATCCGTCAACACAGGATCGGTTAATACCAATCCGGGCCGGGCTGAAAGCCGTTTGCGGATTTTAGGGTAGTGATCCATAAAACTGGTAATACAACGCTCAATACCCGCGGCGGCAGCCTTTTCCCCGATGGTGGCGAAATCGCTCAGGTTATCACGCCGAGCCCCGTGCCCGGTCTCATAAAAGCATATTGGATCAAATCGCCAGGTTATCGAGCGGGGGCCGAAGTGATCGCTGAGATACTCAAGCTGGTCAAAGCGCGCCCTTAACGGCGGTACATTGGGTTCGAGTATGGTGTTGACCGAATTGATGGTAAAATTGAAAAATAGATTATAACCCTGCTTAAGCAGGTGATCTCCAAAATCCTGGTGAATAAAGGGTCCGAAATTCTTGGACCAGAATACGATGGTATGCACCTTGCGCGGCGTTGCCGGAACAACTGAGACACGCTGGTTAAAGGGATTTACAACTTCAAAGGACCCCGTTTCGAGTTGCTCCACAAACCAGGGCATGTAAAAAGCCGGAATATCCGTTCTGCGAGAGGCGGATATGACAATTTTTTCAGCAGGTTTCATTTGAGTTGCATTTAAGGAATAATTCAGGAATTGCGAATTTAGGAGTTGAAGGAATTCTATCTATTTAATCCTTTCATTCTCCAATCCCTAAATTCCTTAATCCCTAAATCCCTCAATAATGAATATCTATTTCTTTTTAAGATCCGTCAGTGAAATCACCTTGGCTTTGCCGGTGTCTTTTTTCGGTTTGGGCTCATCTTCCTTTTCATTTTCAGCGCTGGGCTCACGGGATTGCACTTCATCCGGGGCCACCACTTTCTCCAGCCGCATGCGTTTGCCTTGCATAGTAAATTCAGCACCTTCGATGTATATATCTCTTAATATCCAGGTGACGATCTGGAGCGGAACCTGCAGCAAGAGCAGCTTGACATGATACCAATCAGGCTTCGAATCGGCTAAAATCTCCTCAACCCTGGCATAACTAAGCGGTTCATCTTCCAGGTAAATTAGTACAATATCGTTTTCTAAAGCCACTTTAAATCCTATTTCCACCACGGATTTTCACGGAATTACACTGAATTATTAATACACCTAACAGCGGATAAAATATACAGTCTTAGCTGGCAGCAAAATCGACGGCTATAGTCTCTAATCCATAAAAATGAGAAAGTAAAAAAGTCCTCGTCGAAGGCGGTTGGATTTGAGCATTTTCGTCCGGAAAATGTTCAAAAAAATCCAGTCAATCCTGTAAATTCTGTCTATTTTTCTTTCTTAAAATAGAATCCAATCCTTTCCATTTCCGTGATACTCCGTGCCCTTCCGTGGTAAGTTTTTTGTTTTTAATAATACGGAATTGTTTCCAATCTTCCAATCGACAGATCATGCAGCGGAATCAGGATATCTGCCATGCCCTTAATTTTCTGAATTGAGTCATATGCTTCAGTCAAATCGATGTGCACGCCGGGAGCGATGGCAGGCCCGGTGGAGGGAAAATTCTTATCATTGCAGCAAAACCCCGTAACTATCGCCCGCCCGCCGGCAGTATTGACCGCCACAGACTGGCCGCCCACCGAATGGCCGGGGGACAAAATCACATCGATACCGTCCAGGATATTGGCATCACCGTCGATTTGGACGATCTCATTTTCATCTAAAACATCCTGATAATACCGGTGGTCGACCGGATGAGGATTCTGCATGAACTCATATTCTGTCTTTTGTACGTACACCTTGGCGTTGGTGCACAGATAGTCATTTTCGCAGTGGTCGTTGTGCAGGTGGGTGTGAATAATGATATCAATATCCTCGGGTTTCAAATTGTGCGTTGCCAAAGCGTCCTCGAATTCGAGAATTTGAAAGCCGCATTGTTCTTCAGCACCGTCGGGCACAAC
>PJEL010005612.1_pt1 | contig 10107 bp, 8 predicted proteins | sample 1853271 | NCBI WGS metagenome assembly PJEL01 (sample SAMN08108733, study PRJNA415343) | Invertebrate metagenome, whole genome shotgun sequencing project. | host: Globobulimina | place: Sweden: Gullmar Fjord | collected 2015-08 | reverse complement strand
GGGCAGATGCTGGCTTTAATCACCGGCGGATTTGACCTCTCGGTCGGCACTATCCTGGCGCTTTCTTCAGTGGTGGGAGCGATGGCCATGTCGGCGATGAACACCGCTTTTCCGGACTCGGTGGCGCTGGTTATTTTTGTCGGGTTAATGATAGGGTTTTTGGCCGGCTTGTCGGTCGGGGTTGTCAATGGCATTGGCGTTTCCGTATTCAATGTCAATCCGTTTATGATGACCCTGGGAATGGCTTCTGTCGGATTTGGGGTTGCGCTATATCTGACCGGGGGTGTTCCGGTTTATGGTATGCCTGAAGACTTTAGCGATATTTTTGGTTTTGGCAGATTCATCGGGATCCCAACGCCGGTTCTCATTACCGCCGGATTAATCATAATTATGTATTTTTTAGTGAACTGGACTAAAATCGGCAGGTATTTTTATTCTGTCGGGGGCAACATTAAAGCTTCCTCCCTCTCGGTAATCCATACAAAATATGTCCTCTTCCTGGCATATATTTTTTGCAGCTCCCTGGCCACAATCAGCGGGTTATTGTTAACTGCGCGTCTTGAAACCGGAGAGGCTAATATCGGTGTTGCCATGCCCTTAGAATCAATAGCCGCTTGTGTGATTGGCGGAGTCAGTCTAAGGGGAGGGGTCGGACGCGTCGAAAATGCCGTACTCGGGGCTTTTTTTATCGGGCTGATTCAAAATGGAATGAACCTGGCCCGAATTGAATCATACCTGCAGACGGTTGTTATTGGAATCCTGTTGATATTCGCGGTTGCCTCTGATCAGTTCAGGCAACGTTTGGTTGTTAAATCACAGGATTAATTACTTACAAACCTCGTTGAATAGTTTACTGGATGAATGGTTGATTAGGAAAATTATAGTTATAATTTCAGAATATTACGATTGTTGAAACATGAAGTGTCCAATTATTTTGCAAATATGGGATAAATACATAATTACAACCACTTAACCACTTAACCAATCAACTAATCAACCAATAAACCATATCTGACTTAAATATGGAGGGGGAATTATAAAATGATGAAAGTTGATCTCAATGCTGATATGGGAGAAAGCTTCGGCATGTATACCCTTGGCCATGACGAGGAGTTTATGGAGTATATCACCAGCGCTAACGTGGCTTGCGGGTTTCATGCGGGCGACTACTCGGTCATGAGGCATACCGTGGAATTGGCGAAGAAATTTAATGTCCAGGTGGGCGCCCATCCAGGACTCCCGGATCTTCAGGGTTTTGGTCGTCGTGAAATGAAACTCACTCCCGAGGAGGTGTATGATATTGTGGTCTACCAGGTCGGCGCGTTAAAGGCGTTTACGGAAGCCGCGGGTTTGGGACTGCACCACGTCAAGCCCCACGGGTCACTGTACGGAATGGCCCATCGCATGGAAGATGTTGCCCGGGCAATCTGCCGGGCAGTCAAAGATATCGATTCGAATATGTATCTGTATATAATGAAAAAAGGCGTCATTGCCCCGCTGGCCGAATCAATGGGCCTCAAAGCGGTTTACGAGCTGTATTCGGACCTGGGGTACGATGCGGAAGGCAACCTCGTCATTACCAGAGCGCACGATGCCCATGCACCGGATCCCGTGGCAGAGAGAGTTCGGCGAATGGTCATAGACAATAAAGTAACGGCGATGGATGGAACGGAAGTCAGCATCGAGGGCAACTCGGTTTGTGTGCATTGCGACACGCCGGGTGCATTCGATATTGTCAAAGCCGTTCGAGCTGCACTGGAGAAGGCCGGGTGCGACCTGGCATCGCCTGAAATGTGAAGAAATGGAAAGCAGGAATATCAGCAAATAACTTTTCTCTGCGCACTTTGCGACTCTGCGGTGAATAAGATATTAAATCTCGATACAAGATGTCTAAATTGTTATTGCCGCATTAGTAAAACCAAACAGAACGGAAAAGACAAGGAGGCTGTAAAATGAGCAACGGCAAATATGATGTCATTCTAGACACCATGCCTGCAACAGAATCAAGGCTCGAAATATTGTTCCGGCAGGCTGGCGATGGGTTTGTTCAGGTCGAATATGGTCGCGAACAGCGCGCTGCTTTGCAGGACTCGTTTCGCATGTTGGCGATCAACGACATTATTCTGAATAAGGCTATCGATGGACTCATCGAAACGGTCCCCGGGATTCGCACCAATCTGCTGCATTTCGATCCCGAGACTATCAGCAATCAAAAAATCATCGAGGTCGTGAAAGAATCGGAAGAATCCATGCCGACCATCGATGATGTTGTTCTGGAGTCGCGTGTTATCCATTTGCCGATCGCCTTTGAGGATACCGAGACCAAAAAATCAGTTGCGAAGTATTTGGCCGAGGTGCGGCCGGATGCACCCAATATTATCAACGGGTACAATATTGAATATATGGCCATGTGCAACGGCATAACGGTGGAGGAAACCAAGAACATGATTTTAGGCACGGAATGGTTTAACTCCGGTGGCGGTTTCTGGCCGGGCGGAGCATTTTTATGGCCGCTGGATCCGCGCTGTGCCATTGTCGTGCCAAAATATAATCCGCCGCGTACCTGGACCCCGGAAGGTGCTGTCGGCATTGGAGGTCCCTGTGTCTTTACCTATACCACGCCCACCGGCGGCGGGTATCAGCTTTTTGGGCGAACCATTCCGATTTTCCAGTTTGCCTGTAAACATCCGGTCTTCCAAGACGGTCCTTTTCTCTATCGCAATGCCGATCGGGTGCAATTTCACGAAACGACCGAGAAAGAAGTCGTTGATATTTACGGCCATGTTCACGATAAGACGGACTATGAATACCAGATAGAGCAAGGTCAAATCAAAGCCAAAGAATATCTGGAATGGTATAACACCGAAGACGTTCAACAGGGAATGAAGGCGCTTAAGTCGAAACAGGCCGAGGGTGTTAAGAAAGCCCCGCGGCTGTAATTCCAGAAAGGGAGGTACAGCTCATGCTGAAAGTAATAAATGGAGGAATCGAAACCTTAGTTGAGGATTGGCCGGGACGTTTGGGTTACCTGGGAAAGGGCATGTCTGCTTCAGGCGCTTTTGACAACGTCGCTCTCGGTTTAGCGAATGTTTTGGTCGGCAATCCTGCCGGCGAGGCGGGATTTGAAATTACCGGCGGTTTCCTAGAGGCTGAATTTGGTGTGGATACTGTCATCGCGGTTACCGGCACTGATACGCAGCCGGCTTTAAATGGTCAGGCGCTTCCCATGTGGGAGTCAATATCGGTCAGCAAAGGTGATGTCATTAAATTTTCGCACATCGGACCCTATGGATTTCGGTCCTATTTAGCAATCGCAGGCGGCATTGACGTGCCACCCTATTTGAACAGCAAATCAACCTGCATTTTCGGAAGCTACGGCGGTTTTGAGGGTCGCAAGCTCGAGGCCGGAGACGAAGTTAAGTTTGGCGATCCGGCGGGAAATCCAGCCGAACTCAGCGGGCGCAAACTAAAGCACGGCGCTAGACCGGAGTATACGAACGAGTGGATATTGCGAGCGCTGCCAGGCCCGAATACCTCGCCGGACTACGTCACTGAGGAAGGTATGGAACACCTGTTTAATCGTGTGTCAAAGATCCAGCACACATCGAACAGATCTGCTTACCGCTTGGAGGAACTGCCGGACAGTTTTTTCGCAAGAACTGGTGGTGGTGTGGGCGGCAGCCATCCTTCGAATATCATCGATCATGCCTACGCCATTCGGGGGGCGCTGAATATTTGTGGTAATACGCCTATTTTGTTAATCGCCGACGGACCGACTTTGGGTGGCTATATGTGTGCCTTGAATGTTATCAATGCGGATTTGTGGAAGGTCGGTCAAGGTACGCCAAGTCGAGATTTTATCAAATTCCAGGTAGCCGGCCAGGAGGAGGCCACTGAGGCCCGGATTGAGCAGAAGAAACTTTTGAGTGAAGCGTCTTTAGCCTGATGTGGCGGAAATGGGTCCAAGAATGCACTCGCTGTCATACATAGGTTGAACCATCTGTTTAGGTAATAGTAAAAACACTAAATATGGAGAGAGAAGAAATGGAAAAAAATGTGAACGCCATACTGCCGGGACTATGTGCCAGGGTTGTCGTAGAAGTGGGAGATAAGGTTGCCAAAGGCCAGGAGGTCGCCGTTATCAACTGCATGAAAACAGAGTATTCCGTGGCCAGCGAGTACGATGGAGTGGTCAAAGAAATAATGTCCAAAGAATGGGACGAGCTTCAGGTTGCCGATACTATGGTGGTTCTGGAAGTCGAGGGATAGGAGGCCGACGATGATAAATCGACTACTCATTGCCAATCGAGGCGAGATTGTTGCCAGAATCATACGGACCTGTAAGGAACTGGGCGTTTATACAGTGGCCGTATATTCTGAGGCAGATAAACAGGCGCCGTATTTAGAGCAAGCCGATGAAGCGGTGTTAATCGGTCCTGCTAACCCAATGCAAAGCTACCTTAATATTGAGGCTCTGATTCAGGCAGCCCGGCGAACAGAAGCCGACGCAGTCCATCCGGGTTATGGATTTCTCTCGGAGCGCGGCGCTTTTGCCGAGGCGGTGGAGCAGGCCGGGCTCATCTGGGTTGGACCGTCCTCCAAAGTTTTAAAGGCCATCAGCTCCAAATGCCACTGTCGCCACCTAGCTGACGGGATCCAGGTCCCCGTTATTCCGGGAACCCTGAATCCTGTAACCGACAGCGAGACCGTGGCTGCATATGGACGTGATCAAGGTTGGCCGATATTTCTCAAGCTTGACAAAGGCGGCGGCGGCAAGGGCATTGAGATCGTCAATAACGAGTCGGAGGCCGAAGAAGTGTTGCAGCGCGCCAGCCGAATCGGACAGATGGCCTTTGGTTCGGCAGACTGTTACATAGAGCAGGTAGTCCACCAACCCCGCCATATAGAAGTCCAATTTTTGGCTGATAAGCACGGAAATTGTGTTTGCCTGGGCGAACGTGAGTGCTCGGTGCAACGTCGGCATCAGAAGATCATCGAAGAAGCGCCTTCAGTAGTGGTTACGGATGAGGATCGCCAACGCCTGTTCGACCGGGCTCGCAGGATCGTTCTTAAAATTGGTTATGAGGGGGCCGGTACCATCGAGAACCTGCGCTCCGCCGACGGGAATTACTATTTCATGGAGATCAATGCCCGACTTCAGGTGGAGCATCCGGTAACCGAATATTTGTCGGGAGTCGATATCGTCAAATGGCAATTACTGATCGCCTCGGGCGAGGAGATCAGCTTCAGCCAGGCCGATGTGAAGATGAACGGCCACGCGATAGAAGCTCGGGTTTATGCCGAGGATCCGGAAACCTTCGTCCCCTCACCCGGTACCATAACGAGTCTGAGACTACCGGAAACCGACAGCCGGCTTAGAATTGATCATGCTTTGAAAGAAAACGGCAGTGTGCCCCCATTTTATGACCCGCTACTTGCAAAAGTAATCGCATGGGGTTCAGAGCGTGCCGAGGCGACCAACCGTTTGATCGAAGCGCTGGCTGATTTTAAAATTGAGGGGATAAAAACAACCATCCCCCTTAATCTTGCAATCCTTAAAAGACCGGAATACCTGGCAGGCAATATTGATACCGGCTTTATCGATAATATTCTTCGTAATACCTAACCCGGATAAACCGGGAAAATGCCTAAAATTATAGTGTCGCTTCGCTCCGTCTTTATTTTAACATTGAAAACCTGGTCCTCCGGGCCAGGTCAGAGAAAATTGGCTGTGCCGTGAACATATGCCATGGAATGATGGAATACTGGAATGTTGGAATGCTGGGTTTAGCGGAATGAGATCTGTTTTTTTAAAGATGGTACGGACTAGAATTTAAAATCAGACCATCATCCGTTTTTGATTTCCAATATTCCATTATTCCACCATTCCATCATTCCATTCGGAGTCTAAGGTATACTCCACCCCTTTGGGGTGAAATCAAAGCCGGGTTCTCTGGGCCCGGATCTTTACTTTTTTTGATTTTATCAAAAAAAAAGATTTGACCTTAACCACCTCAAAATTATATAGATCATAGACTATTGATATCTCTTTCTCAACGGATCTGAAACATAGTTTAGCTACGATTATCAATTCGGGTCTCACATCTCAGATTGCCTCTTTCAATCGATTGTTTGTAAGCATTTAATTTTATAACAAAAATTTACTAACACCAATAAAACCGAACCATGATTTTGTCTTTAAGTAAAATCTTTGCCCCTGAACCGCGCCCGCCGCCCCTGCTCGGTCCAAGGGATCTGAAACTACACGTGAATCTGGTACGCAACACATAGCTTGAATCTTGCGTGAAAATTAATGAGAATATGAGAGCCTCCGGCTTGTCCGCCTCTGGAGGGCTCGTACAAAATTCAGGTATAAACAAAGCTCAAATAGAATATAAGTGGTAACTTATGAAGGGGGGAACTTATGGACGGATATATGGGCAAAGCACTTTTGGTTGACCTGGGCAACGGTTCCACGGAAAGTCTGGACGTGCCTCAGGAATGGTATCAGGCTTTTTTAGGGGGTGAAGGTTTGGCGGTTCGTATGTTCTACGAATATATGGATCCTGACAGGGAGCCCTTTGACCCCGAAACACCGATCATTTTTGCCACCGGACCGTTAAACGGGACCAAAGCCCCGGCTTGCGGTCGGTTGGTGGTGGTATTCCGTTCACCAGCCACCGGTACGCTGGGAATTACTAACGTGGGCGGTCACTTCGCCCCGGCTTTGAAAAAAGCCGGCTGGGATATTCTATTGGTTAAAGGAAAAGCCGCAAAACCTGTCTGGCTTAGCATAAATGACGACCAGGTTACCATCGAAGACGCCTCAGAAATCTGGGGCAAAGAGGTTTCCCTCACCGAGGATTACGTTAATGAGAAGATGAAGAAAGGCGCGCAGGTGGTTTCCATTGGTCCTGCCGGTGAAAACCTGGTCCGTATTTCTTGTATAATGACCCACAAACATCGTTCTGCGGGCCGGGGAGGAGGCGGGGCGATGATGGGCTCGAAAAACCTCAAGGCCATTGGCGTCAATGGAACGCAATTCGTGTCCCTGGCGGATCCCGATGCCTTAAAGTCGGCTTCAGCCAAGGCCATCGATGAAATCAAGGCCGAACCGTTTACCGCGGGTCTTCTGACACCCTACGGCACGCCGGGATTTTACACCTCTATCAGTGGTACCGGCACCCTGCCCACGAAGAACTGGCAGAGGACTTCCTATCCGGAGTCACATGACGTTATGGGGCACGAAGCATACCATAATACTTTAGAGGTCAAATCCTATTCTTGTGCCCAGTGCCCCATTGGCTGCGGCCGAAGATCGACGATCAAAGAAGGACCCTATGCCGGCGAAAGCGGTGGCGGTCCCGAATACGAAACCCTGGGTGCTTTCGGCAGCAAATGCCTGATCAATGACGTCAGCGCCGTTGCTAAAATAGGCTATAACTGCAACGAGCTGGGCTTAGACACGATCAGCGCGGGCCAGATTGTCGCCACGGCAATGGAGTGGTATGAAAGAGGCATTCTTGACCAGCAGAAGACCGATGGTGTTGCGCTTACCTGGGGTAACGTTGAGGCGACTTTAGAAATAGTCAGAAAAATGGCCTACCGGGAAGGTATCGGTGATCTTTTAGCTGAGGGCTCCAAGCGGGCTGCCGAAAAACTGGGCGGCAATGCAGTTGACTACACCTTTGAAGTCAAAGGTCTCGAGATGGCCTCCTGCGGAGTTAGAGCCAGCAAGGGTGAGGCTGTGGTGCACGCCACATCGCCCCGAGGTGCCGATCACCTGCGCCCCTACGCATCAGTGATTGATGCGTTTGGGTACATTGAGGAAGAGCTCGGCATCAATGAGAAACAGGATCCATTGTTAGATGATAATAAAGGCTGGGTCAAGCCGGTGCAAGAACTGTCCATGGCCACAAATTTGATCGGGGCCTGCCTGTTCGCTTCGATATGTCTGGCGGTTAAGGGTAGCACATGGGCTGGCATGTATTCAGCCGCTACAGGCCAAAAATGCTCATTGGAAGATCTGCTCCTAGCAGCTGAGCGGGTAATTAATATGGAGCGCATGATAAACCTTCGCTTCGGCTTCGACCGTAAAGATGACACCCTGCCGAAACGCCTGCTGAAAGAGCCGGCCCCAGACGGTCCGGGAGAAGGTCAGGTGGTGGATTTGGACACGGTCTTAGACAGCTATTACGAGGCTATGGGGTGGGATATTGCCACTGGAGTTCCTAAGCCTCAGAAGCTTCAGGTGCTGGGCTTGAGCTGGATGCAGTCATAACAAAGATAGATTTAAAATTTAACTGCAGCGGGACCTCGTCCCGCTGCAGTTATTACCTGAATCTTGCATGAAAATTAATGCGTGCTATTTGCGTGCAAAAATCAGGTTATAACATCAGTTTATGAGAATTAGAGCAGTAAAGCCAAATACCTATCAAGCTGACCGTACGATTATTCGCCAAAATCAAGCAATGTTGGCGTATAACATTTCATAGCATCGCTAAATTTAACCTTGGCTGACTCCTTAGATTTTGACAGCCGCCAGTTAAATTGCATTATTATTCCAGACCCAAGATCAATCGACCAGGCCGGTACGAGGGAAATAGCCCCGATCAAGATCGGCAAAAGTATCCAACTCCGGTGAGACACGGTTTGTTGAATCCGGTATAAAGCCTGATGTTGATGATCTTATCAGGAAGTTATGAATGTTCTAAAGGATGTCCCCATTTAGTAGTGGTATCGGTAAGCAGTTGATTTATGAATTTATGGAATTGCAAATGAAGCTCCCCGCCGCAAGCGGACGGGGTATCAAAATGGATTAATATCATATCTTATTTGGGGGGACACGTAGTTTCCCCCCAAACAATATCGTTTGCCAGTTCCAGATTGATTAGATAAGGACGCCCGCCATATTTGACGTAATTCAGAAACGCCCAGGGTTGTTTTGGAGCTTATGGCTAATAATTCAGAAAAACTTATTGATTGAATATTTACGACTCTAATCCAAACCCTTGACTTTTTAAATCTGTCTTTGTATAAAAACATTATGGAACAGACTAGTGAAATCATGACATCGCTAAAACGTGAATATGACCTCTATTCAAACGCTATGGGCTTTTATAAAAGCGCTTTTAATTCAATCATCGACTTTCTTTCACGAAGACCGGCATAGCGTCTGCGCATCATCTGCGGGCAAAGGAAGTTCAAACTACCTGAAAATTTTACGGGTTCCCCCGCACCCCCATCCCGTCAGCTGCAAGCGCCTTGTTATGCCTTTCTATTTAAGACGCCCACTTGATCGAAATCTTGCGACCCGATTGGACGCAGTCCCTCAAATAAAGGTTGATCAAATTCTGATAAGGTATTCCAGTATCTTCTGACATCAGTTTAAAATATTCGATGATGTCAATACCCATTCGAATGGTTACTTGTTTCTTCAACCTTTTCGCATAAGGATTTTTACGTCCTTTCATTTTTGAAAAATCGTATTCTTTCCTCATAATTTTTCTCCGGTATATGCTTTTTGTTCTTTTTTCGTCGCTTTCTTTGCTGATATGATCCGAATTTCTGTTTCGTTTTCTCTTAATGTGTAGCTTACAACCAAAACTCGAACTTGGTAACTGAGGCCCAACATCAAGAACCTATCTTCAGATTCTGAGTGATCAGGATCATAATACTCGATGGCATGTTCATCAAAAAAAACTGATTGAGCTTCCTCAAATGGTACCTTGTGTTTCTTTTGATTGGCTAAATTTTTCCGATCGTCCCAAGAAAAGGTGATTGATTTCATAAATACATTGTAAATATGTTGTAATTTATTGTCAAGAGGGTAATTGGGTCGGACATTAAATGCATAATGCTCCGCATAACCGGCTGGTGAAGAAGCGCAGCGGATTCACCAGTCCGAGTTGATGCGGTTGTTATGCAATATTTTCTTCAATTATCTCCAAGAATACAAGTTAGGGGCTTCGCCCCAGTTGGAATGATGGCCTCCGGCTCGTAGAGCCTATGCAGCCTAAGCCTCGGAGAGAATTCTGGAATTTTGGAATCATGGGTTCTGGGATAATGGAATGGTGAGTTTAAAGAATCAAAAGAATAAAATTGTAT
>PJEL010005611.1_pt1 | contig 10108 bp, 12 predicted proteins | sample 1853271 | NCBI WGS metagenome assembly PJEL01 (sample SAMN08108733, study PRJNA415343) | Invertebrate metagenome, whole genome shotgun sequencing project. | host: Globobulimina | place: Sweden: Gullmar Fjord | collected 2015-08 | reverse complement strand
AGCTTCTGCGCCCATGGCGTACCAATATGCTTGTTGATTTGAGCCAATGTTAGTGGTTCGCTGCATTTGTAACTGCAAACGTGCTGTCATTTGCGTTGCTAGTATGGCAATTAAAGCAATCGTTTGAAGATAATGCAGAAGTTACGAGCTTAGAACAGATTTGGGCACAAGGTGAAAATACCTTGCCGGTAGACTTTGGTGAAATAACCGGTGAAATAACGGATTTACATAGTTGTTTTAATTTAAATGCTTTACGCTCTGACGACGGTAGCGGTGATAAAGGCACAACTAAGTCAATGGCAAGAAAGGCGTTTGAAGAGCTACTTATCGCCCTTAATATTGAGGGAGTCGGGAATTTTGAAGCAGAATCGATGGCGGATGCATTGGCTGATTGGCTGGACGCGGATGACAGTATATCTAGTTCAGGTGGTGCTGAAGACAATGATTACGCTGCGAAAGAATTTCCCTATTTAGCGGCTAATAATTATTTAGCGAGTATCAATGAGTTAAGGGTAATTGAACACTTTAGCGTTGCGGTGATAAATAAATTAAAAGATTACGCTTGTGTATTACCTGATACCAATTTGAATAAAATGAATATTAATACCATAGCGCAAGACAAACCTGAATTGCTTGTCGCCATGTTGGGGATCAGTCAAAATGATGCGACACAAGCGCTTTCAAGTCGCGAAGATGAAGGTTTTCAAAGCATCAACGATTTTTTTAGTTTAAAAGAACTAAGCAAAGCAAAAATTTCAGCAGAACAAAAAGAACAGTTCGTGATTAAAAGCGAGTATTTTAACTTCAAAACTAACGCAAGTTTTAATAACAGCTACTTTGCGATGAACAGCATTATGAAAGTAGAAAATAAGAATAATATTAACGTGATCAGTCGTATTATTGGGCGAGAGTGATTTTACGATGATTAGCGTTATTAAAATGGAAAGTTAAAGTGGCAAATAAAAATAATATTAACGTGAACAGTCGCGTCATAGGACAAAAGTAATGGGTGAAACCTTATTTATCCGTTTAGGCAGCCAAGTTGACAGTAAAATACATTGGTTGATTAAAACTAACGGACATGAAGAAATTATTGCCAGTGGCGAATTGCCCAATGCAAGCGAATTAACACAGTTAACCGCAAAGGCTGCGGCACGTGATGTTGTTACCTTTGTACCTGCATGCGATGTTGCGGTTAAAAGCTTAACGGTACCGGGCTCTTCACAACGAGCAATTCGTTTAGCCGCACCTTATATGCTAGAAGACGAATTGGCGCAGGATGTGGAAAAGCTGTTTTTTGCCTTTAGCGAACAAAAGCAAAATGAGCAGGGGAATAACTGTTTTTTAGCTGCACTTGAACGTGAGCAGCTATTACTTTGGCAGCAGTGGTTAGCCGATGCCGATATATTCTGTAAATTGATGATCCCGGACGCGCTGGCTTTACCCATTAATGAAGACCATGGCACTGCGGTAATGTTAGGCGAACAAATTTTAATGCGCTTAGCACCTTGGCAAGTAATGTTATTTGAAAGTAATGCTTGGCCATATGTTACGCCACAACTCATTAATAATGGCGAGGTAGGCAGAACTATTCACTCGTATTCGTCATTGCCCAATATGCCTGATAACTTAAGTGTTGAGTTTTTGCCAGAAGAGCTACCATTAGCCATTTTAGCCAATCATTACTCGGTTAAATTTAATCTGCTACAAGGTGAGTTTCAAGTTAAAGAAAAACGTTCAACAACCTCAACCAATTGGTTATGGGTTGCTGGTATTGCAAGTTTTGCGTTAGTGCTTAACTTTGCATTGAAAGGCTCTGAGTTATACCAGCTGTCAAACCAACAAGCGGCAATTGAGCAAGAAGTTATTGCTACGTATAAAAGCGCTTTCCCAGAGACAAAGCGGGTAAAAATATCGACAATTCGTTCGCAACTAAAGCGTAAGTTAGCAGAAGTTGGTAATAGTGGTGAATCAGCAGGTTTTCTACCTTTATTGATTAACTTAGAGCCAGCGTTAGCGAGTGTGCCTGAGATTAAGCCGCAAACGTTGAAGTTTGATGGCAAGCGTAAAGAAGTACGTATGCAAGCCGTGGCTAAAGATTATCAGTATTTTGAAAAACTAAAAGTTGCGTTAGAAAAAGCCGGGCTGACGGTTAATCTCGGTGCACAAAATAATCAGGGTGACCAAATTTCAGGGTCTTTTAGTATCACAGATAAATCATCTAAGGGACGCTCATGAAAACTTGGTGGCAACAGTTAAATATTCGTGAGCAACGACTTGTGGTTGTGATGTCAGCACTGATATCTATCTTCATTCTTTATAGCTTAATTTGGCAACCGATGAATGAAAGTATAGCGACAAGTAAGTTGAAAATTGAACGTCAGCAAAAGTTGTTAACTTGGGTACAAGAAAGTGCTCAACGGTACCAGCGGGCTAAGCGTAATGGCGGTAACAGTAGTGGTGAAAGCTTGTCCAGTATTGTTAACCGTACTTCTCGAATAGAACAAATTAGCATTACGCGTATGCAGCCACAAGGTGACGATTTACAGGTATGGATTGATGAAATATCTTTCAACCAATTATTGTCGTGGCTAGAGAAGCTCGCCAGTAGAGACGGCCTACAAGTGAAAAATATTGATTTAAGCAAGGCTGACCAGCAAGGTGTTGTTAGAGTTCGTCGATTACAGTTAGGAAAAAATTAATGAAAAAGAACTTTGCTATCGCAGCAATTTTTCTCGTTTTGTACAGTATCTTTGTTATTGCGCTGATGCCAGCTAATTGGCTGGCAGGGCAAGTTAAGTTACCTAATAATATTACTGTTGCCGGAATTGAAGGCAGTATTTGGCATACTAAAATATCACAAGTTGTGGTTGACGATATTATGATTAGCCAGGTGCACAGTTCATTGTCATTGCTATCAGTGTTGATGCTAGACCCGAAACTTGATATTACTTTTGGCGATGCCTTAATCAATGGCCCAGAAGGGCATTTGGTGATAAGTGGTTTGTTAACAGATATAACCGTAGAAGACGCAACGGTGAGTTTGGCGGCAAATAACGTGTCGGCAAAACTTAATTTGCCGATTGATGTTATCGCCCATGAACAGTTAACTATTAACGTGGCGCGCTTCGTTATTGGCGCGCCTATATGTAGTGAACTTGACGGTGATTTTCAATGGCGTAATGCCGCAGTTACCGCACTCGATGAAAAAATTAAATTAGGTAAGTTATCTGCGAAACTGAGTTGTAATAAAGGTGCGCTGATTGCTGATGTTGACCCAAATAATAATTTAGGCCTTAGCTATCGAGCAGAAATCAAAAAAGGTGGTCGCTTTAGTGGCAGTGGTTATTTAACGCCGGGCGCGAAATTCCCTGAACAACTTAAACCTGCATTAAGTTTTATTGGTAAAGCTGATAAAAAAGGCCGTTATCGTTTAAAGATATAATGACCTATCATTATTTAGAAACGTACTAGCGAATGCTTGTACGTTTTATCTCTTCTACAAGTACGCCGTAATCCGTTATTGCTGGATAATCGTTAATCTCTTTATTTGCTTGTTTGCTATCAGGGTTAGCAACCGCTAAAAGGTGTTTAATACCAAACTTTTTAGCTGAGTCTAAAATCACTAAGCTATCGTCAACAAATAACGTACTGTCGACATCAAAGCCGTGTTTAGCTTGTAGTTTCTGCCACAATAGTTGTGACTCTTTCGTTACGCCAAATTCATGAGTTGAATATAAAGTATCAAAATACTGGTCTAACTCAGTTCGTTCAATTTTTAATGATAAACTATCAGGATGAGCATTTGTGACTAAAACAATGTTTCGCCCTGAAGTCTTTAATGCTGTCAGAAAGTCATGAGCATCGTCACGTAATCGAATTAAATGTTGCACTTCACGCTTCAAATCGGTAATCGATAAGTTGGTATGTTTCGCCCAGTAATCTAAGCAATACCAATCAATAGTGCCTTCAACAGTTTTGTAGTGTGATGATAGCTTTTCTTTTGCTTGCTCAAGGCTGATATTTTCGCTTTCGCTATAGCGTTTAGGTAAATGATGTAACCAAAAATGGTTGTCAAAGTGCAAATCTAGGATGGTTCCATCCATATCCAGTAAAACAGTTGAGATTTTTGACCAATCAAGCATAGATTTTATCCTAGAAACACGTTTATTATAGGATTATACCCAAGAGGTTTAGCCGTGTATTCAAAGTTATCGAACTATTGCGCTGTTTTAGTTTGCTGTATTGAGGCTTTGCTTCATTTTCTGTTGTGATTAAAGGGCGTTATGAGCATAAAAAAACAATTGCCGAAAATTACTGCGCGTAAACAAGTTGCTAAAAGTGGACTGTTTGCTATTGAACAAATCGATCTTAGCTTTAGTAATGGTGAAAGTAGAGAGTACGAGCGTATACCTGGCAAAGGCTCTGGTGCTGTAATGATTGTACCTATGCTTGATGATGAAACTATGCTGTTAGTACGTGAATATTGTGCTGGTACTCATAGTTATGAACTGGGGTTTCCAAAAGGGTTGGTTGATCCTGGTGAAGAGCCATCAACTGCAGCAAACCGAGAGTTGAAAGAAGAAGTGGGTTATGGCGCCGAAAGTCTTACCTTCATTCACCGTGTTGCTACAGCCCCAGCTTTTTTTGACGCACAAATGACTATATTTCTTGGCGAAAATCTTTATCCTGAAAAACTCGAAGGTGATGAACCCGAAGAGTTAGAAGTTGTGCCATGGCGCTTGACTGATTATCAGGAATTATTGGCGGCTAATGATTTTAATGAAGCGCGCAGTATTGCCGCGCTATTATTAGTAAAAGACCACTTGGGAGGTATTTAATGAGCCCAGAGAAACTATTAGCCATCGCGATTGAAAGTGCTAAAAAAGCAGGAGTAGAAGTCGCTAAACATTATAAACAAGGTGATTACACGGCTGAAATGAAAGCGGATAATAGTCCGGTTACCAGCGCAGATCTTGCCGCTAACGATGTTTTGATGGAACAGCTAAAAATATTAACTCCTGATATTCCAGTAATTTCAGAAGAAGTAGGGGCTTTGCCCTTAGCAGAGCGGGGCAAATGGTCACGTTATTGGCTATTAGACCCAATTGATGGCACGGGTGAGTTTATTATCGGCAGTGGTGATTTTGCAGTAAATATAGCCTTGGTTGAAAATGGTTGGCCTAGTATTGGTGTAATACATGCTCCAGATCACCAGCTGACTTATTATGCGCAGAATAATTTGGGTGCTTATAAAGAAAACGATATCGCCAGTCATAGAATACAGGTTGCAGAATATGACGGTGAACGCCGAATTAAAGTCGCCATTAGTCGACGCCAAGATATTAACTTAATGGGCCAATACTTAAGTGATGACTTCTCCTATGATCATATCGCATTAGGCAGCTGTTCATTGAAAAACTGCTTGATCGCAGAGGGTGGCGCAGACTGTTATTTAAGAGTGGGACCAACAGGAGAATGGGATACTGGCGCTAGCCACTGTATTCTTGAGCAAGCTGGTGGCAGTATTATTGATAGTGAATTTAAGCCATTAACCTATAATCAACGTACAACGTTAATGCAGCCAGATTTTCTTTCATTAGGTAATAAGGCCATTCCATGGCAACATGCGATTAAACCGCATAGAGCGCTGCGGTAAAGCATAAGCTTAGCGGCTAGTCTCAATAGCTGATCATCAAGACAAACATTTAACGGTGATAGGTCAAACTTTTATCACGGTTGACTACATTAAATAAAGCCTAAACTAGGCCGAAAAAACGGAGTGCTTAATGCGCAAACCAACAATAACTTTATTAACAATCTTTTCATTTGCTTTAACCAGTTTACCTAGCTTTGCAGGCTGGCAACTTGATAATAAAAATTCATTACTAAACTTTGTCTCAGTTAAAAAAGGTACCGTTGCCGAAAATCATCATTTTTCTGCCCTTGAGGGCAGTATTAATAAAAATGGTAAGGTTAGCATTAAAGTCGATTTAACCAGTGTTAATACTAATATTGCCATTCGAGATGAACGAATGAAAAAGTTTGTTTTTGAAACTGAGCAATATACTTCAGCGGTGTTTGATACACAGCTTGATAAGGGCTTGTTATCAAGCCTTAATACAAGTGAAAGTCATGTAAAAACTGTCACGGGGACCTTAAGCTTTCATGGTCAAAAGCAAGAAGTCGTCATCGAAGTTAAGGTGATTAAAGTTAATGAGAAAACATTACTAGTAAGTACAACAAAACCTTTCTTTATTAAAGCTGATGCTTATGGTGTTGTTGCTGGAATCAATAAGTTAAAAGAATTAGCGGCTTTACCAAGTATTGACTACGTTGTCCCGGTGAATTTTTCGGTAACATTTAGCAATTAAGAAAATTGTCAAAAGTGTGCAACTTAATTACTGAGGACAAAAAAGGCGCTGAAAAGTGCCTTTTTATTTATCCGAAAGTTTATATCGCTAGCTTTTGATATCAGGCTTTTGGAATTAACCTTACGCTTTAGGACTCTTCTTCTTCGACACCTTCAATAAACTGCTCTGCAGGTAAAATATTCACAGTTTCATGTAGCTCAGAATAAACTAGTAGTGCGCTGCCTTGCCTTAATTGTTGATGAACCTGCTGAATCTTATCGCTTAGTGCAACATCTTCACTGCCATATTCGGTGCCTTCTCTAAGAACAAAGTTTTCAATAATTGCGCTTAGTGTTTCTTTAGGTAATGTGTCTAATGGAATAATCATAAATGTCTCGCAAAAAAGTCGGGTACCCGTGCTTCTAGCCAATATTGTGGTTTGAAAGGGTTATTACCACTAATGAAGCCTACATGGCCACCACGTTCACTGATTTCAAAGTAAATATGTTCCGGTAATGTGCTAATAGCTGTGGTGTTTTTGTCACATAAAAAGGGATCATCACTGGCGTGAATAACCAAGCATGGCGTCGTTATATTATTGAGTACATCTCGACCACTGGCTTGTTGGTAATAATCATTGGCATCAGCGAAGCCATTAATTGGCGCAGTAACCATTTGATCGAAGTCACGAATAGAGCGTATGTTAAGCAAGTCTTTCTGGTCAATGTTGGGTAGTAAATTGATGTTGATTTTCTCAATTGTACTGGCTTTAAGCATATCGACAAGATACTTTTGGTAAATGCGGGAGAAGCCCCGATTGATCCTATCGCAACAGCTAGATAAATCTAATGGCGCACAAATAACACTCGCTGCTTGATAAATGTTTTCTTTTTGCTCAGCTAGGTATCGAGTAAGTACATTACCGCCGAGCGAAAACCCTACAATGGCCTTTTTAGCTTTGGGGTAAGTATTAGCAAGGTGCTGACTGAAAAAGTCGACATCACAAGTTTGGCCACTGTGATAAGACTTTGCCATACGATTTGGCCGACCACTACAGCCGCGAAAGTGCATTAATACGCCTATCCAACCCTTAGCTTTAATTGCCGATAGCATCCCTCTGGCGTAATGACTATTTTTAGACCCTTCTAAGCCATGTAAAACAGCAATTATTGGACGTTGACAGGTTGGACTTACTTTTTCAGTCCATGCTAAATCAACAAAGTCACCGTCAGGCAGTTCTAAGGTTTCATCACTAGTTTCTAACGTATGATGACGCCGTAGTAATTTTGCCGCCATGGTTTGAACATGTCCATTTTTTAGCCACCAGGCCGGAGAGAAAGAACTTTCGCTAAACATAAACCTAATAAATACTGATGAATACAAAGGTTTATTGTACGTTAAAACAACATTGATGCACACAATAAGAAACGGCTATTAACATTGCTATAAATTAATTTAACATTATGCGCCTAGCTTATGAGTTACCCTTGCGCTGACTCTCCATCTTTTGGCTGTGGTAACAGACAACAGCTTAATTTATATCTGTAAAAATAGTGATTGACGGCACTAGCGATTAATTACTTTTCATCTTCATTAATATGTTTTAAAAAGTAGTAAATGTAAAAACCACCTATTCCTAAAAGAATAGCTAAACCAATGAAAGAATAAAGTACAACAGGGTCATTAAGTAGCATTTCTATAATGTTCATAACTCGCTCCAAGACATATCAAATAAGTAAATAGCATAGCTAACATTGTAAATAACAAGTTATGAGTACTTATTGATTTAGATCACAGTCGTATGCACTTTATTGCACTGAGGCTGAATACTGTTGGCACTATATTTTGTGCTTAAATAAGAATCTCTAAGCCAATTGGCAATACCAGAATTACGGCAATTGCGTAGGCAAAGCGTTGGCGCAATAAACTACTATGAGGCTGCATTGATAAACCAAAACACGGTCGGAGAATATTGATGCGTTTTATGATTTCAAAACTGACAAAACAACAGACGATAGTTGCTGATATCAAGGATATAGCTTCTATCGTTGCGCTTAGGTGTAATCTAGAAAGGTTATAGCCAATAACGACGATAAAGCTTTGATGCAGGATATAAAAAGGATAAACCGCTTCATTAAGGTAGTTAAGTTTCCTTGAATTCTTATTTAGCATTTTATGAGCAAGTGCAAAAAGTGACAGCACGCCTAATATGCGCAATAGGCTGTAAATAAACATACCAAGCATTAGTAACCATGACTCATGACTGCCTGGAGCACTTAGTTCAACTAACCAAACTTGATTATAAAAGAAGATAAAACTGATATAGGCAATGGCGAAGCTACATAGTAGCCAGCTGATATTGTTGCTTATTCGTTGCCAAAAGTTTGTTTGCCAGCCAATTAAGTAGCCATAAACCATAAAGGTAAAACCTAATGGGTAGCGTACTTGCTCCATCGACCAATTAATTTGAATGATAAATATCGGTAAAGTTGCCAATAAAATGGCAATTACACCGTATTGCTTGAATAACCAGTTAATGCCGTTTTCTATTTTGGTTGAATTGAGTAAAGGTAATAAACACAGTATCACCAGTGAGTACTGCCATAAGGAGCGAAGAAACCAAAGGTGGTTAACATCAATATGAGGCCAAATACCGGACTGATATTTATCAAATACACCATTACCATCGCTGAAAAACACTTTTAAGAACTGCCAGTAATTCATATTGAGATCGCCATTATTGGTCATTTCAACGTAAAGTTGTGGCGGGACAACAATCAGTATGCCGAATAATAACGGCAGCAATATGCGTAAAGATCGCATACTAATAAAGCGCCAAACGGAAACTTTGGCGATAATAAAACGAATAGCAATACCCGCAATAAGCCAAAGTAGTGCCATGCGCCAAGGCTCTGCTATCAACATTATATTTTCAAGAAATTGTGACTTATGTTGGCTTTTTACGTGCCAGCCCCAGTTCTCTACGTAAAACATACCGCAATGAAATAAAATTAATAAACCAAAGGCAATAACCCTTAACCAGTCAAGGTCATACCTTCTTTCAGGCATATGCTTTTGGTCTGGAATAAAAAGTTTTGCAATTGTAGTCATGAACATTTTTGACATAAGTGTTAACGTTTAGTTGGCTTGTGATGTTGATATCTTCGCTGCTACACTGAATAAGTGCATGACATAAAGGCTGTAAAAACAATAGGTAGGGATAAGTGGTGGAATACAGGGATAAACATTATTGCTTTGAGATGAAATATCATGAGTAGGCTAGAGCATTTTCAAAAGTATAAATTTCGCTACGAAGCTGCGGTGCTTTTTATCTACTTTTTTATTAATAATTCTCTGCATGCAACGTCGGTAATAATGGAAGCTAAACGTAAGGGTTCAGAGTTACCATTTGAATTATGGGAACCCTTCGTTTGGGAATACTCAAGTGCGATTAGTGTCTTACTGTTATTTCCCTTGATGGTGGTATTGCTGCGACGTTTACCTTTTAGTTGGCAATCGATAAAGCGTTCTATTTTTCTCTATTTTCTCGCCTCAATTATTTTTTCGCTATTACATGTCGGCATAATGGTTGCTATTCGAAAATTCAGTTACTTTTTAGTGCAGCGGAATTACGATTTTGGTGATCTTTGGTATGAGCTATTTTATGAATACCGCAAAGACTTATGGGCCTTTATCTTTTTTATTGGCGTAATTAAAGCCTATGAATTTATTTTGAACCGACTTGCTGGCGAAGC
>PJEL010005610.1_pt1 | contig 10111 bp, 9 predicted proteins | sample 1853271 | NCBI WGS metagenome assembly PJEL01 (sample SAMN08108733, study PRJNA415343) | Invertebrate metagenome, whole genome shotgun sequencing project. | host: Globobulimina | place: Sweden: Gullmar Fjord | collected 2015-08 | reverse complement strand
GATACTGAACATCTCATCTTAGGAAAATCCAGCCTAAGGTATCAGCTAATCCACTCCTCAAAGCAACAAAGAGATGACTTGGCTTAACAGCCTCAACCTTACATGAGTATCTGAATCAACCTCTACTTATGGCCATAAGTCGCCTAATTCCCACAACTGCAGCAAACAAAGCGATTATTAATAGGCTTTGTGATCCACGTCATAGAAACATTACAGTAATAATTTTTAACCCAATATAAAATTCTCTTCACATTTTTATACTCAAAAGTCCTGTAATCAATGGCGTGAACGCAAGGCCTAACAGACGTACTTGATGGGTTGACTCGAAGTCAGCAACTTATAGTCACAGGTCCTCTATCTACAAAATCCTAGCTTGCTCTAGGTATTAGCAACGACTCACTTGAAAAATGAATAAAGACTCAATTATCCCAGAGTGTGGCATGCCGCTGAATCTGAGTTGATGTGATGTGATGTAACAGATCCCAAAACAAAATAGCAATAATAGTAAATAGGTAATGATGATGAGAAAAACCACCCAGTTTATGTTGTCGATGGTGGCAACAGCAATAGCACTTTCAAGCTCAGCAACCTATGCAGAAGAGCAGGAAGATGGCATTAACATTGGCGGCGCTGTGCGCGTCAATTATGCATACAAAGATTACAGTGAAGAGTCTAAGAATAAAGGCGGTGATTTCACCTTCGATATGGCCGCAATCAAGTTTGATGGCAAGCAAGGTGACTGGGGCTTGGCGGCTGAGTACCGTTTTACTTCAAGTACTGACTATATCAAATACGGTTACGGGTTTTACGATATTGACCCTGAGTGGCAGTTACAGCTAGGTATCACTAAGGTGCCATTTGGTAACCCTGAATTTATCTCCAACAGCTTTTGGTTCGGCCTGCCTTACTATTTAGGCTTCGAAGATGATCATGATGTGGGTGTCAAAGCCATTTATGAAAGCAATGGCTGGCATACAGACTTAGCATTCTTCAAAAATGCTGAGTATGGCCCAACAGAAAACAAGCGTTACGCTACCGATCTATACAGCGGAGTCATCGCTGCAAGCGGCATAGAGTATCACAACGAAGAGACCAACCAGTTCAACCTGCGCCAAACCTATACTGCCGAGTATGAAGGCGGCTCAACAACACTAGGTGGCTCAGTACAGTATGGCCAGATCTATAACAGCAAAACGGGTAACAACGGTGACCGCTATGCTGTTGCACTGCACCTAGACAGCAGCTACCAAGGCTGGAAGTTGCAGCTACAAGGTCTGCAATATGAATATGACGCTGCGGATGCTGTTGATGCCAACAAGATCGCAGTATCAGTCGTTAGCTGGCAATATGAGATAGCATCGAAAGGCCAGTCCTATAGTGTCAACATCGCCAAAACCTTCAATACCGATTGGGGGAGTGTTAAGTGCTACAACGACTTTGGCTTAATGACACCTGATGTTGCTGATGACGATTATGATGACAGCATGCAAAACGTGACAGGTTGCGCCATCTCAGCCGGCCCTACTTACACTATGGTTGACTTTATCATGGGCAAAAACATGACCTTCGCAACGGCTAACAATGATCATATTGGACTACCAGAAGTAGGTGATGACTGGGACAAGCGCGTAAACATCAACTTTGGCTACTATTTCTAGCTAGAAAGCTTGTCATTCTTGCTCTGGCCTTCGACACTCGTCGAGGGCCTTATTATCTCAAGAGATACTAAAACGCCTCATTGACGTTAAAATAAAACCCAGAGTCTCCATCCCCGAAGCCCATATCTAGCCTAAGGTTCACATTAGGTTTAACTTCAAATCGGTAACCAACACCTACATTGGGTAAGATCTCATCACGACTAAATTCACTGACTTTATCAGCTACTGTACCCGCTCCAGCCCAAAATGCCATGCCGTGCCTACCAGGAAGGTTTAGTCGATATTCAGCTTGAGTAAGTAACATCTGCTTATCGCGATAACGACCGGAAGTGTACCCTCTTAATAATCCACCTCCTCCAAGCTTTGACAGTTGATCCCACGGAACATCACCTTGGGTAAAGCGCCCATGAAGTTGCCAAGCGATCACATCACCACTCGAGCCTACGGGAAGGTACTCGCTATAGAGAAAACTCTGCATGTCAAAATCAGTTTTACCTCCCAGCGCCTGCCGATACCAAGCAGCATCGACTTGCAAGATACGCCCTTTGGATGGATTCAGTACAGTGTCACGAGTATCGTAATTGATCATTAAGTTGACACCGACACTTCTAGAGTCTGCCGCTAAAATATCAGTATCAATATCTGACTCTAAAACATCGATACTGCTGGCTTGAGCGTAACTAAAATCAAAACCTGCACCAACAAAACTCGTCTCAGACAACCTCTCTAGCCACATGGGACGCACAGAGAACTGTCTGTTATTGAAGTTGCTACGGTTACCATCTTCATAATTATCTTGGTAACCCACGCCATAGAAAACATCTGGCGCATCGGCAATTTCAGCATCCAGATAGAACCTACGCTGGTCATGATGTAGGAAGGTTTTATTCGCGATAGTGACACCTAGCGCGCCATTGGTCGAAGCGAAGCCATTTATCACGAGTGAAGATAGTTGGGTCTCCTCATCATTTGGGTCAACACGATAGAGACCAACAGCAGAAAGGCCGATACCTAGATCCATTTCAGGATTATAGAAAGGGCCAGGAAGAAAACTAAAATCGATCAGCTTATCAGGATCAAACTCTCCATCAGCCCCTAAATTATTGAGAAAATTATCGACCCAGCTAAGCTCGCCTGCTGACGCTTGCTCATTCCCTTCATCATGCTTAACTCCCGTGCCGCTATGAGCCTCTTCAGCAACGACCGAAAACGCAAGTAGGGTTAGCACAGCCAAAAAGGAGCTAAACCATTTAGCATTAACCATTATTTAGATCCTCGCTGGTGAGCGTCTAACTCCGCCCTATCAATTTGAGCATCATATTGAGCAATCTCTTTGAAAGACTCACTAGTAAAACCATTAACCCATAGTTTTTCAGGAATATGACTGAAGCTCGATTTGAATTTGTCCCCAACAAATAACCACTGCTTAGCAACGTTATCAATCTCAACCCCATGAATAACCGAAGGTAGTGAGAGTGGTTTTGCTGCAGCATTCACCTCTAGCAGATCTAATAGCTGTTCACGCTTAGTTGATTGCTCAAGCTGCTCTTTACGTACTAGGTAAGGTGTTTGCTTATCACCTAGGTCATAATGGCGCAGTAACAGCATATATTTACTCGGAAGTGATTCGCGAGAATCCCACCATTGTCCATCTATGACATCAAACAGGGCATTGGTCTGCGCTTTAGAAACCGGTTGTAACCAAGCTAAAGACGCATTCAACCAGCTGGTCATATGTTGGTTATATAGCTCTCGGTTCATAGTCAGGTTATTACTTAGCAGTGCAGTGGCAATTTTAGCGCCTAACATGTTGGAGTAGAGATCTTCAGGAGAATAGGCAGACACCTCCTCAGACCAAGGAATCCAAGTGCGGTAGCCATGCCACTGAGCAACTTCGTGGGCTTCAGCCATAAAATAAGCAAGGCGTGCTGCCATATTGGCCGCAACCTCCTGTCGCTGCTTAACGCTCAGGTGATTCACCTCGAATGCAGATAGCTGAATATGCCTAGGACCAATCTCAACAGGCAAGTCTATACGCGCTTCCTGTCCAAGTTTGCTATAGATTTTATAAAACAGCGCCACAGCATTGTCGGCAGTATCTCTTACATGTGCCAGATCGATAAAGCCACCCAGCTGGGTATAAAGAATGCCATTGTTCTCGCCACCACGGCGGCCATTAGGGGTGGCTTTTTGATGACTAAATGTACCGGCCTCATAAGCATGAGGGCCGATATCCTCTATGTTTATCGTATTAGACAAGCGGTAAAAAGGTACTGGAATAGAGGCGACGGTCACTTTCTGTGAAGTACCGAAAGCACAGCAGGGCCTCACCGCTTTTGGCATGCCAGCATTGGCAAACTCATGCAGCTCCACTTCATTCATGCTGGCCGGGTCCGGCTTATCATCTAATGCAGCGCCGATAGCTAAATCTGTAGGATTAGCTCTTATCTGCCAGTCATTGCTACTACACGCAGCTAACAAGGTCATCGATATGACTATCGCTAATGGCCTGATAATGTTCCGCATTAAAAGCGGTATCCAAGACTGAGCATGCCGCTAGTTCGAGTACCAAAACCAACTTCTAATAGCAGATCGATATGTTTATTAATTGATATCTGACCGCCCACTAAGCCGTTCCACTTATCTTCCAGATGCTGGTTAACCTCAAACTTACCATCCGATAGGAAGTCAAAATCATTGCCTATACCAATATCATGCAGGTAGCCACTAAAGGTCTGCTCCACATTTTGGTACATAGCGCCAAACCAGATCTGCATATCATTATTACCATGTTGGAATCGATACCCAGCCCTAGGTGACACCACGATGGTACTGATCTCACCATCAAGAATATTCAAATTCGTGTTGGTATAATTCACATCCAGCAAAGCAAACCAGTTGCCGATACCACCCACTAAGGTACCACCGACACCATAGGTTAACCCTTTAAAATTCAATTCAAAGTCGAAAGGATCTGACTGAATATTACAGGGGTTAAACTTGCAATATAATGGCGGGAGGATAGACGTTAAATCTGCATCAACCTGAACATTGGCAACACTGCTACCCTCTGTATGCCCAAGCACAGCGTAAAGATTTAGAAATGGTAATACCCAAACATCACCACGAAGTGTCAATGTTTGCGAATCTTGCAGCGCTTCAGAGCCTGTGATCGACAAGGCATCATCAATAAGGGGCCCTAAACCAGAAAATGAGACCGAGTCCACCACCAGAGGTTGATCCATTGTCATATAGGTCATGCTGAGGCCATAGGGTTTTGGTAACTCGTGACCTAAATCCATCGCTTCCTGAGCCCAGATAGGAAAGGCTCTACCGTATCTGTTTTCAGCCGCTTCGCGCTCTATAAGCTGTTTGGCGTCAGTGCTGCTCTCAATGGCTGCCACAGAGAAAATAGTAAGTAGCCCAAAAAATAAGGCAGAAACCCTTTGAATGGAGTGATTGAACATAATGAGAATTAACCTATGTAAGTCGATGAGCCCAGTAATATTTTGTGACTGAGTATCGTTGAGTAATTTGCAATTGAACGGGTTGAGATCACCGGACTTTATCTACGAAAGTATCAATGAATGAACATTCATTCTAAAGCGACTCTATGAATCCAATCTGAAATGTTAAAAATAACGATGGCAAGTTTTCAAATATGGGATTTAAGACACATCAGTGAGTAAGGTCAATCGGCATAGAAATATGTTCGATCAACCAACATCTTCACAACAGTAGGTAATGGTTCCTACAAGGGTTTTACTCTTTAGTTGTATGGCCAGTCAGTGAACTAAAAGAGCCTCTGTGATCTCTTTTAACGAATGAGAAAGTATCTTGATGAATAAATCTTTTTAGAACGATATCTAGCATCAAAGTTTGATCCGCCTGTACCAGCTCACGCACAGTAACATCTTCACAGTGGTACTCAGCTGCTTGATAATAACTAAAGCCCGAATCTGGTCTGGCACTAATTTTAAAGCCAAGTTTACCATCTGCTATTTTGTGCAATTTATCTGTATCTAGGTAGAGGGTAATACAGTTACTATTCACACTATTCTTCTGTTTATCTAACATAAATCCAGCGGGTAACTGCCCGGGGTGAAATGCCATACCACTGAGCAGAAATAGATCAAAATCTGTGACGCGATTGCCTTGGTCATCTGTGACTCGTACAACGAGCATACTATAGCGATTCTTGCGCTTAGCCTTATCGGAGCGTTCAGCCATCGATTTTGACGCCTGCTGATATTCACTAGGCGAGCTTACCGACAAACATTGTAGAATAGAGCTCACTACGGGCTTTTTAGCCGCATTACTCTTAGTGACAGAGTTCATTATTCCCATTTTACTCTGGCTATGACTAGCCCTAGGAATAATTTCAAAGGCACAGGGCATCGCTGTCTGTATACCCCCTTGTGCTACTAGCTGAGAAACACATTCACCATTAAAGCTATTACACAGACTCTCTTGCTGATGTAGCTCTAGGTACATTAAGTTCATATTGGCAGCAGCAACCCGAACAACACCATCAGAGCCTTTTTCTGCCGTATAACTATTTACATAATCATATAAACTTTTATCAATAAACTCTCCGGTTAACACAAAAGGATAGAGGCCTGCAGCAATATAATCTTGCTGCAGCCAGTGAAGATTAAGAGTGTGCTGACCATCACTGCCAAGCTCAAGCCAATCTAACACCTTTTGCCCAGGCTCTACGCCATTAAACCAAGCAGCTAAACGGCTAACTCGAGACTTACCGAGTTGAGCGAGCGCTGAGCCATGGTTGGCTGGAGCAAGCATCACCAAATGCATCAAAGGGCATTGGGCCGTATTCTGATTATTGAAGAAATGTGCCAACCAGTTACGTATTACAGGCCCCCCTGTCGAGTGAGTTATCACTGAAAAAGTTTCACCATCTAACTCTCTTAGACGGGCCGACTCAAAAGCAAATGCAATGTCATCTAATGTCACCTCATCATTGAAACTAATATAGCGTCCGAGATAGAGATGCTGAATATCGAGGTTAAGGTCGGCACTAGCAAGTTTAATTAACGCTTCTGGCAGGCCAGCATAAGTCTCTGTATCGGTGACACTCCATCCATGAACGAAAACAAGCTTCATAACAACCTCAATTAATCCTAAATTTCAGTCACTTAATATATCAGTGCCGATAGGAAAAACAATATTTATAGCGCGCTACATCTATCAAACCCACGGCCAGCAAACCCTATACCGCACGGTAAAAGCCGATAAAACACAACTGGTTAATTTTAAATTAATATTCAGTTAAGGTTCAGCTGACTTCACATAAGATGCCCTCAACGAAATAACCTTTCACCCAATGAGAATATTTTTATGAGAAACCCTATTAACAATAAGACAATGATTATTGCGACCCTAATCACCTCTGCGATCTCAATGCCAACAATGGCAGCAGATTGGTTTATCGGTGGCGGTGTTGGTGCTCAGCAGAACGGCTATGAAAAAGTCGTAACTGATAGTAGTAAAGAGCCTGAAGTCATCACATCTTCAACGTCGACAACTGAAGAAAATGAGGTCTATATGATACGTGCGGGGGCATACTTAGATGACAATAATCGTATGTACGGTACTTACTCATACAATGCTGACGATAGCACTAACCAGCAGAGCTTCATCATTTCATATGACTACCTAGTGCCACTCGGAAACAGTAAACTAAACTGGTTTATCGGAGCATCCGCGGGTGGTACTCACGTCAGCCCTGAATCAGACAACATGAGTTCCGGCAATAACTTTGTCTGGGGTGGTCAAACGGGTATTATCTTCAACATTACCGAAAACCTCAGCACAGAACTTGGCTACCGTTATTTAGATCAGGACTACTCAGTGAGTAACGCGCCAGATGAGCCTGTTGCTACACCAAAAGCGACAAGCGAAGTAACAACATTATCGGCTACGGACTCTCAGCAGGTTTACCTCAGCTTAGATTACCGCTTCTAAAAAATAGAGATAGGTAAAAGCTAGACCTAACTGGTCATACGCTTCCCGATGAATAGCCTGATATTTTCACAACCTAGCCTGACAATTAAAGGGTAGGTTGTGAAAATTGTAGTCCGTTAGCAAAAAAACTTATCACACAAACAGTCATCAACTTCCCCCCTTAAAACCCACTCATAGCAAGCGTTCACTCAATATATCGACCTTTATATCAAAAGTATTCAGAACTGCATACTGATATATCATTCAGTTATGGTTCAGACTCGTCGGACTAGTATGCCCTCAACGAAAACAAACAACCTAAATTCAAGTCACTTAAATCTAAGTCTTGAACCCTAGTTTCTGAGACTAAATGCTCAAGCAAGGGTTACTAAGCCAAAGCGACTTAAATCACAGTCATTATAATTTCAGAGAGTGAACATATTATGAAAAACAAATCTTTAGCATTAGCAGCAGTAATCGTTACAGCAATGTCAGCCCCGACTATGGCAGCAGATTGGTTCATCGGTGGCGGTGTTGGTGCACAACAAAATACCTATAAAGGTTCATATACACCAGCAATCCAAAACCCGATTGCTGGCGGATCTCAAACAGAGACAGCCAAAGAAACCGAAAACAACGAGTTTTACGAGCTACGAGCTGGTGTTTATCTTGATGACAATAACCGTATTTACGGTACTTACGCTTACAACTCAGATGATGCGTCTAGACAACAGAGCTTCATGATGTCTTATGACTACCTTGTTGGCCTAGGCGATAGCAACAAATTGAACTGGTTTATCGGAGCTTCAGCCGGTGTGAACCACTTAAGTCCTGAGACTGACGAGTTAAGCTCGAAGAATCGCTTCGTATGGGGTGGTCAGACTGGTCTAATGTATAAAATCAATGACAAGCTAAGCACAGAGATTGGTTACCGTTACCTTAAGCAAGACTATGAAGTAACAGAAACATCTCCAATCCCAACTCCATATGCTGCAGGTGATACTTTCTCTGCATCGCTACAAGATAGTCAGCAACTTTACCTATCTATCGACTACCGTTTCTAAAACAGTCGTTAAAGAAAAGCCCCGTTAGGGGCTTTTCTGCTTCTCTTTAAAAAAGAAGCTCTCTATAGATTTTGAACAATACAAGTTACCTGTTTGAGCGTTCTCCCCCAATCATTCATGCTAAAAAGCCTGAAGACAACTGCATCATTTCGCCCTTTCCCCACTAAAAATCATGTTTTTCTAATTAAAAAATAGCGATTTCAGTCGCCCATAAAAAACAAGTACAAAAAAAAACCATTTTCTTTCAATTTTCAGTGACTTTTTTCATCATTAGGCATAATTAACTATTCACTACAGCCCCCGCACTGATAGAATAATCAAACCATCCAGAAACTATTAGGACTCCCATGAGCCTTGAACTACTGTCCAAGCTGGAGACAAAAATCCAAGCAGCACTTGAAACTATCGAGCTATTGAAAATGGAGCTTGAAGAGGAAAAACAGAAGGGTATTAACCTAACTGAGCAAAACCAACAATTGAGCCAAGATTTAAACTCTTGGAACGAAAAAGTCACTGGACTTGTTGGCTTGCTCAATGAAGAAGTAAGCTAATTATTAGCTTTATAGCATGAGCGAAGATTTAAGCCATCTTCGCTTCGCTACTTTGAGCCTCTATCAGCTCATTTAATTCTATAATGGCTTGCTTTACTTTCGGTATGCTTTTCCTCGGTAATAAAAACCTCCCTTTTTCAAATTCTAATCGACCTAGGTCTTTAACCCAGATCACCCCAGATAAGAATATGCGCGCGTGTTTGACAATAAGCTTTGGTGCGTAAACAGGAAAAACTCTCACATTGCCTCCTTGTGCTTTACTTAGATCAGTCATGTAACTGCTGCTTGTATAAAAAGTCCTAGCCAGTTTGTATTTGTTTTTGGTTAAGACTCTGTCTTTGACAGATGTTTTACCACGAGAGTTTCATTAAAATATGTTTTTTTTTGTAAACATTTGAAACCGCACTGCTAACGGTAAAAGTTTTTCTTGTCTATCAGACTTATAGCTAAGTCATTATTTTAAAATGTCACTTGCCAATAATTTGACACCCTGCTAGATTAGAATGGTTACTCAGGGTAAAACTGAGCCGTATGGCTCCATAACCGTATTTCTTGCGACCAGGAAATACGGTTTTTTTTATGCCTTTAAAAAGTATAAGGCCCTAAAACCTAACGCTTAGAACCAATAGGCATAACTCTTGATTACAACTCTCTATGACGAGAAGCCAGACACAGGGTCGGTTGCTCACCATCCATGGTCAACCGACATAACCCTCAGAAACAAGAAGGCCAGACACAAAGCAGATTAGTGGCCTTGACCTACACGGATAATGGAATGGACCCATCCACTTTTAATCGGCCTCATAATGGGCCACGATGTAGTCGCTAAAACTCATCAGAAAGAGGACGGGTCCACCATGAAGATTACTACAGT
>PJEL010005609.1_pt1 | contig 10112 bp, 8 predicted proteins | sample 1853271 | NCBI WGS metagenome assembly PJEL01 (sample SAMN08108733, study PRJNA415343) | Invertebrate metagenome, whole genome shotgun sequencing project. | host: Globobulimina | place: Sweden: Gullmar Fjord | collected 2015-08 | reverse complement strand
TTTGGAACCATTGACGATATATTCATCGCCTTCTTGAACCGCCTTTGTTTGCGCATTGCCAAGATCAGATCCATTGTCGGGCTCTGAAAAACCCTGACACCAGATATCCTCCGCATTCAGGATACCTTTTATATAGGCTTTCTTTTGCGCTTCAGACCCCATCTTCAGAATGAGTGGTCCCGCCCAATTTAGGCCGATTGTATTGAACATGAAGGGAACGCCCGCCTTCACCATTTCATCGGTCACAATATCCTGCAAAGCCTGAGGCTTTCCGCGGCCGCCATATTCTTCCGGCCAGGCCATACCGAGATACCCCGCCTCATAGACCGTTCGTTGCCAGTTTCGCAAATATTCAATTTGCTCGTCAGTTCCAACTTCCAAAAAGCTTAGCGGGAGTAAGAAATCAGGTTTCTCAGGTTTATTGTTGTTAAGCCAATCCCTAAATTCACGTCGAAATTCTTCATGGTCTTTGAGTGCATAGGTCATGCGCCAACTCCTTTTTTGTTTTTCGGCAATATTGATTTGCCATTCATTAGAGAGTTTTTGGCCCGATTTTACGTTAATCGGTATCGTCAGATTAAGATGCTACAGAACCAGCACAAATATTAGAAGTATATTCTTTATATTATTTCTCGTTCGCCATTTTATCAAAAGTTCGAATATTCTAATTTAGTATTTTAGTAATGTTTTGCGCCTATTGTAATTTTCCAAAAATTATATCGCTTGTCGCACCTAACTTTAATCACTTTAAACAACAACAATATTTTTCAAGTGAGGCCCTATTTATGAAAAAAATACTCCCCGCCCTGTGTGTTACACTGACACTCACTTTAGGTACTACTGTTCAGGCTGCCCAGTATACCGTTGGTGTCGAAGATCTCAGTTATTATCCTCATTACACAATTGAAAATGGCGAATATCGTGGATTTGCACGAGCCTTGTTGGATACTTTTGCCAAGGATAGTGGTCATACTCTGGTCTATAAGAAACTCCCCATCAATCGCCTGTTTGCCGAGCTTATTAAAGGCGATATTGACCTCAAATATCCGGACAATGCCTATTGGAGCAAAGAAATGAAGGCAGGCAGCGATGTTAAATATTCCGAACCCATCGTGGAATATATTGATGGCGCGTCCGTTGTTCCGGCAAAAAAAGGGAAAAGCGTGGATTCAATTGCAAAGCTGGGAACGGTTCGCGGCTTTACAGCCTGGTCCTGGAAAGGCCGGATTGATGCCAATCAGGTTTCTGTTTCCGAAAATAACAGCCTTGAAGGCTTGATTAAACAAGGCATTAAAGGGCGGGTAGATGCTGTCTACGGAAATGTTGCTGTTGTCCGGCATCAACTATCCGAACTTAAGCTTGATGGACAGCTGGTATTTGACGAAACCCTTCCGCATTCAAAAGACTTTTATCACATGTCGACCACGACACGTCCAAAATTGATAGACGAATTTAATGCTTGGCTTGTATCCAACGCGGACAAGATAGAAGCCCTCAAACAGCAATATAAAATCAAACTCGATTAACCACTTAGTATCCTGCTATTTTCAACGCTTGCCTATAAATCTGGCAAGCGTTGATTGATAGAATTATCTGATTTCGCAACCTTCCCTCTTGTCAAATTTATGGTTAATCATTAGATTTCCCTCCTAAATAAAATAATAATATGGAGGAAGTCAATGTCTGTATTACGTACACTTACCTTTTCATTTTTAGGCATGTCCTTTTTGGCAGGCACCGCTTTTGCCGAGGAATGCAAACCGTCGAAATGGGGCAAAGCTGATGAAATCGGTTCAGCTAATCTGGTCACCAAAGAACGTGTTCTTGAGGCTAGCAAGCTCATCAAACAAGGCAAAACCCAACCTCTGGGCATCATCATTGATGCCAATACGCCGGCCTTCCCACCTCGTGGTCTCAGCCTGCAGGTGGTGCAACCAAATCAACAAGGCGGGGGGCGCCTTTTTGCCTATAACGGCAGTTACAACGATGATTTGATGCAGCTTTGGCTGGGCATTGGCTCTCAGTTAGACGGCCTTGGTCACCTTGGACAGGAAGGCATGTATTATAATTGCAATGAAGAAAAGAAATTTGCAGCGATTACTGGTCTTAAAAAGCTGGGCACGCATAACGTTCCTCCCTTGGTTGGGCGCGGCGTGGTGATCGACATGGCCAAGTATTTCGGTGTACCTAATCTGGACGCAGGAAAGTTCTTTACAGCGGCAGACATTCAGGCTGCGTCCAAAGCGCAAGGCGTTGAAATTCGCGAAGGGGACGTGGTTCTCTTTCATACAGGCTGGACAGATGCAAAACTTGCCAGTGATCCTCAAGCGTGGGCCAGCGCAGAACCCGGCACGTCAGAAGACGCAGCCGAATGGCTTGCCTCAAAGAACGTCATGGCTGTAGGGGCGGACACTTGGGGCGTTGATGTTGTCCCACCTGAAAAAGAAGGACGTCCTTTCTGGGGCCATGTGGTTCTATTGAAAGAACACGGCATCTATATTCTTGAAACCATGAATACAGGCCCACTTGTCAAAGACGGGGTCACTGAATTTATGTTTGTTCTGGGCCAACCCCGCGTCCGCGGCACGGTGCAGATGATCATTAATCCAGTCGCAATGTATTAAATGAAGGAGGGAGGCAGTTCTCGCCTCCCTTCAACTTGAATTCTTCTAAGCTGATTTCGTGAATTTCTTTTTCCGCGCAACCCAGCCAAGCCCAAGCAACGCACCGCCAAATAGCAACAATGATGGTGGGAGAGGTACGGCTGTGACGGAAATGCGAACGGCCATATCATCATAGTCGTTGTCACCGCGGCCATCTCCGAAAAGGGCAATTATAGAATGTGCATTTTCCTGGAAGAAAAGAATGCTTAAATCACCAAAAATTTGCCCATCATTATCTGCATTCTCTGTAACAACCCAACATAAAAAGATAAAACAGTCTTTCTCATATGTTGTGAAACCAAATGATAGCAATCCATCATTTGTGACATCCAATGTCTGTGTCTCGCCAATCTCGGTGCTGCCAGTATCGAACTGAAAAGTTTCAAACCCTTGCCCTGCAAAAGAGAAATTTTGCGCGTTTGCTTCACTGCCGAGGTAGGTGAAACTGACTTCGGTTGGCGCACCAGACAAAACCAACCCAGTTTCGGGCCCGTCATTTTCGCTAGTGAATAAATGTCCAATACTTCCTATTGAGAGACCTGTTTCCTCCCATAGATCGAAGTCTTCATTGAGCGTTGTAGATACTCCGCCGTTTATAGAAAATGTGGCTGCGTGTACTGCAGTCATACCCATCAGATTTATAAATCCAAAGAGCACAACGAAAATAATACTCTTATTCACCATACTTAAACTCCATCATTCGAATGATTTTCGTAACGAATTCAAACAAAGACAGAGCGATAATTGGTTCTGTGAATAAATAGCCCTTTTTGAACGCAGAGCTATGCATTAACCCTGCAAGCAATAATCTCACAAAAAAAGAGGCCGCAATGCGACTTCTTCAATTTTGCAATATCCGTCAGATATTAAGCGACAGAAATATTCTTTTTGCGGCGACGAGCAAAAAAACCAAGGCCGACCAACGCACCGCCAAAGAGAAGGAACGCTGGCGGCAACGGAACGACAGAGATCCTGACAGCCAAATCATCTAACCCTAAATCTCCCATGGAATTTCCAAACAAAGCAATAACGGAATTACTGGTCTCTTGGGCAAAGGCTATCGAACCATAATCAACACTTGAAACCATGCTCCCGTTTATTTGAAAAATAAAATATACTTGGCAAAAACCAATCTCACCGCTTATCACACAAGGAGGACTGACTGTGCTTGTTGCAGAAAATGGCATATAGCCGCCGCTGACATCAAGAATTTCGAACATGTCCCCGATTTCACTGGAATTGCTGCTGAGAACTCCACTTGCATTAGGAGCGGAAGAATACAATGAAATGCTCTCAACGCCACTTTCGGTTGCCGCCCCCAAAAATTCAAATCGAACTGTACTCGCATTTCCATTTAAATAGAGCCCTGCACCATCATCTTGCGTGCTGGAAGGCATCATTAATATTTCGCTACCAGCTGTAAGGCCCGTTTCCAACGTCAGATCAAAATCATCCCCAATTGTCGCATCCACACTATTCCTGACAGAAAGAGAAGCCGAATATGCAGGCGAATAAATATTCAACAAAATAAATAAGAAAAATAGAACTCCAAATATATTTTTTGTCATAAACTTACCAATCAAAGTATAAAACATAATATTTTGATCAGCTTTTCAGGTATTCAATACTTTAATATTATTTTTTTTATATTTTTGGTACGTAATTAGTATCTAAAATGAAAAGGCGAAATAGAAAATTATTCGATTCCGCCGTGTAATACTTAATTCACTTCTACGCTCATCTCTGCAATACAAGGTTAGCTCACCGATTTGTTTTTCCCATCCCAAAAAGGCTTGCGCAATTCTGTTTTCAAAATTTTACCGGCACCAGATAAAGGCAGAGGATCCTTGACGAAAGAGATACTGCGCGGACATTTAAAACCAGCAATTAATGTGTGAGAATGATCAATAATTTCCTGCTCACCTGCGGCCTTTCCTTCCTGCAATCTGACAACGGCATGAACCTGTTCCCCCCATTTTTCATGAGGGATGCCGATCACAGCACACTCAGCAACTGCATCATATTGATAGAGGGCATTTTCAACCTCAGCTGAGTATACATTTTCGCCGCCTGATATAATCATGTCCTTGACCCGGTCCACGATATAGACAAATCCCTGTTCGTCCATATAGCCGCCATCCCCCGTATGCATCCAACCGTTTCGCTTGGCTTCTGCGGTTTGTTCAGGCTTGTTCCAGTAACCAAGCATCACGTTATCGCCGCGCACGCAGACCTCCCCAACAGTTCCGTAAGGGACTTCCACATCTGCATCGTCAAAGATTTTAACGTCGACCGCATAAGCCGCCCGTCCTGCTGATTTAAAACGACCCGCATTGGGACCTTCAAAAACATGGAATTCGGGGCCAGTGAATGTGACAAGTGGTGCACATTCTGTCTGGCCATACGCATGGGTAAAACCACATCCGGGCAAAACTTCAAGCGCCTTTACAATAACCGCCTCAGGCATAGGGGACGCCCCATAAATGATGTCTTCCAAACTCGACAAGTCAAAATCGGCAATCGTAGGATCATTCACCACCATATTGACCATTGTCGGCACTAACAGTGTATTGGTGATTTTATGGTCCTGCATGGCCTGCATGGTGCCAGCAGGCGTGAAACCGGGAATAAATACATGGGTGCTGAGACCCATCGTTGCCCCAAATACAGCACAGCCATCGGCAATATGGAACATGGGAGCGACATGCAGCCAACGGCTGGTTTCTTTGAAATTAAAGCCCGGCATTGCGTTCAATGTATTGACCATAAAGTTTTTATGGCTGAGCATTACCCCCTTGGATACACCCGTTGTGCCGCCTGTATAGAAAAGCCCCGCCAGATCATCACCGCCCCGACCTGCATCGTCTACAGCAGGAGATTTTTCTACCAGCTCTTCATAAGACAACATGCCTTCTGGCGTTTCACTGTCCCCGATATAGATAATTTTCCGGAGAGAACTAACCAATGACCGTAATTCGGGAACAACACCGGCAAAGGCATCATCCACCAGCAAAATCTCGGATCCTGAATCATTCAGCCAATAGGCAAATTCCGGAACCGCCAATCGTGTATTAACCGGCACAAAAACACCGCCCGCCCACGGGGTCGCATAATAAAATTCAAGATATCTGTCAGAATTGTGCGCGAGGATGGCAACCCGTTCGCCATCCGTAATACCCAATTCTCGGAGGGCACCGGCAAAATGCTGAACCCGTTCTTTAAATTGTCCATAAGTGTGCGTCCGGGTTCCACAAATTGTGGCGATGTCATCCCGTTTTGCCTGAACAGCCCGATCCAGTAACTGAGAAATATACATTCCCATTCTCTCCCCGTTTTGTATTTTTATTACTGGGAAGTATCGGAAAATTATGGAAAAACGTAAAGGGCTAATTCACAGGGATCGCATCACTTTTCCTGGATGCGAAGAACTGCCCCGACACAAGGGACAAAAACGCAAAGAGACAGCAAAAACCGATAACAAATATCAGGGGTAGCGCGGTTGTCTCATAATAAGATAACAGAGCCCCGGCAACAAAGGTGCTGATCGCTCCGAAGCCGATTTGCATGGATCCCGCTAAACCCGCAGCGGCCCCTACCCGGCTGGGATCTGCGCCAATGGCACTGGCGGTACCCGGCGCAATACACAGACCATTTCCAAGGGCAACAATAGAGACCATTCCAAAGAAGCTGATCGGCGTATGGCCTACTGTGATTTCAGTAACATAAAGAAGGACAGGTCCGATCATGGCGGTAATTGTACCGAGCAGCACCATCCGAAAAATGCCCACTCTCTGCGCCATCCTGGCTGTAATATAATTACCGCCAATATAAAAGACGGAGACCATAACAAAAAGGACTCCAAGCTCTGATGGTGTACCTCCCATTAGATCAATCAAAACAAAGGACGACCCGCCCAAAAAGGCAAAATAGGCGGCCGTATTAAAACTGACTTGTAATGCGTACGCACTAAAGGCTGGATTACGCAGCAAATAGCCGAAGGACAAAAATAGTTCACTGAAGCGCGCCCTGTGCCGTCTGCTAATTGGCAGTGTTTCCTTAGCCCCTTTGAAAGCAACGGCAAATACCAGGGCCGCAAAAGACAGAACGAAGACGAACCCAGCCTGCCAGCCGAACTGATCTTCCAGAAATCCGCCAATCAACGGAGCCAGTGTCGGTGCAAGAACAAACGCCATGGTGAGATAGGCAATCAAGGACGCCGCACGTTCAGCCTCAAACAAATCCCGAACCATGGCCCGACCAAGGACAATCCCGGCGCAACCGCCTACGGCCTGTATCATCCGGCCAGCGATCAGCATTTCAATAGATGTTGCAAAAAGACAAATCAGGCTACCGATCATCAGGATTATCAGCCCGATCAAGACCAAAGGACGGCGACCAAATCGATCCGATAAAGGGCCGTAAATTAGCTGTCCAACTGCGATTGCCGCCAAATACAGGGTCAGCGTCAATTGAGACATGGCGTAATCTGTCTCGAACACCACCTGAAAGGACGACAAGGATGGCAGAACCATATTCATGCCGAGCGGTGCAGCCATACTGATCAGTACGAGGACAACAAAAAGAAAACGCGGCATCGGCGCCGTTGAAGAATGGGACATACGCTATTTCTGAAAAATGAGGGCTGACAAGAGGTTAATCATACTTAGAACTATGTTGGACATCAATCAATTAGATATCAAATGAAGACACCTGTAACGCGGCTCACATCTGAGGACATGACTATAAAACACAAACAGTTAAAGATTTGCTTGCTTGCCATTGCATTTTTACTTTAGCTTTACTTCAATAACATTTAACGAATGGAGTGATGCAATGAAGCTATACGACCGTTCAAGATTTAATGTCCTTTTCCTTCTTCCGCTTGCGGCTGTTGCGACTGGTGACGGGTGCTCCTCTACTGCCGAGACAGTTATTCCCCCCACTGAAGTTATCCAACTGCTGTCTGGCAATACACTCAGTATTGTCGATGAAGAAATCTATGCTTTTACTCGAGCTGATGGCACGATGGCCGGTAAAAACACCAAGACTGGCGGTACGGTTGGTAAATGGTGGATGACAGACAGCGGTGAATTATGTGGAGACTGGCAGGATGATAAAGAAGCGGTTGCCTGCGACAAACTTAAAATAGCAAAAGACAAAACCTATCTGTGGCTAGATACAAAACTGCAAATTGCCAAAGGCAACACGCAAAATCTCTAATCGGTGGATAAGAGGAATTTTTTGAAAATTCTTTTCCAATATCTCTTGGCCGTTCTAATTGTTTTCTGCTCCGCCTTTGGCGTGGCAGTCGCGGCGTATGACTATCCTGTTAGCAATCCGCTAGCGGCAACGATTGTCGGCACGCCAAAAGAGTTTAAGGGAGAACTCCCCAAAAGCATCCCTGTTCGAGAAAGAACGCTTCCTCAACATTCGGACAGAATTGTTCCAGGTGGTTTTTGGTATAATCAGGAATTAAAATACTCGGTCGCGCTTCAAAAGGGCCCTGCCCCTCTTATCTATGTCATCGCCGGAACCGGTGCTGCTCACGATTCCCAGAAGATGCAAGTCCTGCAAAAGAACTTCTTTATGGCGGGGTATCATGTGGTGAATATTGCCTCTCCAAGTCATCCAAATTTTATCGTGTCGAGCTCACGGTGGTCTCTGCCTGGTAATTTGTGGGCTGATGCGATCGACATTCATGGCGTAATGAAGAAGATCCAGAAAGTTGTCTCCAAGAAAATCGAAATCACTGAAAGTTTTGTAACGGGCTATAGCCTTGGCGGAACCCACGCCGCCTTCGTCTCTTATTTTGATGAACAGGAAAAATTCTTCAATTTCAAAAAAGTACTCCTGATCAATCCGCCGGTTAGTCTGTTTAATTCCGTTGGCATTCTTGATGCCATGCTCGATAACAGCCCGTATGGCGGTGCTGGTGGGGCCAGACAGTTGGCGGAAGAAGTATTTCAAAATGTGGTTGAAGCCTTCCAAAGAGAAGACTTTACAGAGTTTAGTGAAGATTTTTTGTATCTTGCCTACAAAAAGAAAAACCCGACAAATGCAGAGATGGCCGCCTTGATCGGATTGTCCTTCAGGTTATCCTCCAGCAACATGATATTCACCGCTGATGTGATGAGCAAAAAGGGCTACGTATTTCCGCAAGATCAGGAGTTTGGCATAACAACCTCAACCACCTCTTATTTACAAGACCTCTCAACCATCAATTTTCAAAATTATATTTCGGAAATGTTCTTTCCGCATTTTGCAGACCTGTCGCCGGGTTTGACGCTTGAACATCTTATTCGATCCAGCAGCCTTCATATACTGGATGGTTATATACGTAGAAACCCAAAATTTGCGTTGATAACAAATGCGGATGACATCATCCTTGCTCCAGGAGAGCTATCTTATCTGCAAAACCTATTTGCCGGTCGTGCCTGGATTTTCCCTACTGGCGGCCATTGCGGAAATCTTGAGCACCGCGACGTTCTGAAAGCTATTCGCACCGCCATCACTTTTCCCGGAAACGGATAGGATGAGAATGGCAATCAAGATACAGACATTTCTCGCACCCTTTCTGGCCTTAGCCCTATCGTTCCACTTATCTGGCGTCGCTGAGGCAGAGACACTTCCCGCTGGATATTTAGCTGCATTGGAACAAGCTGCAAAAACCATTGAACAGGATCAAGCCAACCGCGCATTAAAGGCCTCCCTCAATATGCCTGTCATGCAGGATCAGCGGTGGGAAAATGCGACGGTTTCTTCTGTTGTTGCTCAATACTGGTCAGCCTATCCGGGTTCAAGGGATCAACTGGTTAAGACCGCTAAAGAACGTTTTCCGTGGTATGTAAAACAAGAAGCCTCTGCGCTGAATGCAGTCCCTCAAGTATCAATTGGCACCGCCAATCAAGCTTTGCATCCCTCCAGTCAATATTATCAACCCAGCCTCCAGAAATATGGAGGGACAGCGACCCTAGCAAGCTTAAATACCAATAAAGAGCCCGCTGAATATCCGGTATTGATCAGCGATCCTTTTGAAGGCATGAACCGAGGTATTTTCTATTTTAATGCCAAATTTGACCAGTATCTATTTGTTCCAGTGACCGATGCTTACAAATTTATAACCCCCGATTTTGTTGAGACAGGCGTACATAATTTTTTCGAAAACATTACCGAGATCACCAGTTTTGGTAATGAAATCCTGCAATTGCATTTTATAGATGCTGGAAAAACAGCCCTGCGCTTTGGGGTCAACTCAACAATCGGTATTGCCGGCCTTTTTGACGTGGCCAAACGAATGGGTCTACCGCAGGATAAAGAGGATTTCGGACAAACACTGGGTCGCTGGGGTGTTGGAGATGGCCCCTATATCGTGATCCCGATTTTTGGCCCTTCAAATCTTAGAGATGCAACTGGCGAAATCGTTGATAGCGTTGCATTTACCTTGATTGA
>PJEL010005608.1_pt1 | contig 10112 bp, 8 predicted proteins | sample 1853271 | NCBI WGS metagenome assembly PJEL01 (sample SAMN08108733, study PRJNA415343) | Invertebrate metagenome, whole genome shotgun sequencing project. | host: Globobulimina | place: Sweden: Gullmar Fjord | collected 2015-08 | reverse complement strand
GTTTCCCCCATAAGATAGGCCATTTCTGTATCCGGCCAGTCGGGTTTTCCAAAATGAATAGCAGCGTCCAGCCTTTCCTGAGAAAAATCGAAAGGCTCCATTCTGGTGGAAAGGTTGATTGTTATGCCGGGGGCCGTGCTCAGAAAATCTGGAAGGCGTGGGGCGAGCCATCTGGTGCCAAAAGTCGGCAGGATTGCCAGATTGAGAATACCGCCTTCGGGATTTGTTTGCAGATTTACCGACGCTGAAGCAATAAGCTGTAAGGCCTCGCGGATCTGATCGGCGTAGGCCTTCCCGGCATCGGTTAGATAGACTTTTTGTCGTGCACGGACAAAAAGCGGAACTTCCAGTAGCTTCTCTAGGGCTTGAATTTGGCGGCTGACAGCGCTTTGCGTAAGGCTTAGTTCTCTCGCGGCCATGGAAAAACTCTCCGTGCGTGCCGCAGTCTCAAAGGCATTTAGTAAATGAGTCGGCGGTAAGAAGCGTCGAGAGACAAGCATGGTCATTCCAGTTTGTAATGAGCTAGTCTGAATTTATCATAGGTATTGTCATAGTATAAAGTGGAAAAATCTATTTTATCATTCTAAACAGGAATGATTGTGGTTACTGAAACCTTTGGAATTTTTGCTAGATTGACTAAATTGGTTTTACAATAGGACCGGATTGCTTGTTTGAAGGAATTTGAAGTGATGAAAACTGGTGGTGAGCTTTTAATCGAATGCCTGGAAGCGCAAGACGTTGATCGGGTTTTTTGCGTTCCCGGCGAAAGTTATCTGGCTGTACTGGATGCTCTCCATGACAGTAAAATCGAAACTGTTGTCGCGCGTCAGGAAGGCGGCGCGGCCATGATGGCTGAAGCCGATGGCAAGATGACGGGTCGGCCAGGCATCTGTTTTGCAACGCGTGGTCCCGGAGCGACCAATGCGGCGTCTGGTGTGCATGTAGCAAAACAAGATTCTACACCGATGATCATGTTCGTGGGACAAATTGGCCGCCGGATGCGCGGGCGAGAAGCCTTTCAAGAAGTTGACTACCGACAGACATTTGGCGATTTGGCCAAATGGGTTGATGAGATAGATCACATAGACAGAATTCCTGAAGTCATTTCCCATGCCTATCATATCGCGATGAGCGGCCGGCCGGGTCCTGTTGTGATCGCGTTGCCCGAGGACATGCTTACCGAAGTTTGTGACGTTAAAACCGGACCAAGAGTGGACGTGGCTGAACCTGCGCCAACATCGGGCGCAATAGAGTCACTAGCGTCACTTTTGGAAGGCGCAAAAAATCCGTTTCTTGTTCTTGGCGGTAGTCGCTGGACAAAGCAGGCAGTAGATCAGGTGCAAGCGTTTTCAGAAAAATGGGGCCTGCCGGTTGGCTGCTCCTTCAGGCGCCAACAACTTTTCGATCATTTGCATCCAAATTATGCAGGAGATGTTGGGCTCGGAATTAATCCGGCGCTGAAGAAGCGTCTGGAAGATAGTGATCTGGTGATTTTGCTCGGTGCACGTTTTTCTGAAAATCCCAGTCAGGGTTTCTCTCTTTTTGATATTCCGAAGCCGAAACAAAAGCTTGTCCATATCCATTCAGGGGCAGAGGAGCTTGGGCGTATTTATGTTCCGGATCTTTCTATCAATGCAACGCCGGGAGCTTTCCTGACGGAAATGAATAAGATAACTGCAGCTGCGAAAGCAAAGAGTGCCGATGCTGAACATTCTGCTTATCGTGCCTGGACAGATGAGTTGCCGGAAACGCCGGGTGGCGTCCAGATGGGCGCAGTGATGTCCCGGTTGCGAGAGGATTTGCCGGAAGATGCCATTCTGACCAACGGGGCTGGCAATTATGCGATCTGGCTGCATCGTTTTTGGCGGTTTCGGCAATTCGGCACTCAATTGGCCCCGACATCCGGATCCATGGGATATGGCCTTCCCGCTGCTGTTGCTGCAAAGCTTCGTAATCCGGAAAAAGAAGTTATCTGCTTTGCTGGTGACGGGTGTTTTCAAATGACTATGCAGGAATTTGGAACTGCAGTTCAGTTTGGAGCAAAGCTGATTGTATTGCTGATTGACAATGGTGTTTATGGAACCATTAGAATGCATCAGGAGCGTGAGTATCCCGCGCGGATTTCAGCAACAGATTTGCAAAATCCTGATTTTGCCATGCTCGCAAAAGCATATGATGGATACAGCGAAACAGTCTTAAAAAGTGAAGAATTTGGACCTGCTTTAGAACGTGCAAGGGCAAGCGGAAAAGCGGCCCTTATTCATATCAAAACTGACCCGGAAGCCATTACGCCAACGACAACGTTAACAGCGCTTAGAAATGGCTAAGTCGGGATGCGTATTTGAAGGGCGGAATTTGCCGCCCTTTCTTTCCTTTAAGCCTCTCGCAACCTGAGAACCAAATTCCGTAAAAAACCTGCTGTTTGACAGTGTTAAATAAATTGTCTAACGTTAGTTAGAAAATACTATATGCGGAATACAATTTATGACGGATACAAACGGCAAAAGAGAGAAAGCGGCAGAGACGCGCCAGAGGATATTGGATGCTGCAGCGCGTCTTTTCCGCGAAGCCGGTTATGCGTCTGTATCCCTTCGCGGGATTGCAGAAGCCGCTGATATGAAAGCAGGCAGCGTTTATTATCATTTCAAAAGCAAGGAAGAGATTATCCTCGAAGTTCTCAATATAGGGATTGAACGCGTGTGTGAGGCTGTTGAATTAACTTTTGAAGAGATGCGGGAAACCAGTTCGGCTTCTGATCTTATTTCCTCAGGCGTTCGGGCGCATCTACAAACCCTGTTGCGGAATACTGATTATACATCTGCCAATGTTCGGATTTATGGACAGGTGCCAGAAAATATACGCCAAGATGCACTGGTTGTACGCCGAAAATATGAAGCTTTATGGGATGAAATCCTGAGCGCTGCAAAAGCTGCTGGGGGTATTCGCCCAGACGTTAATCTCCATATTTTCCGGTTGATGCTGATCGGATCACTCAACGCAACTTTGGAGTGGTTCGACCCCGACCAGGGGAGTGTTGAAGGTCTTGCCGACAATTACACCCGCATCTTTACAAACGGCCTGATGGGAGAATAACAATGGCGCAACTGGAAAGTCAGATTGATCCACGATCAGAGATGTTTGCTGAGAATAGCCAAGGTTATGAGAGTTTGCTTGAGACCTGGTCCGATCGCATGGAAGAAGCTACAGCAGGGGGACGACAATCTCTTGTCGATCGTCATCATGCGCGGGGAAAAATATTGGTTCGGGACCGTATCGATCATCTGATTGATCCCAGTACGGCCTTTCTGGAATTCTCTCCGCTTGCTGCGTGGGGCCAATATAAAAATGAACTTCCCTCCGCAGGTATTGTAACCGGTATTGGTATCGTGTCGGGGGCACCCTGTGTAGTCATCGCCAATGATGCGACAGTAAAAGGCGGCTCCTTTTTCCATGAAACCGTCAAAAAACACATTCGCGCGCAGGAAATTGCAGAGGCACAACGTTTGCCAGTTCTCTATCTTGTCGATTGCGGTGGCGCCTATTTGCCGGAACAGGATCGGGTTTTCCCGGATCGGGATCACTTTGGCAATACGTTCTATCGCCAATGCCAATTATCAGCCGCAGGATTACCGCAAATTTCAGTAGTTTTTGGAGGCTGTACAGCTGGCGGAGCCTATATCCCGGCACTTTCTGATCAGGTGATTATGGTGCAGGAAAACGCCCGCATCCATTTGGGCGGACCTTCAATCGTGAAGGTGGCAATAAATGAGGAAGTGGACGGGGAAACTCTTGGCGGCGCAGAAATGCACACCACCATATCTGGAGTCTGTGATCATCTGGCGGCGGATGAAGTGGAGGCTTTGGCGCGCCTTCGTGAAATTGTTGCTGAGTTAAATCTCGAACGTATTGATGTTTCGCCAAAAATCTCTTGCCCAGACCCAGTATTCTCCAGTGAGGAGATCATTGGCGTGGTTAGTCATGATCGTAAAATCCCCTATGACGTTCGAGAGATAATCGCACGCCTAGTTGACGGCAGTGCGTTTCAAGACTTTAAGCCTGATTGGGGTGCAAGCCTTGTATGTGGTTTCGCGAAAATTCACGGGCAACCGGTTGGCATTCTTGGTAATAATGGCGCTCTTTTTTCTGAATCTTCCCTAAAAGGCGCACAGTTTATTCAACTTTGTGATCAGCGGGATATTCCTCTGCTTTTCTTGCATAACATCACCGGTTTCATGGTGGGCACCGAAGCTGAGCGAGGCGGGATCGCAAAGAACAGCGCAAAAATGGTGTATGCCATGTCGACGGCGCGTGTGCCGCGATTATCTGTCGTAGTGGGCGGGTCCTACGGGGCTGGTAATTACGGAATGTGTGGACGCGGATTTCGGCCTGATTTTCTGTTCGCCTGGCCATCGGCGGAAGTCGCCACGATGTCCGCTGATATCGCCTCCAACGTTATGCTGGAATTAAGACGGTCCAAATCAGGGGATGAAGTGGTGCCTCAAGCAGAACTGGATGCCATTGAAAAAGGAGTTCGGGATCAATATGGGGAACAGAGTGACCCATATTACGCGACTTCCCGTCTTTGGGATGATGGCATTATCGCGCCAGATCAAACACGCGATATTCTGGGGCTTTGCCTGACAATCGTCAGGTCCACACCGAAGATCGACAAGTTTACACCTGTCTACCGGATGTAGAACAGGGAGGATTATTAATGCCTTTTGATACAATCTTAATTGCCAATCGCGGTGAAATTGCCGTTCGCATAATCAAGGCTTGCGAGCGCCTTGATCTTAAAACCGTTGCCATATTTTCGGATGCAGATCGAAATGCGCCTTTTGTCAAATTGGCCGATGATGCAATTCATATTGGATCCGCCGAGGCAGCTGGCAGTTATCTTGATATGGATAGAGTTATCAAAGCCGCAGAAAAATCCGGCGCTGGGGCAATCCATCCGGGATACGGATTTTTGGCAGAAAACTCAATTTTTGCAGAGAAATGCGAAAAGGCAGGTTTGGTTTTTATAGGCCCGCGTCCAGATATTATCAAAAAAATGGGTTCGAAGATTGAGGCCAAAGCAACGGCAATTGAAGCCGGGGTCCCTGTTGTTCCGGGATATCATGGAACAGATATGTCCACCGGTAATTTGAAACGCGCGGCGAGCGAGCTTGGTGTGCCGTTAATGATTAAAGCAAGCGCTGGCGGCGGCGGTCGCGGAATGCGATTGGTCCATGATTTGGATGTATTCGAAGGGGAGTTAGAACTTGCACGGCAGGAAGCCTCTGCGGCCTTTGGTGATCCGGCGGTCTTGTTGGAACGCTATGTTGGAGATGCCCGGCATATTGAAGTGCAGGTTCTGGGTGATCATCATGGAAATGTTGTCCATCTATATGAGCGGGATTGCTCGATCCAAAGGAATAATCAAAAGGTAATTGAAGAGGCCCCCGCCCCCAATCTCCCTGAGCATATCCGGGATAAAATGTTCGAGGCAGCGCTCTCTCTTTGCACTCGCATTGGGTATGACAATGCCGGTACGATTGAGTTTATTTACGAAGCTGCACAAGAAGAATTTTACTTCCTTGAAATGAACACGAGACTTCAGGTCGAACATCCGGTGACCGAAGCGATCACCGGCATGGACTTGGTCGAGTGGCAAATCCGCATAGCAATGAAGGAACCGCTCGCTTTTAGCCAACAAGATATTGAGTGTAAGGGCTGGGCAATGGAGGCACGGATTGCCGCTGAGAATCCGGCTGAGGGTTACATGCCGGAAACAGGAATGATCAGCCTTTACAGAGAACCCGCTGGTGAGGGTGTTCGGGTTGATAGCGGTATTGAGATCGGCAGCGAAATTTCCCATCACTATGACAGTATGCTGTCAAAACTCATTGTTTCAGCAGATAGTCGTGCGGATGCATTGCGGCGCCTGAAACGAGCGATCAGTGCGTATATAATCTCCGGAGTGAAAACCAATATACCGTTTTTGAAGGATGTGCTGAACATTGAAGCATTCGAGGGCGGACTTCATCATACGAATATCCTTCAAAAGGAATATCCCAATGGATGGCAGCCACCTGAGATAGAACAAAAATCATTGGCTGAAGCGGCGCTGGCTGGTTTTCTGGGAATAGCTCCGGCTACACCTTTCGGGCCATGGCATTCGTTAGGCGCGTGGCGGATAACGGGACGTGGTAAACCGTCTTCCAAGGCTTATTTGATATTGCGAATTGGTTCAGTCAAAGATTGGACTGTCTGTATCGCTGGATCTGGAGGGACCTATAAAGTGTCTTTAGAGGATGAGGTTATTCTGAATGTCTCGAACGCATCTTTCAAAAAAAATACACTTACCTATGAGCAGGACAACCGACTGATCACATCAGATATTTGCCAAAATGGCCAGCGCCTAACACATTGTTCAGGGTTTCAGGATTTTGAAGTTGAACTCCTGACATCAGAGCAGGTTTATCTGACGAAAAAGGAAAATTCCCTGAGCGGCGGCAATCAAATTATTGCGCCAATGCCGGGGCTGGTTGTTGATATTCTGGCGAATGAAGGCCAGCAGGTTACCGCGGGCGACACGCTCGTCATTCTAGAAGCCATGAAACTTATGCAAACCCTTGTGGCGCCGACCAGCGGAACCGTTTCCAAAATTCACTATTCGATAAGTGATACACCTGAAAAAGGCGCAATCCTTGTTACCATCGATCCCGAACAAACAGCCGCATGATTTAAGGAATACACTATGAGCAAGAGCATTTACTTTTCTGAAGAACATGAATTGCTGCGGACCCAAATTCGGCGGTTTATTGCCGAAGAAGTGACGCCTTTTGGAGATCAGTGGGAACAAGATGGTATGACCCCGCGCGATGTTATCCGCAAGATGGGGGACCTTGGTTTTCTGGGTATTCAGTATGATGAAGAATATGGCGGGGCGGGGTTGAATGTGCTGGCATCCGTCATATATGCCGAAGAATTGGGTCGATCTACCTATGGCGGATTTGCGATTACGGCTCTGGTTCATACCGATATGGCCTCCCCCCATTTAGCCAATGCCGGAAGTAAGGAACAACTTGCTCGTTATATGCCGGACATTATTGCAGGGAAGCGCGTTGCGGCGGTAGCGGTTACCGAACCCGATGCTGGATCGGACGTTGCGGGCATGAAAACCCGCGCCGTACAGGATGGCGACCATTGGATCCTTAACGGATCAAAAATGTTCATCACAAATGGTGTGCATGGCGATATCTACTTTGTTGCGGCAAAAACCGATATGGATGCCAAAGGATCCAGAGGGATTACCATTTTCATTATTGAGAAAGGGGTTGCCGGTTTCACCGTTGGTCGATCCCTGGATAAAATGGGGTGGCGATCCTCGGATACTGCGGAACTTTTTTTCGACGATGTCAGAGTGCACAAAGACAATATTCTGGGCGAGGTAAATAAAGGTTTTTACGCCATTATGAAGAACTTCCAGAATGAACGAACCGTTTTGGGCGCGCAAGCATTGGGCGAAGCGCAAAAAGCGATTGAAATCACCTTGGACTATGTGAAGGAGAGAAAAGCCTTTGGCGGGACGCTTTGGGATAAGCAAGCCATTCGCCAAAGAATGGCCCAGCGCCAATCAGAAGTCGCTGCGGGTCAGCAACTTCTTTATCATTGCGCCTGGCTTGATGCGAATGGAGAGGACTGCGTGAAAGAGGTTTCCATGGTGAAGGCCTATTGCGGCGAGCTGGTCAACAAAGTGATGTATGATTGCCAGCAATTTCACGGTGGATTTGGATATATGACTGAAAGCGTGATCGAAAGAATGGTTCGTGATGCCCGCGTTCAATCTATTGGTGGCGGCGCAACTGAAGTCATGTTGGAAGAGATTGCCAAACGATCCTAGACCCGGGCAAGAAACGAAACGTTTCTTGCCCGGAATATGTAGTTTTTCGCAGAAATTGGGAGTTGTTTGGACGCAAACAATAGAAAAATATCTCTAGACAATAGTTGGAAAGGACCGCTAAAACCCTGTCAGCGCTAAAAGCAATATGTCTTTTATCCGCGTATTTTTATATGAGCAGTCACGTGTTTAAGTCAATTGCCGGCTGGCTCCGTTTTCTTGATTGAATCGGAGTATCGCTCAAAAAAATTAGGACAGAGTATCAATGAATACCAAAGATATTGTTTTTATCGCCCTTTTTGCTGCACTAATGGCAGCATTGGGAGCCTTTCCTCCCATCACAATTCCATCAATTGGCGTTCCGATCACTGCGCAATCCATGGGCGTTATGCTTGCGGGCGGAATTCTGGGGGCAAAGCGTGGTGCTCTTTCCATGGTTCTGTTTTTGATCCTTGTCGGTGTTGGCCTGCCTCTGTTGTCCGGTGGGCGTGGTGGCCTTGGTATTTTTGTCGGTGCAAGTGGAGGCTTTTTGCTAGGTTGGATTGCAGCAGCTTTCTGCGTCGGATTTTTAACGGAAAAATACTATTCGAGCCTGAATATCCTGACGGCAGGATTGTTCAGCATATTGGGCGGCGTTGTTCTTCTGTATGCAATCGGTATTCCCTGGGTTGCTTATGTAGCCGAAATTCCAATTTCCAAAGCGTTCTTCGGGTCAATGGCATTTGTCCCCGGTGATCTTGTCAAAGCAGTCATTGCGGGCGCGATTATTATCGCTGTGAAGCGGGCTTACCCTTTGATCAAGCAATAGTTTGATTTGATCGTGACAAATTGCTTCTTTTTCACTGAATATGGATTTGATTTATGATCAAGTTGAAATCAGTGAATGTCAAAATTGATGAAGTCCAGATCCTGCAAGATATCGATCTGGATCTCAACCAAAAACGTATTGGTATCATTGGGTTGAATGGATCGGGGAAAAGCACGTTTTCCCGATTGCTAAATGGTTTGCAACTTCCCTCTTCCGGGTCCGTTGTTGTTGATGAATTTGATACAAAGAAGGATGCCCGAAAAGTCCGCCGAAAGGTTGGATTTGTCTTTCAGAATCCAGAAAATCAGATTGTCTACCCGACTGTGAAAGAGGATTTGGCCTTCGGGTTAAAGAATTTGAAGGTGGATAAGGAAACCGCAGAGACTTTGGTTTTATCAGCACTGGAAAAATACAAGCTTGTTCATTTGGCTGACAGGTTCACTCACCGGTTAAGCGGCGGGGAAATGCAGATGATTGCCATGATCGGTGTCATGATCATGACACCCGAATATATTGTTTTCGATGAGCCAACGACACTTCTGGATTTGAAGAATACACGTAGATTGATGACCGCCATATTGGATTTAGAACAATCTGTCTTTCTGGTAACTCATGATTTTGACCTGTTATCAGATTTTGACAGGATACTCTGTTTCCATGGCGGAAAAGTATATGCTGATGGTACGCCCGATATAGTGATCCCCAAATACAAGGCACTTTGTGAAGAATGTTAAGCCTTTATTATAAAGCAGAGACACCAATTCATTCCCTGTCGGCGGGAATAAAGCTGTCTTTTCTTGTAATTTTGGGGACTGTCCTTTTTATGATAAGCAGTATTCCGCTTATCTTCGCTGCATTACTGGGCGTCTTTTTTCTATATTTTATTGCGAAAATTCCGTTTCAGCTTTTAATCACACAAATAAAACCAGCTCTTTTCCTGCTTGTGATTATTTTCCTGGCGCAAGGTCTTATCAATAGCTGGGAGCTGGGTTTGCTTGTTGTCGTAAGGTTCGGTGCCCTTATTTTGGCCGCCAGTCTGGTCACGTTGACAACACTTACGTCCGACCTGGTCTCAGCTATAGAACGCGCTTTGTCACCATTCTCAAGGTGGGTGTCGGTCGAGAAAGTCAGTCTTGCAATTTCTCTGGCCATTCGGTTTATCCCCGTCATTGCAACGCTTACAAAAGAAGTACGGGAGGCTCAACGTGTTAGAGGGCTGGAAAGAAACATCTTTGCAGTTGCAATGCCGGTTGTCATACGTACTTTAAAAATGGGCGATCAAATTGCAGAAGCATTGGATGCCCGTTCCTTTGATGGGGACAATACCGTTGATGTCAGAAAACACTGATCCTACTAATTGGGACTTGATACGAGACCTGGTAAAAGGGCGTCGGTCAACACGTGCATTTTTACCCAAAG
>PJEL010005607.1_pt1 | contig 10112 bp, 10 predicted proteins | sample 1853271 | NCBI WGS metagenome assembly PJEL01 (sample SAMN08108733, study PRJNA415343) | Invertebrate metagenome, whole genome shotgun sequencing project. | host: Globobulimina | place: Sweden: Gullmar Fjord | collected 2015-08 | reverse complement strand
ATTACCTTTAAGAAAGTGAGGAAGTAATGAGTTTCTTTAAATCATTAATATTAGCAATTCTAGCTACCATCTTTTTAACCTATGTTTTTGGTGTTGGTCTGTTAGAGCTGGTGGATATGCATGTGGTGATTGATGGTGAAGTTATGGAACCATTAAAAGCCATTGGTGTGTCAGCCTTAGTTGTAGTGTTATTAGTGCTCGTTGCATTGGCAATTGTGCTAAGTGTTTTTGGCAGTTTAATATTTATTGGACTAATTTTGTTTGGCAGCATTGCCATGGTAACTGTCGGGGTATTTTGGCCAATATTGTTAATGGCGGTTGTTATCTGGCTGTTTAGCCGTAATAAACAGCCAAGACAATATGCGTAATGTTTAATTAACCTCTGTGTAGCACTAAATGCTTCGGTGTTCTCTGTGGCGAATTGCTTTGTGGTTTGTCAGTTATTAAAGACGTTAAATATCTACCACCGAGAGCACAGAGGCGCTCTGCGCTACACCGAGGAAGTGATCTAAGCCATAAGGGATTTAGAAATTAGAGAATTATCTAAGGTTTTCATCGAAATAGCTTGTGTGTTCTCATTACCTAATTTTTTGTCTCTTCTCGGTGTAGAGCGCAGCGCCTCGGTGTTCTCGGTGGTAGAAATCTTTGTTCTGGTTATTTATTGTGGTTACATAGTTAATATAAGCTAGCTGATTTATTTAAAAAACTGAGCCAGTATATTTTTACATTCATCTGTCTTAACTAGGCGAACAAACTCTTGGCTTTCGTCACTAATAGCTTGGCTTAAGGCTAATTGATTACCTTGTCGTATTAATCGTCGACTAGTCATCACAGACTCACTAGGCAAGGCGGCAATAGCAAGGGCAACTTTTTCAGTAACGGCAAGTAGCTCATCAGGCTGACAAGTTTGATTGGCAATACCAAAACTTAATGCTTGTTCCGCATTAAAAGTATTGCCTAATACCATTAACTCAAAGGCCTTATTTTGACCTACTTTTTGCGTTAATAATAAGCTAGAGCCAGCCTCAGGGCATAAGCCAAGCTGAGTAAAAGGAAGTTTAAATTTACTATTTGTTGCCGCTATCACCATATCGCAATGCAATAACAAGGTAGTACCTATGCCTACCGCAGCACCAGCAACACCAGCGACTAGTGGCTTAGTAAACTCAGACAGTACTTTTACAAAATCTAATGCCGCTAAATCACCGTCAGCTGAACATTGTAAAAAGTCATGCAAATCATTACCGGCACAAAAGCAGCTTTCATCACCTTGAATGACCAAACAACGAATACTTACTGCTTGTTCCGCATAGGAAAAATACTGGCATAACTGCTTATACATATCATTGGTTAAGGCGTTTTTTTTATCAAAGCGGTTGAGCGTGATTGTGAAAACACCCTGCTTTTCGGTCGTTAAAATTAAGTTACTCATTTATCACCAGTTTTGGTTCAAGGGTTTGCCAATAGATTAATACACTTGATATAAGGTATAGTCATTTAATTGCTAAACCTTAATGTTTGTTAACAAGGATGTATAGTTTCAATGAAAAATATTCACTATAAACAATTTTTTATTTTTTTGGTCTTTTTGTTCAGTACTGTAGTTCATGCTGATGCGGTAAATAAAATTACTATCTCAGATGGATATATCAAAGCAAGTATACCTGGCAGTGACATCACTGCAGCTTATATGACAATAAACAATAATAGTGATAAAGCAATTACTTTACAAAAGGTCACTAGTTCAATTTCAGATCAAATCGAAATTCATCAACACAGCATGGCTGATGGTATGATGCAAATGCGTCAAGTTGATAATATTTCAATCGAAGCAAACAATAATGTTGTGTTACAACCATCAGGTTTGCACTTGATGATATTTTCGCTAAAACAGCAAATTACCGAAAAAGATATGATTTCGTTAACATTATACTTCTCAAATGACACAAAAATTAATATTCAATTACCTGTTAAGCAATTTAAATAGTACAATAACTAACAATCTCATCCTTGGAGTGGATATGAAAACTATGTTCTCGACAAAAACTATCGTCTGGACTTTTACCGGCATATTTTTTCTTCTTTATGGTCTAGGTGTTTATTGGAGTTCAGAACCTGACTCAATTAATATCCATGCTGAAGTTACGCAAGCAGCTAAAGCTGAAAACGTTGCCCCTGTTGTTGGTTACACCACAACAACCGCCCTAATAAAAGTCAGTGAAGCGTTATTACACAAACCGGGTGGTTATTTATCAAATGACATCCTGCCGCCATCACTCTTTTTAGATAATATGCCAGCATGGGAATTTGGTGTATTGGAAATGGTACGTGATATGGCATTGGTGATGCGTAAAGACTTTAGTCGCTCTCAATCACAATCATTAGTAAATAAACACCTACAAGAAGCACAACCACGCTTTAATATTGATAGCAAAAATTGGGCTATGCCTAGCGCAGAATCTGAATACAGTGAAGCTATCAAACACCTTTATGCTTATCGTACTGCATTAGTCAGTACTAATGGCAGCAGCAAAGCCCAATTTTATGCCCGCGCTGATAACTTACGTGCTTATATTGAAGAAGTGCAAAAACGTTTAGGTAGTTATTCACATCGTTTAAGTTTGAGTGTCGGACGTGATCAAATTAATACTGACTTAGCTGGTGACAATCGTGCCGAACAATCGAGTCAAGGCGCCAGTAATCTACAGCTGAAAACAAGTTGGTGGAAAATTGATGATGTATTCTATGAAGCTAGGGGTGCTACTTGGGCATTACTACAGTTACTTAGAGCAATTGAAATAGATTTTAATAGTGTGTTAGAAAACAAAAATGCCAAAATTAGCTTACAACAAATTATACGTGAGTTAGAGGCCAGTCAGGAATCATTATGGAGTCCAATGATACTAAACGGTAGTGGTTTTGGTCTAGTTGCCAATCACTCATTAGTGATGGCTAACTATATTTCTCGCGCTAATGCAGCATTAATTGATTTAAATGAACTTTTAACCAAAGGATAACAACATGAAAAAAACTTTATTAGCTGCAAGTTGTGCAGCATTAATGTGTGGCAGTGCCCAAGCTGATACGCTATTGGGCTTATACATTGGTGGCCAAATTTGGTCTAACGAAGCTAGTGGTAGCTTTGGTGAAGGTCTAGACAACCAATCTGTTTTTGAATTTGATGATGAAAACCAAGGTAGTTTCTATGTTGCTTTTGAACATCCAATTCCATTAATTCCTAATATCAAAATTGCCTCTACAACACTGGATACTGTTGGTGGCACCACACTGAATGAGACTTTTGTTTTTGACAATGTTCCGTATACTGCTAACTCAACCTTAGATACTACATTGGATCTTAGTTTTGTAGATTACACACTTTATTATGAAGTATTTGACAATGACTTATTAACCTTTGATTTCGGTTTAACTGCACGTGATTTAGACGCCAGCATTGACGTTTTTGAACCAGTATCACAATTACAAAGTAACTTAGATGTTTCAGGCATCATTCCAATGGCTTATGTTTCTACCATCATTGGCTTGCCTCTAACAGGTTTAAACGTATTTGCTGAAGCTAACTTTATTAGCTACGACGACCAAACTATTTATGATGCACAAGTGGGTGTAAGCTACTCAATTTTAGATAATGTTGCCGTGGATTTTGACGTAACTTTAGGTTATCGCACAATGAAAATGGAATTAAATGATTTAGATGACTTCTACAGTGATTTAACTTATGACGGTTTCTTTGCTGGTGCCGTTGTTCATTTCTAATTGAACCCAGAATAAAAACTAGCACAGAAAATTAATTAAGCCGTAGCTGCCAAAGGTAGTCACGGCTTTTTTGTAACTGTCCGTTTATTTTACAATTATAAAAAAAAACAAAACAATTCGTTATAACCACCTATTAAATATAAAGTTTTTCTATTGGTACATTTTTTGCTAGTTAGGCAGTAATGATTTATAAGGATAGTTCATGAAATTTACTTCTGCTTTAGTTTTCGCCATATCACTTTTTGTCTCTTGTACTGCATCAGCCACTCTTATTGAAGACGTTGGTGGTGTTGATGAGTTTATTGCCAGCGCAACACTTACTAATAGTGGTGATGACACAGAATTGTCTTGGGTTCGCGATATATTAAATGATCAAACTATCACCTTAGATGACAAGTACGATTCAACAGGAGATGAGTGGTCTTTAATCGAAGACGATATTTACTTAACTGAGCTTATTAATAACCCAAGTTACTTTTTATTAAAGTTTGGTACTGGTCAAACGGGTGTCGACACTCATTTGCTATATCAAAACATCGGTGATTTAGCTTATGGTGTCATAGACTTCTCTGACGCTGGCATTGACCTATTAAGTATTAAGAAATTTCACATAGGTAAAGTAAGTCATGTAGATGAGTTTAATGCTAACCCCATCCCACATCAGCCACAGGGAAGTACCCCTATTCCTGAGCCTATGACGATTTCTTTATTCGCTTTAGCATTATTTGGCCTCGTTAGACGTAACCGCTAACACTGGCTATATTCTCTATAGCAAGAACATAAATTAAGAAAAAGCCACAAATATTTATATACTTGCGGCTTTTTTATTTTGGCTATTAAAATAGCTTCACTTTGAAATATTACTTAAGTAAAACTCAGACTATTTATTAAGATGAGAAAAGCGACCATACCTTTGATATAAAATTCCCACTCGTTCAACATAAACTTGGGTTTCTTTATACGGTGGAATACCGCCATGCCTTTTTACAGCTCCCTCTCCTGCATTGTATGCCGCTGAAGCTAATTCATTATCGCCGTTATACTTCCTTAATAACCGGGCTAAATGCTTAACACCACCTTTGATATTTTGCTTAGCACTTAACGAGTTTTTTACCCCTAACTCTACAGCCGTTGCTGGCATTAACTGCATCAAGCCTTGCGCTCCCGTTTTAGAAATTGCTTTAGGGTTAAAGTGAGATTCCGCATGAATTACTGCTCTGACAAAGGCGGGATCTATACCATACGTCAATGACGCTTGGTTAATATCATATCTATAAGGCTGTAAATAAAGCTTTGCTTTACGCCAATCAATTAATGAATCAACTTCACAAGCATAACAATCCATACGATAACGGCTGTAGTCGACATCAAGCGGCTCAATATCTGAAAATGAAGTCACGCCTGAAGTTGATTTATAGGTATATATATTAGCCGACTTCTTTTCTGAGGCATGGCTGATATCAGCATAAATCGCTGATAAAAAGAAAAGCACTAAGCTACAACATTGCATTTTTTGTAATCGATTTAGTAACATAACCTTGGTACTATCTCGCTGTTCAACTTTTCTTAACATCAACTAAAACCCTTTCATTGTTCTATATTCCATTTTGGAATAAAAAATCGCTATCTATTCCTTTTGATCTGACATGAATTTGTCTATTCTTCATCCATCAATTGTCATGGGTGAAAATAGTTATGTTGCCAGAGCAGCGCTTATTAAATCAAAATACATCAAATTCAGCAAACAATAGTAGTGCCTTAGATGCTAATCAACTAGCTTCACTACAACAATCAGTTGCTGATTATTCATCGCTACAACTTGCTTGGGCAAGTGGTTATTTAGCTGCGAAGAGCGAACAAGGCCATAATGCCCAAATCGCCCCTGCTGCACCTGTTGTAGCAGCACAAACCTTAACTATTTTATATGCATCACAAACAGGTAATGCTAAAGGTGTTGCTGCACAACTTGAAAAGAGTGCCAAGGCCAATGGCATCAATGTCGTGCTTAAGAACATTGCCGACTATAAAGCTAAAGCGTTAAAAAATGAAAGCCACCTTCTAATTGTAGCTAGTACCAATGGTGAAGGCGAGCCGCCTGATGACGCAATCGAATTTCATGAGTTCTTATTAGGTAAAAAAGCACCTAAATTACCTAACTTAAGCTACAGCGTATTAGCATTAGGTGACAGCAGCTATGAGTTTTTCTGTCAAACAGGTAAAGAATTTGACGAGCGTTTACAAGTATTAGGCGCAAAACAAGTTGCTCCACGTGTAGATTGTGATGTTGATTATGACAGTGATGCTGAAAGCTGGACTTTAAGCATCGTTGAATCTTTAAAAGATGAGCTAACTCAAGCATCTGCCGGTACAACCAATGTTGTTGATTTACCAACAGCTGGTGCAGCTAGCCAGTATTCAAAACAAAATCCATTAACTGCTGAGTTTTCATTAAGCCAAAAAATTACTGGCCGTGACTCTGCTAAAGATGTTCGCCACATTGAAATTGATTTAGGTGAGTCAGGTTTGACTTATCAAGTGGGTGATGCCTTAGGTGTTTGGTTTGAAAATGACGCTAACTTAGTTGCAGAATTAGTTGCTGCATTAAGCCTTACTGGTGAAGAAAAAGTTAAATTAAAAGTAGATGGCTCTGCACAGGTATTAACACTTACCGACGCGCTAACTACTCAGTTAGAAATCACACAAACAGCACCTTCATTTGTTGAGTTTTGGGCTAAAATTTCTGGCGATAAAGCACTTACCGCTATTGCAGCTGATAAAAATACCGCTAGAGAATACGCTGGTGAACATCAAATTATTGATGTGGTAAATGCAGCTAAAACTGAAATTGATGCACAATTCTTTATTGAAGCATTACGCAAAATAACACCACGTTTATATTCAATCGCTTCTGCACAAGCAGAGGTTGAAGAAGAAGTTCACTTAACTGTTGGTGTGGTTAGCTATGATGCTAACGGTGATACTCGCACTGGCGGCGCTTCTGGATTCTTAGCTGAGCGTTTAGAAGAAGGTCAAAAGGTTCGCGTATTTGTTGAGCATAATGACAACTTCCGCTTACCACAATCGGACGATACTCCGGTAATCATGATTGGACCTGGTACAGGTGTTGCGCCATTTAGAGCATTCATGCAAGAACGTGAAGCACGCGAAGCAAGTGGTGATAACTGGATGTTCTTTGGTGACCAAACGTTTACCCAAGACTTCTTATACCAAGTTGAATGGCAGAACTATTTAAAGTCTGGCTTATTAACACGTATGGATGTTGCTTTTTCTCGTGATCAAGCAGAAAAAGTATATGTACAAGACCGATTAAAAGAACAAGCAAGCGAAGTATTTGCATGGTTAGAACGTGGTGCTCACTTATACATTTGTGGCGATGCTAACCGTATGGCGAAAGATGTTCATCAAACATTGAATGAAATCATTCAAGAACATGGCAAGTTATCAGCAGAGCAAGCAGAAGATTATTTAAAATCACTAAGATCAAGCAAGCGTTACCAGAAGGATGTTTACTAATGAGCAGCAATTTTACCAAAGTTGAAAACCCTGTACTAATTGTTGAAGGTAAACAAGCGGACAATGAACGCTTAAAAGCTGAAAGTGATTACCTACGCGGTACCATTAATGAAGATCTGCAAGACAGAATGACAGGTGGTTTCACCAGCGATAACTTCCAGTTGATTCGTACTCACGGTATGTATCAACAAGATGATCGTGATATTCGCGCTGAGCGTCAAAAGCAAAAGCTTGAGCCATTACATAACGTTATGCTTAGAGCCCGTTTACCTGGTGGCATCATCAACCCAACACAATGGTTAGCCATTGATAAGTTTGCTGATGATTACACCTCATACGGCAGCATTCGCTTAACTACGCGTCAAACTTTTCAGTTTCACGGTGTTTTAAAGCCTAATATCAAATTGATGCATCAAACACTAAACAGTGTTGGTTTAGATTCAATTGCGACTGCTGGTGATGTTAACCGTAACGTACTTTGTACTTCAAACCCAGTTGAATCAGAACTTCACCAAGAAGCTTATGAATGGGCAACTAAAATCAGTGAACATTTATTACCAAAAACTCGTGCCTATGCCGAGATTTGGTTAGATGAAGAAAAAGTAGAAACAACTGAAGCTGATGAAATTGAACCTATTTTAGGTAGTAATTATTTACCACGTAAATTTAAAACTACCGTAGTTATTCCACCAAATAACGACATTGACGTACATGCTAACGATTTAAACTTTGTAGCTATTAGTGAAGGCGGCAAACTAGTTGGTTTTAACGTGCTTGTTGGTGGTGGTTTAGCCATGACTCACGGTGACGATTCAACTTACCCACGTTGTGCTGATGACTTTGGCTTTATCTCAAAAGAAGATACCTTAGCCGTCGCTGCTGCTGTAGTAACAGTACAACGCGATTGGGGTAACCGTGTTAACCGTAAAAATGCTAAAACTAAATACACATTAGATAGAGTTGGTGTTGATACCTTTAAAGCCGAAGTTGAACGTCGTGCTGGTGTTGAGTTCTCTGACTCACGTTCTTATGAATTAACTCACCGTGGCGATAGCTTTGGTTGGGTTGAAGGCATTGATGGTAAGCACCATTTAACCTTATTTATTGAAAATGGTCGTATCCTTGATTTTAATGGTAAAACATTAAAAACGGGTATGTTTGAAATTGCCAAAGTTCACCAAGGTGATTTCCGTCTAACAGCTAACCAAAACTTAATTGTTGCAGGTGTTGCGCTAGAAGATAAAGCCACTATTGAGCAACTTGCTCGTGAACATGGCTTATTGAATGATGGGGTTTCTAATCAACGTAAGAGCTCAATGGCTTGTGTTGCTTTCCCAACCTGTCCATTAGCTATGGCTGAAGCAGAGCGTTACTTACCTGGTCTAGTTGATGATGTAGAGGCAATTCTTGAAAAGAACGGCTTAAAAGATGAAAGCATCATTCTACGTGTTACTGGTTGTCCTAATGGCTGTGGCCGAGCAATGCTTGCTGAAATTGGTTTGGTTGGTAAAGGTCCGGGTAAATACAACATGTACTTAGGCAGTGACTTAGCTGGCTCTCGTGTACCTAAATTGTATAAAGAAAATGTTAACGAAGCTGATGTGCTTAGTGAAATTGACAGCTTAAGTGCGCGTTGGTCTGCTGAACGTCTTGATAACGAAGCCTTCGGTGACTTTGTCATTCGCGCAGGTATCGTAGAACAAGTTGTGATCAGTTTTAGGGACTTTCACCATGCCTAATTCGAGTACAAGTGTCGCTGAAAAAGTGCTTACGAGCCCTTTGGAAGCAGCCTTTCCTAATCCAGCGTTAGCACAATGGAATGAAACATTAGAAACTAAAGGTGCACTTGCTCGTACAGAATGGGCAATGGACCATTTACCTGGTAATTTTGTATTGTCATCTAGTTTTGGTATTCAATCTGCTGTGATGTTGCATTTACTGACTCAAGTAGACAGCAACATTCCAGTTTTGATTACTGACACTGGGCATTTGTTCCCTGAAACGTATCGTTTTATTGAGCAGCTAACTAATCGTTTAAACTTGAACTTAAAGGTATATCAAGCGAAAGAAAGCGCAGCATGGCAACAAGCAATGTACGGTGAAGAATGGGCAAAAAGTGATGATGCACTGAAAGCCTATAATCGCCGTAATAAAGTTGAGCCGTTAGAACGTGGCTTAACCGAGCTTGAAGCAAACACTTGGTTTTCAGGTGTTCGTCGTCAACAATCTGCTCATCGTGAAAGTTTAGGCGTTGTAAGTACATTACGTGGACGTTATAAAGTGCATCCAATTATTGATTGGAGTAATAAAGACGTTCATGAGTACCTGACTAAGCATAACTTACCGTACCATCCATTATGGGACGAAGGTTATGTGTCGGTTGGTGATGTGCACAGTACTATGCCATTAACACTTGGTATGACTGAAGAAGAGACTCGTTTTGGCGGTGGTCAACGAGAATGTGGCCTTCATACAGATGGTGATGGGATTTAGTTACCCTGTAACTTCTTATCTCAGTGATAAAATAAAAAGCTAAAAGGGGAAACTCTTTTGGCTTTTTTTGTGCCTGACTTTTGAGCTTATTTAATAGCTTACGATAGGCTTGGAACATTTTGTTCTGCTTGGCGTCGCGGTGGCGACTGCACCCAAGGGGCGACGTACCGCCGCGCCTCCCCTTGGAACCTGACGGATCCCCACTTCTTTATTTGAAGGTAGCATCCGCATAAGCCTTTAATCCACCAAGCCCCAAAGCTATGTCAGCGACATTAAACTTATATTGTGGTCGACCCAATAATTCTTTA
>PJEL010005606.1_pt1 | contig 10113 bp, 8 predicted proteins | sample 1853271 | NCBI WGS metagenome assembly PJEL01 (sample SAMN08108733, study PRJNA415343) | Invertebrate metagenome, whole genome shotgun sequencing project. | host: Globobulimina | place: Sweden: Gullmar Fjord | collected 2015-08 | reverse complement strand
GCATTTATGTTAATATACCTTTTTTTCAGTTGTTTTTATGTTGTGTTTTGACTCTACTGGTATCACGTTAGTGTGCAAGCAAGCCTTGCGTTAGTGGCTCTGTGGATGTTGCCATTTTTATTAGCTACAAGTGCGGCAGGCATTGCCTTGAGTACCCTATTTATCAGGCGAGACTTACCAACACAAGTGCTGCTACTGGTATCGATGCCTATTATGTTTGTCTCTGGGTTTGTATGGCCTCTAGCATTGATCCCTGAGCCATTAATCTGGCTATCTCAGCTGGTTCCTGCCGTTCCTGCCATCATGGGGATGTTAGAGCTTAATCAGATGGGCGCTGCTTGGTCGAGCGTCTTACCTAAGTGGCTACAGCTGTGGGGGCTTTTTGGCGTATTTAGCTTACTTGCTATTTATGGTGTGTCGAAGAGATTAAAACCGCAGCCAACAGATCACAGTGAGTAATCACTGACTCATGGTTAAGCAGTAATAGGTAAACAATTGAATAACGGCTGAATGTTAGACTGCTGCATCTTGTTAATTTGACCCGCTAGCATGGCAGTTAGCGGGATTTTCTCGATGAGATTAGGTGAAGCTAGATTAGAAGTAGAGTGTTTCTACGCTCTCGCCATCGATAAACAGTTCACACTTATCCCCTGAGCTAGACTTACTCGCTTGAATTGCACCAGCGATAGCCCCAAATGCACCGCCTTGATCGCCTAGTACTGAACCGAAGTAGCAGCTGCTAGCAATGCGCAAGTCTTTATATTTAGCTTTAAAGTTTTGTGTCGGTGTATAAGGAGGAAACTTGCCCTTCATCAATGCATCGCCATTGACGGTTAGCTCTAGTTTCTTTTTCTCTACATCATACTTGCCACCAAACTTGAGTGTTTGGCCAGATACGGTAACGGATTTTTCTTGGGCTATGATCGGTGGTGTGGCAGCACAACCAGCGAGAAAAGCGGTGAAAATGAGAGTAGTAATTAGGGTGTTAATGCGCATATCTATATCCTTATGATGCGGTTTAGTGAGACAGCCTTGTCTAATATTCAGCGGGTAGAGTATATCGCTAGTTTCGCTTGGTTCACATAGCCTGAAAGTATAACAAAGCCCATTTAGAGCAAGTCTAAATGGGCTTTTGGTGTTATGGCTTAATTGGGGGCTTGGAGTTAGGTTCCAGTCAATTCAACACTAAGGTTAGCGCCAGATTTAAGCCCTTTAGGTGTCACAAGTTCAATACTGATATTACTTGATTTAGCTGGCTCACCAACACTAGCTGGATCGATATCATTGGTTAAGATGAAGCTGGTCGTGCTGCCACATCTTTTTTCGTTGTCAGTGAAAGTATCGGCTTCATAGCAAATCGTACCAATGCCAGTTGTATTAGGTACCGTAAAGGTATCTGCATCTAGCTCACCATTGTTTGCAGTGACGCTTAAGTTTGAGTCTGCAGGCATGATTTGATAGGCAGAATCATAAAACTGGACTCTTAAAGATGCAGAGGCGCCAGGCGCTATATCTTGCACTGGCGAAATAGGATCTGAATATTTATTAGAGTCATCTTGGACTAAGTATTCAATACCTTGATAGGTCTGCCAGATACTGAAACCTGCACTTGATCCTGACATCGTCATGACTAAAGCTTTACGGATATAAGTTTTATTTTTTTGACCGGTTCCACAAAGATTACCTTCACATTGAGGGCCATTAAATTTGCCATCAGGGCCTTCATAGCTAGAGCTATTTTCAGTATTAAAGTACTTTTCCCCTTCAGTATGAGCCCCTGTTTCATCATCATCGCGGAAGGCATCACCGAGATCACTGAAGCCATTAGGCATATAAGCTTCAGTATCCATCCCGTTTCCGCTACAGGCCACAGGAGATCCAGATGAGTCTATGCATGCGTTAACGGCTGTTCCATCAGATTCGTCAAAAATATTATTACCATTGGTATCGAAAAAGGTCTCATGTCCAAGCGCATAGGCCAGCACTGTGATTCTATGATCAGGAACACGAGCATCCGCAGATGTCCATTCCACACTACAAGTACCATTGACGGTTGAGCAGCTAGGTACTATCTGTCCACCTTCGGTAGTGAAGTTGATAGTAGTGTCATCAGGTGCTGGGTTACCAAAGCTGTCAGAAGCGTAGGCGGTGATTGTCGCTTTTTCGCCATTAAATTGTGCAGCTTCAGGGTTAAATATTGAAGTTGATAAACTAAAACCTAGTTGCTGAGGTAGACCCGTATTGACGGTCAGTTGCTCAGATTGGCTAGTGATTGTTTCACCAGTATCGGTATCAGTTGCAGAGGCAAGCACTCGTACAGGTGTCGGCATTGTACCTGATTGAACTCTAACACTGGCTACACCAGCTGAGTTGGTAAGGCTGCTATCTGTTTCCTTTCCGTTGGAGAAGCTTAGGCCACCCACTACTGTATCAAGAGAGAATGACACTTCCTGTTGAGCACTTGGCTGTCCATTAGAACCTGTTACCTTAAAGGTCACCAGTGAAGACTCTGTGCTGCCTGTACCGCCAGCACCCTTGATGCGGATAACCTTAGGTTCGGCCGATTCAAAGCTTAGGCTTGCTAAGGTCTGACGTTCTAATGTGAAAGGAAGCGTGGCCGTCAGTGTCTGGTTGCCTGATAGGGTTGTTGCTACTATCTGATCATCACGCTGACTGTTACCACTACAGCTAGTATCTTGGAACGTTGAGCTTGCACTGCCTGAAAGTGTGGTTACAGGCGTATCGAGGCTAGCATTGTTACCCACAACACAATCTGAGCTAAAGCTGATTGATGAAGGCGTTTGTACGCGAGTAATAGTACCGTCATCAGCTTGGTTGATAAGAGTTGCTGTTACACCAAAACTACCGCCAGCGCTAATAATATATTTTCCATCAGTTAGGCTGACAGAAGTCGATAGTACGCCTTCGATAAACTCATCATTGCTGTCGAAGTGGCCAAGCTTTAACACTCCCTCTCCGCCAATAGCATCGGCAGATAACACTTCATACAAGCTGTTGGTTTGAAAGTTTTGCTCTTGGTAGTCTAACGATACATTAAGACTGGCAGCACCAAGCTCTGTATCACTAGGCGTATAATTTACTTGGGCAATACCTTGAGCATTGGTCAGGGCGGCATTTGGCGTTAAGGTGACGTTGCCTGCGGTAAAGGTGACTAACTGGTCAGCGATACCTTTGCTTGAAGTATCTAAAAACTGCGCCTGTAACTGGACAGTTTCATCGACTTTAAACTGAGTGACCGTAGCTGCGCCGTTGATGATACTCGCGCTAATCTTTGGCGTATCCTCACCGGGTGAGCCATCATCAACAAACTCATAGTTTTTGCTAACCGATAAAATATTGTTTTCTGCCGCACCAGTGTCAAATTCAGCACTCAGTGTACCAGCGCCCAATGTGTTATCAGGGTTAGTCAGAATAACTTCGGCGATACCACTTGAGTTGGTTAACTTAGTCGTCGGTGATAGCGTGCCCAGTGTGGCGCTGAAACTGACCAGACCACCACTGCTATTACTGCTGCCTTGAGTCAGTTTTGCAACTGCACAGATGCTTGCATTACTGGTAAAACTTAGCTCATCGGTCGCTTCGGCACATTGGCCATCAACTACTGTTTTATAGCTCAATGAGAGGGCATATTCCCCAGTATTACCACCATCATCGCCACCATCTGATGAGCCATTACAGCCCGAGAGTAGAGACAAGCCAAGCAGTGATACGAAAGCCGTTGAAGCAAGTTTTATCAGTCGCATATGCAACATCCTTGTGAAACAAAAAGTCGAAAATGAAATATTATGTTGTAATTATATCGTTATATATCTAGCTTTATCTATATTATTCAGATATTTCGCTACGTAAATATTTAACTAGTTCAACAGCAGACTTAGACGCTACATCAGGCTTTTTACTTAGCTCTTTATTTGATTGACGTACAAGCTGACGCAGCTTTTGTCTCTCAAGCTCAGGGTGCTTTTCAATTAACTCTTGAATGGCACTGTCACCTTCACTTAGAAGTTGATCTTTCAGCTTTTCAGCGACATTTAACTTAGCACTTTCATTACTGTTTTGGTTTAGGACGTTTTTGATATCGATTTGAAGCGCTTCGATATCTTCAAAACGCATCAATTTACCTAGATACTGTAACTGACGGCGATAAGCTTCAGTATTGATCTTGATGGTCTTGGTTTTTAGTACGTTGTCGTACAGGTGCTCATCGAGATTTAGCTTTGCGATCTGAGTCTTACTAAGACTCGCGACCTTAATGCCTAGCTCCTGATATATTGCTATTTCGCGTTTAACTTCAGCTCTGCTGACATATTCTTCATCATGGTCAAAGGGCTGCTTAAAATGTTCTGAATCACCAACTACTTTCATATATAAAATCTCTATCTTTAATTACAGTAATAATAACATTTCATAAGAAAATCACCTATCTCAGAGAGTAGTTATTTAATGTACTTGGGTTTTGGGTTTGCTATGCTAGCAAGATCACTGGTAACAAAAGAGCAGATTTGTGACGACACCTAACATTGATATTGAATTGGATTCATTGAAAGACGCTGTATCTATGGCACTCGATTATGCCAAGCAACTTGGTACATCGGGTGCGGAAGTTGCCATCAGTAAGCAGCAAGGATTATCAGTTTCAACCCGTCTTAAAGAGGTTGAAACTGTTGAGTTTAATAAGGATGGCGCGTTAGGTATCACACTGTTTCGTGATGGCTGTAAAGGTAGTTCATCGACATCTGATTTAAGTCCAGAAGCGATCAGAGAAGCGGTAAAAGCTGCAGATGGCATTGCCAAGTTCACCTCATCGGACCCGTATAATGGACTTGCTGAAGCGGGGTTAATGGCGACAGACTTTCCAGATTTAGGCCTATTTCATCCCCAAGATATTTCTCCAGCAGAGCTCACTGAGCTAGCTGCTCGCTCAGAAGAAGCCGCTTTAGATGTCGATAGCCGCATAAAAACCTCAGATGGTGCTAGCGCAAATGCCCATTCGGGTATTAAGGTTTACGGCAATAGCCATGGTTTTCTTCATGGTTATTCTAGCTCTCGTTATAGTTTAAGTTGCGTTGTTATCGGTGAAACCGATGGCAATATGCAACGTGATTATGATTACACTGTTTCACGTCAATTTAACCAACTTCTCTCTCCGGAAGAGGTCGGTAGAAAAGCATCAGAGAAAACGTTAGGTCGTCTTGGCGCGCGTAAAATTGCCACTACTGAGCTACCAGTTCTTCTAGCTCCAGACATTGCTACCGGACTTATGGGCCATCTAGTTGGTGCTATAAGTGGTGGAAGTTTATATCGTAAATCAAGCTTTTTACTTGATTGTATCGATACGAAAATTTTCCCAGATTGGTTTAGCATTGAGGAGCAGCCACATATGGTGGGTGGTCTAGCAAGCTCAAATTACGACAGTGAAGGGGTGGCGACACAAGATCGCTCTATTATCGATAGTGGTGTGCTTTCAACCTATCTATTAACGAGTTATACCTCGCGTAAGCTCGGCCTTAACAATACTGGTCATGCTGGTGGTATATACAACTGGACCTTGTCTCATACAGGGCAGACATTTGATGAGCTAGTCAAAGAGATGGGTACTGGGCTTATTGTCACTGAGGTGATGGGCCAAGGGGTCAACGGTGTGACAGGAGATTACTCTCGTGGTGCAGCGGGGTTCTACGTTGAAAACGGCGTGATCCTCTATCCAGTTGAGGAGATCACCATTGCGGGTAACCTCAAAGAGATGTATCAGAATATCGTTGCAGTCAGTAAAGACCGCGATCTTCGATCATCTATCCGCACCGGTGGTATCCTGCTGAGCGATATGAAGATCGCAGGAAGTTAGGTTTTCACTGTCTTGTTCCTAGGCCCTTGGGCCTAGGAGTTATCGTATAGGCGGTATGACTTAATAACTATCTGCTCATTTCCGCTTCTTGCCAAAACTCTGCCACTGTTCTGTGTAACTCTTCACTCTTTAAAATCCCCACATGATCTTCATCATAGCCACGGATCAGCTCTGCACTTTGTTGGGCTTGTCGATCAAGCTGGCTCGACAGGCTTATGACACCGTCACCACTTTGCTGGTTGAGTAACCCAGATATCTTAAAGCCAAAGTTGAGCAGGTGAGGCGGCATGGTTTCTGAACTACTGAATAGGTCTTCAATAAATTCACTCTTAGGAGCGAGATCCCGCCATGAAGGCATAACTACCGGGGCATAGTCGACGCCACTTTGTGCAGATTCGACACCGCCAAATGGGCTAGATATTGAAGTAAAACTGATCACTTCACTACAGCTTCCCGTTTGGGTACAGATGTTGAGGTAAGATTTTGTGACTAATCCTCCCATGCTATGGGCAAGCAAGTGAATCTGCTTATATTGGTATTTATCCTTGATAATATTCACTAAGTTATCTAGTCCCTTCGCTACCATTAATAGAGGTAAACCCGTTGGATAGTTAAATACCCACACCTGGTATCTCTCCTGGTCAATACCACTGATCAGTGGCTCGAAGTCTCTGGCGGTTCCAGCCATACCGTGAACTAAAATGACGGGGATTTTGTCAGCATCATAGGCTTGTAGAAAAAACAGTCCTGAGTTTCCCTGCTGCAAATGAGTGATAGGTTGCCACATGCCCAGCTTAGCTTTCTCTTTATCAAACCGTGGATCAGTAAGGGGGGTTACTTCAGCAAATTTTGCCTGAGATATTCTTAAGTTGGTGATCTCTTTAAGCGGCTTATCGACCAGGTTTAATGGGTAGTCTGTATCTATGGCGTTGAGCGTAACAGTAAGACGATTTTTACTATCCGCTTCATTTAAACGAATAAGCTCATACTCTTCATCGATTTGAAATCGTAAGTCGTTATTTTTGTCAATAAAAACGAATAGATACTGGCTAGATGAAAAAGCCTGTAGGGTAATATCGTTCTCTCCAAGCATGACGTCAAAACCATCAATCTGCTTAGCATCAATATCTTCGAGTAGGAGTAAAACAAGGGTATCACTGCTGAGCCTATTCTCTACCTGAACTTCATATTGAATATAGTCTTGATTGAGGCTTTTAACGTCCTTTGCTAGATGACGAAACTGACTACAACCGCTTAAAACGGATAGCGAAGCAAGCAGCAAGCAGGCAGAAGCGATTAGACGTGATAAACCCATAAGTTACTCTCTCCCTAGATAACTGATCTTTGAGTATACCCATAAAGTCGTTATTCACTAATGACTTCGATAAATTTTATCTGTTTATTTTCATATTTGTCTGATCATAGATTGAATATACGGTTAAACATATATATGATTATCCGTATATTCGTTATGGCATATGTTTCTCAAACTAATATGCCAGATAACTCTTTTGGAACTTGCTATGACAGCCCTAGATTTTTTTAAACTGCTATCCGATGAAACTCGACTATTGAGCTTGCTGCTTATTATCGAAGAGCAGGAGCTATGCGTGTGCGAGTTAATGCAGGCGCTTGATGAGAGTCAGCCAAAAGTATCACGCCACCTTGCTCAGATGAGAAAGGTGGGTCTATTGGTTGATAAGCGCCAAGGTCAATGGGTGTTTTATCGAGTTAACCCTGTGTTGCCTGAGTGGATAAATAATTCACTTGCAGAGTTAAGTACAAATAATAAAGCGCTTATTTCAAACAAGATTAGCAGCTTACATAAAATGGGTGACAGACCAGAACGAGTCAAGGCCTGCTGCAGCTAAGCGTATTACTGAAATTGGAGGAGTCAAAGATGGGACTGTTTGAACGTTATCTCAGTGTTTGGGTTGGATTAGCTATTATCGCTGGCCTGATTCTAGGCAATGTTATTCCGGATGTGTTCGCCTTGGTAGCATCGCTGGAATATGCTCATGTGAATCTAGTGATCGCTATACTTATCTGGGTGATGATCTATCCCATGATGGTGCAGATAGACTTTTCATCTATTAAGGATGTTAAAAAGAGCCCCCAAGGTTTAGTACTGACGGTTGTCATCAACTGGTTAGTTAAACCATTTACCATGGCGCTACTGGCCTGGTTATTCTTTAAGGTGTTGTTTGTCGATTGGGTTGATCCTCAAACTGCCACCGAATATATCGCTGGCATGATATTGCTTGGGGTTGCACCTTGTACTGCCATGGTTTTTGTTTGGAGCCAACTGACAAAAGGCGATCCTAACTACACCTTGGTTCAGGTCTCTGTGAACGATCTGATTATGGTGGTGGCGTTTGCACCTATCTGCGCACTCCTGCTTGGCGTTAGTGATATTGAGGTACCTTGGGAGACCTTGTTATCTTCGGTATTTCTCTATGTGGTTTTGCCGCTTGCCGCAGGAATATTGACTCGAAAGGTGTTAGAGAAAAAGGCCAATTCTCAAACCGATGATACGAAAAATGAGTCACTTATTCGCTTCGTCGCTCAGCTCAAGCCTTGGTCAATACTCGGTTTGCTAGGCACTGTGGTGTTGTTATTTGGCTTTCAGGCACAGACGATTCTCGACAAGCCGCAGGCTATCTTACTTATCGCTATTCCCTTGCTTATTCAGACCTATGGCATCTTCTTTGTGACCTATTACATAGCGAAGAGGATGAGATTGGCTCATAAGATTGCGGCGCCAGCTAGCATGATTGCAACATCTAACTTCTTCGAGCTTGCTGTTGCAGTAGCTATCTCACTGTTTGGTTTGCACTCGGGAGCGGCCTTAGCGACCGTTGTTGGTGTGCTTGTTGAAGTGCCTGTAATGTTGTCCATTGTTGCCTTTGTTAATCGCAATAAGCAAAAATTTGAAGCCGATGTAGGTAATGAAGTAACCGAAGCAATTAAGGAATAGAATCATGAGTATTAAGATAGGTATCAATGGCTTTGGCCGAATGGGACGTTTAGCACTTCGCGTGGCTTGGGAATGGGACGATGTTGAATTTGTGCACATCAACGACCCTGCCGGAGATGCCAATACTTTAGCTCATTTGCTGACGTTCGACTCTATTCATGGTCGCTGGCAACATGAAGCGACAGGAGAAGATGCTGCCAGTGATGATAGCAGCAGAGGTCATATCATTATTGGTGATAAATCTATTCCTACTAGCCGAAACAGAGCGATAGCAGATACCGACTGGTCTGGCTGTGATCTGGTTATCGAAGCGTCGGGGGTGATGAAGACTAAAGCCAAGTTGCAAGCTTATCTCGACCAAGGCGTTAAGCGTGTCGTGGTAACAGCCCCTGTGAAAGAAGAGGGGGTACTCAATGTAGTGATGGGGGTTAATCATGATTTATATGATAAAGCGCAGCACCCAATTGTCACAGCTGCATCCTGTACCACCAACTGCCTAGCACCTGTGGTTAAAGTGATTCATGAAAGCATAGGTATTAAGCATGGCTCAATGACCACGATTCATGACATTACCAATACCCAGACCATACTCGATGCGCCCCATAAAGACCTTCGACGTGCTAGGGCATGTGGCCAATCCTTAATTCCAACCACAACGGGATCGGCAACTGCGATCACCCATATTTTTCCTGAGCTTAAGGGTAAGCTTAATGGCCATGCAGTACGTGTTCCGTTAGCCAATGCATCTATTACAGATTGCGTGTTTGAGCTTGAAAAAGCCACCACAGAAGCTGAAGTTAATGCACTGCTTAAATCAGCAGCCGAGGGGTCGCTTAAAGATATACTCGGTTTTGAAGACCGTCCGTTAGTTTCTGTGGATTATAAGACTGACCCGCGTTCATGCATTATCGATGCACCATCGACCATGGTAGTTAATGGTACCCAAGTGAAGCTTTATGTTTGGTATGACAATGAGTGGGGTTATGCCAACCGAACCGCTGAATTGGCCAGAATGGTAGGAAGCTTGGATAAAATCTAATTTGACAATGAGTGGTCTGATATTAGGACAAATCGGACCGCTGAGCGTGCACGTTTAGTTGGAAATATAGATAAAATCTGAGAAAGTCTCGAGTGGCGAGTTAGAGCAAAGATAGTGCTCCAATAGTTTGGTTTTATATCGCTTAGCTTGCTTAATTTCCTGCTCGAAACTCGAAACTCGAAACTCGAAACTCGAAACTCGAAACTCGAAACTCGAAACTCGAAACTCGAA
>PJEL010005605.1_pt1 | contig 10114 bp, 9 predicted proteins | sample 1853271 | NCBI WGS metagenome assembly PJEL01 (sample SAMN08108733, study PRJNA415343) | Invertebrate metagenome, whole genome shotgun sequencing project. | host: Globobulimina | place: Sweden: Gullmar Fjord | collected 2015-08 | reverse complement strand
TAAGGTAATCGGCAAAGCTATTAGCGTTGGTTAGCGTACGAACACCATTGCTTTTGTTTACTTTACTGTCTTCAATATTAATACCTACAACGCCAGTTTCAGCCAATGCTTTAATAAAGGATGTTGTTATGCTCGCCTTATCACTAAAACCAGATTCTATATCAACCGTTAACGGTAAGTCGCTACACGTTGTGATGCGTTTTACAATAAAAAGTAATTCCTCAAAAGTCATGTGTTCACCATCAGCATAGCCAAGCATGCTGGCAATGGCTGCACTTGAGGTACCAATGGCGCTAAAACCTAATTGCTCTGCAATTTTTGCACTGGCAACATCCCATACATTGCAAATCATTAATGGGGCCGTTTGTTGATGTAATGATGTAAAGTGTATTGCTGTCATGGTATTACCTCGGTGATTAAGCCCCTAAATCAGGCTAGTTTTTTCTGTTAACATTAGCGTTAAAAGCATTTTGCTATTCTACCGACATAAAAACCAACGATAAAAATGGAATACAATTATAAGTATTGCTTATAATACTATTATAACTAGCCACTAGTATTGTTTACATTATGATAAAGAAGTCATTAAAGAATATTAATTTACTGCACACCTTTGAATGTGCAGCTCGCCATCAAAGTTATGGTAAGGCTGCAATTGAATTATGTATTTCACAGGCGGCGGTAAGTCAACAAATGCGACAGTTAGAAGACAACCTCGCTAAACAATTATTTATTCGCAAAGGCAAAGCAATGCTGCTCACCCAGCAAGGAGAAATTTTATTAGCGAGTACACAGAAAGCATTTCAGTTGATACAAAAAAGTATTAATGAAATATCTGATGAGGAAATTTCGGGTAGTTTAACCATTAGCTCTACTCAGGCTTTTACTGCCTTATGGCTAATGCCAAGGTTGAGTAAATTTTCGGCTCTGTATCCCAATATCAACATTCGCGTAATGTCATCCGCTCACTTTGAAGATCTGAAAGCACAACACATCGATTTAGCTATTCGTTTTGGCCCTCATGTTAAAGAGAGCACTGATGCCCAACTTTGCTGCGAGTATTTTGGTGAAGATCCTGTGTATCCTGTATGCTCGCCAGAGCTGGCAGAAGCAATATCCTTTATAAAGCCTAAAGATTTACTAAAGACTTGGTTAGTTAGTTTAGAAAACCCTGGCTGTTACGATTGGCCCTCCTGGTTTAATCATACCAATACCCAAGGTTATCAAGCGCATCAACAATGGACAAAAGTACACAGCACTGACATGGCATTAAATGCGGTATTGAACGGCCATGGCTTTACTCTAGCAGCCCGATACCTATGTAGTGATCAGCTCGCATCAAAGCAACTGGTTATGCCAATAAATATTCCTCATCCAAATACGGTGAAGCGTTATTTTGTTTTTGACGAAGGCTCCGCAAACATTGCACGTTTAAATGTTTTTACGAACTGGTTAAAGCAAGAGATGAATTCAGCGAGTTAACTCAGTCATCATAGCTATTTATTTTTAATAGCAGTGAGAAGGAGCAAGCTATATTTTAAAAGCAAGAAAGTTTATATTACTCTCCTTTCCACTGGTACAATGAGTTAACCTTTATCATTCAACTCGATATAATTGACTTTAATTAAGTGACTAAAAATGAACTTACTGTTTAAAAACGCTTGGATATTTCGACTTTTTATGAATGCTTGGCCACCATTATTATTTGCTGGCATTCGTATCAAGCATATATCTACTGACTTTAAAGTGGCGAGCGTTGTCTTGACATTACGCCCGTGGAATAAGAATGCCGTAGGTAGCCACTTTGGTGGTTCATTATTCGCAATGACCGATCCGTTTTATATGTTAATGATCCTTGCACAGTTAGGCGATGATTACGTGGTATGGGATAAAGCCGCTGACATCGACTTTATAAAACCTGGTAAAGGTAAGGTCAGTGCAGACTTTTCTATTAACCAAAAACTGATTGACGATATTATTACTAATACCGCCAATGGCGATAAATATTTACCTCAAATTCCTGTGTATGTAAAAGACGAACAAGGAGATATCGTAGCTAAACTGAATCGCACGCTTTATATTCGTCGAAAAAAGGCCAAAGGTATTGGCAAGTCATCGAAATAACATCATGAAAACTGACGTCATATTTAGTAGATAACTGCCAACCTTTTATTAATGATGTTTGCTTTTATGTTGCTTAGTTGTTTTTACTGTCTTTTTTGGTGATGGCTTAGAGACTAGGTGTTTATAAACTTTCGGTCTCTGAGCTTTATTGCTGTGTGTGGCGGGTTTAACAACTTTTTTATTAGTCACCTGCTGCTTACTTTGAACATTCTTGTTCTGCTTAACCTGATTGCGACTATGACTGTTAGTACTACGTGCCTTAGTACTTTTAACATTAGTACTGTGGACATTTTTACTTCGAACACTGCTACTTTTAGCACTGCTACTTCGAACATTAGTACTGTGTTTAATACTTTTGTTAGTGTGACTATTTTTTATTTTTTGTTTGTTATACACACTTGCTCGAGCGCTATAATATTTCTTTTTTACACTACCACTACTATAAGAAACACCCCGTCTATGCTTCGGTTGGTGATGCCAACGCTTGGCATTATGACTAATCACTATTTTTTTTCTTGGATGATAGCCGTGACGATTAGAATGACTCACAACTACATGACGGTTATGCCAATGAAAAGCGCTAAAGAAGAAGTGAGTACTAATATGCACCCCATGCCCCCAATAGAAACTCCCATTATATGATGCATAATGATGAGGATTGTGCCAATAAACCGGCGGGTAATGTGACCAATGCCAGCGACCATAAACCACACGAGTATCATAATAAGGCACATAAATAACCGTCGGTTGCGCCGGCTCAATAATGATCACTTGCTGCTCTTTTATCACTTGAACATTTTCCATACTTGCCAAGCTACCTGCCTGTTCGGCTTGTTGCCGTAATGTTTGAATACTGGAAAGTACTCTAGCTTCATCTTGTAAAAAAGCATCACCAAGGGTTTGCATCCAATTTAGATCTTCGCTTAGCTGGCTCATCACACGGGGAAAAGGTAGTAGTGCCTTTACGCTAACATCCCACCCTTTTCCTTCTGCTTTTTTTTGTAGCTGCTCTGTTGTTAGTGTCGAATATTTGACGAGCCAGCGTTCTGCCTGAATCACTTCAATGGGATCGGTAGAGGCAATTAGTATATGGGTGAGTAAGGTATCAGGATATAAAGCTATAGGGGCTAGCGTTTGCGCAAGCTCAGCTTCAGATATTATCAACTCAGTCTCGGATGGTGTTGCCTCTGAATTTTGCTGCTGTTGTGCTAACACTGAAGAGGAGGATGTCGCAGTTAAAAGTAATACTACAACCAATAAAAATAAGGTAAAAATAGTGCTACCTTTGAAAGCCATTTGCCAAGGAGATGAGTGAATGTTCATAAACTTACCTTTATTCATTATTAATCTTGCTGAATAGAGTAAGCCTTTGTAGCTGAACCCATGCTGAACATAAATTAAAATAAAACTAAATCACCATAAATAGAAATAAGTTTTAGCGTTATATACGAAGCCAATTTTTAGATTCTCTAGCTACATGTCTGCGTTAATAATGATAAAATCATTCGATAAAGTAATAAGGAATTTAAACAGTCACAATTCACCTATGAATTATCCTAGACGAAGCAAGTCTAGGAGATTATAATCACAAAAATTCTAGTACAGTCAGTAATGCCAACTTAGAGTCATAATAGAAAGACTATACTTATCCAGTAGTTAGCCGCATACCCCGCTAACTTTTATTTGCAAAAAATCTGCGCTAACCGAAATAATCCTTCAAAACATCACAATCAAATATCAAACTTATGAATCACTTTTCTAAGGAAAAAAAAATGAAAAAATTTACTATCCCATTAATTACTTGTCTTGCATTGTCTGCTTGTTCAACTTTTGACCCATATACTGGAGAGAAAGAAGTTAGTAATACCGCTAAAGGCGCTGGTATTGGCGCTGGTGTTGCTGCTGTTGCTGCCTATTTAGCCAACAAAGATGAAGATGATATCAGTAAAAGAAACCGTAGAATTCTACAAGCTGCTGGCGGCGGCGCAGCAATTGGTGGTGGCATTGGTTACTACATGGATACCCAAGAAGCTAAGCTAAGAAAACAATTACGAGGCTCAGGTGTCAGTGTTAAACGTGAAGGTGATAATATCAACCTAGTTATGCCTGGCAACATTACTTTTTCTTCTGGAAATTCAGATATCGATCAAAGCTTTTTAGCTGTTTTAGACTCTGTTGTTTTGGTTTTAAAAGAATTTGATAAAACCTTAATTGTGGTTGCTGGTCATACTGATAGCTCAGGTTCTAATTCACTTAACCAAAGTTTGTCAGAGCGTCGCGCTCAGTCGGTTTCAACCAACTTAAAAACTGCGGGTATTATCTCAGAAAGAATTGAAGTGATTGGCTTTGGTGAGACTCAACCAGTTGCTAGTAATAAAACGCAAGCAGGTAAAGAACTTAACCGAAGAGTAGAGATCACTCTGCTTCCAATTAAAGAGTAAGTTAGTATGAAAAATTCATTCTTAATTTTAGCTTCAGTTTTAATGGTTATCGCACTAAGCGCATGCCAAAGTGCGACTGAACTGCAAAGAGCATCGACAAAAGGTCTAGCTAATAGCTATTCATGTGAACAAATAAATGCTGCACTTACTGCCTATGAGGCAGATAAAAACTCTTTTGCTGCACTTAAAGAAATTGCAACTATGTCAGGACTAGTGATTGAGCAAAGCTCAGAAGTAGATACCAGCTCATATTACGACAATATAAAATCAGCGGCAACGATTGCACTACTTGTTCAGGGTTGCCCTGCTAGAGTCTAATATTATTCAGCGCTAGGGTCCCCTTAATGAAAGCTCCTCATATTTATATGCCGGAGCTTTTTTATTAACTAATAGGTAAATGTCATTTGAAATTGCGCACCACCTAATTCATCAGAATGAGAAATATGCAGTTCGCCATGATAACTAGCAACAAGATCACGTACTATTGCCAAACCAACCCCATGGCCTTCTTGGTAAGTGTCAGCTCGTACGCCACGTTTAAGTATGTGCTGAATTTCTTGTTCTTTTATACCTATACCATCATCTTCAACCTTTATAATTAAGCTGCTACCTTGCTGAATCATAGTTACTGAAATAGTTGTTTTTGCCGCTTTATAAGCATTATCCAGAAGATTACCTAATAGCTCTAATAAGTCCGCTTCATCACCTTTAAAGAAAGGCTTACCTGTCAAGTTTAGGATTACTTCTTTAGGATTTTGCTGATAAATTTTGACCAGTGTATTTAGTAGTTTTTCTACAAGCGGCTGTATTTCAATACCTAACAACCACGAAGAATGACCTGCACTTTGTGCCCGTTTAAGCTGATGATCAATGGTTGCGTTAATTCTACTTATTTGCTCTTGGTTAATTGCTGATATATCACTTTGCGCCTGCAAAACCGCCAACGGGGTTTTCAAACTATGGGCAAGATCTGATAAGGCATTGCGATAGCGCTGCCGTTGCTTTTGCTCGGTATCTAAGAGTTGATTCAACTGTGAGGTTAGCGATGATAATTCTTTCGGGTATAAACCCGTTAATCTTTGTGCTTTACCCTGCTCAATAGCTTTAACTTCTTTTTCTAAGATAGACAAAGGCTTTAATGTCCACAATAACCATATCAGTTGCAGCAACAGTATAATGACCATTAATACCGCTAAGCCAAACCAAAGTTGCTGCTTAAAATCAGTAATGAGCTGCAAATAGGCTTGTTTGTCTCTAATAATATTAACGGTCAAAGGAAAGTTTTGTTCTCCTTCACTAAAACTAACCGCATAGCTATAAATAAAATGTGGTAAACCATTTAGCTCTATGTGACTAAACTTTTTCTCTCCCGTTGCTAGCAATGTTAATTGCTTAGCAAGCTGGGTGGGCAAGTTGAGGGTGAGTAGAGATTGAGAGCGCCATAAAACGTTATTTTCTTTAACATTACTTTTGTTAAGAGTGTTAGCTTCATTACTACCCGCTTGAGTAGTTTTTTGCCCTGAGATAAAAGCATATAAACCTGAATCACTGACATTGAATTGATTTTCGATTAATACTTCTGGCATCACTAAATGTGCTTGCTCTACTTCTGCAACGGCTAAAATAGAATAACTGTATGCGCCCAGCTCCTTTTCAATGCTGCGCACCATGTGTTTTTCAAATGACTTAACAATGATAAATGCAATGATTGGCAAAATGATAATAACCATTGCCATAATGCTCGCCATCAAACGAACTTTGAGCGAGTTTACAAAAAAATGAGACAGTGCCTTAATGAAACGGTTCAAAAGCAAGCCTAGGTAGTAAAGTTAACTAAACGATAACCTTGGCCTCGTTTAGTTTCTATGAAGTTATGTTTACTGTCAGCATCAAGCTTCTTTCTAAGGCGTCTGATAAAAACTTCAATGACGTTGGAGTCCAAATCAAAGTCTTGATCATAAATATGCTCTGTTAAGGTGGTTTTTGAAACAACCTCACCTATGTGTAACATTAAATATTTGAAAAGCTTAAATTCATGTGCACTTAAGCTGATACTTTGTTGTTCAACAAACACTTCTGATGTCGCAGTATCTAAAGCAAACGGACCATTATTAATAACTGCACTTGCCTTTCCTGCACTTCGTCTAATTAACGCATTTAAACGCGAACTGAGTTCCTCAACATGAAAAGGCTTGGTAAGGTAATCATCAGCGCCAGCATCTAAACCGGCAACTTTATCTTGCCAGCTATCACGGGCAGTAAGAATTAAAATAGGAAAGTTTCTGCCTTTTTCTCTTAAGGTTTTAACAACGCTAGAGCCATCTATTTTAGGTAGCCCCAAATCGATAACAGCAATGTCATAGTCAAATTCAAGGCCTTGATACAAAGCAATTTCACCATCACTTGCGACATCTACAGAATAGTTTTGTAGCAGTAATTGTTGCTGAAGCTCTTGTTGTAAGGCCTGATCATCTTCAACTAAAAGTAAACGCATAGCGGTTTCCCTTTAAGTAAGTTGCTTTAAGTTATTTTTTTTCTATTTTTCCAGTTTTAGCATTAACCTTCTTAGAAACAACTTGGCCGTCAGGTTTAACTATTTTAACTTTATAACCGGCGTTGTTTTTTTGTTTATTAACCTTTAAAACTTTACCACCATACTTTTTCTGCACTATTTTGGCAGCCTGCTTTGAGCTGGTCACTTTTTTATCTGCCGCCAATACATCGGTAGCACTAAAGCCGCCACTCATTAACAGCGCTATTAATAGAACTCGTAATATCATCTCAATACCTAATGCAGATAAAACCTAATAACACTCAGTGTAAAAGAATGCTTCCCGCAAATAAACTAAGTTTAACGCTATGATAGAAAATACTCACTGAACTGAGGCTGAACACTCTAAATTGATTTAATTGGGGTGTTCAGCTTGAGTTCATTTACGTTGCGCTTTAATGGGGACAATCAATGTAATAAGGATTTAATGATGAAGCATTCTATTAGCGACTTAGCCACAAAGTTCACACCACAAACACTGGATGAAATATTATCGAGATTGAGCCCCATAGTACTTACCAGCTTGCAGTTAAGTTTTATGTTAACACTTATGTTAATGGCTCTACCCAGCAGCGCGGAACAAGCTAACAATATCGAAAGCACTTCAAAAATCACGGTAAAACAAAGTTACTCAGCAGGGCTATCAACAGACGAATCAAACAAAGAGTCAAAGGAGCAACTATTACAACGTATCAGCCACAGAGTTGCACTAGAGGATAGTGACCAAAAACAAAAAAAAGCCTTAAACATCACCCGTGATGCGCTAATTAGTGAAAAACAACTACAAGCACGCAAGAAAATATCAGCCAGTTTGTTTAAGAAAATGGCTGAGGTACCTAACATATCAACAACAGGTAGAAGCTTTAGTGACGGCAACTTTGTCATTTATGACGCTTATTCACAGCTAATAGAAGATTATGATTATGATGGCTATTATCGAACCTTTAGTGTGACTTTTGATGCCGACTTAATTACTTATAGCGCACATGATGAAGCAGTTGTGTATGCCGAGCTTTATTTAAGTGAAAATGGTGGCCCTTGGCAGCATTATTACACTACAGATGCTTTCGTGATTTATGGGGAAAGTTCTGATGATGAATTTGAAGTGTATAGTACTTTGCAGCAGGGTTTTAACAGTAATCACTATGATGTATTAATTGACCTATATGAAGTTGGTTATGCAAATATCATTGCCTCTTATAGTAGTGATGACAGTAACAGTTTATATGCTTTACCTCTAGAGAGCAGCGAATATGACCTAGAGTATGTCGAGTATTATGAAGAAACTCATCTTCATGGCGGTAGCTATTCTGTTTTCACTTTAATGCTCATTGGCGGGCTTGTGTTAATGCGTAGAATTAGCGTTAATTAATCAACACGACTAGATTACTAACACGCCATTTATTGATGAATCACGTTAACTTAAGCATTAATTATTTGTTAAGTGCCATAAACTTGTAGAACAAAAATTCTAGCATATACTCAAAGGAAATAAGAGACGACCCTATTTTATGAGATGTTAACGAGTAAACCTTACTAGTCAATTGATTTAATTTCATAAAATGAAATTTATTTGGTGCTTAGCTGATTGGTTGAGCGTACTATAAATTAAAGATTGCACCAAAATACTGGCTATAGAGGAAAGTTAAATGATTAAAATGGGTCTTAAAAATAAATTATTGTTATTAGCTTTATTGCCTCTAACTTTACTATTACTTAGTTTAATGACAAGTACCTACTATCTTGAGTCTAAAAATCTTGAAGAAGATTTTACATCCTTCAAAGAGAAGCTTTTAGAAGGTAAAAAAAACTTACTTAAAACCGAAGTAGAAATTGCAACCAAAGTAGTAAATTACCAATTATCATTGGGTGAAAAAGGAAATGTAAACGATGCGCTTAGAGAGGTTACCTTTTCAGATAGCGGCTACTTTTTCATTTACGATACTAACGGAATCAATATATTTCATGGTCTTAAGCCTCAAACAGAAGGTGAAAACCAAATTGGTGCTACCGATCCTAACGGTAAAAAACTTATTGTAGGTTTACTAGAGCAAGCACAAAAAGGTGGTGGATTTTTCACTTATCACTACCAAAAGCCCAACGTTAGTGAGCTCGTTGAAAAAATGAGCTATGCCACTATGGTTCCTAATACAAATTGGATGATAGGAACGGGTGCCTACCTTGATGATATTGAAAAAGAGTTAACTAGTTATCACCAAACGATGAGCGAGCATATGTCTAATAAGGCCATGACCCTATTATTAATTGCCATGTTTTGGTTTTTGTTAACGGTTTTTGCTGTGTTATACGTAGCTGGGTTTATGGTGAAACCCATCACAAATATGCTCGATAACTTACAAAGTATTGCTAAAGGAGAAGGAGACTTAACCAAGCGTTTGCAAATTGATGGTAGCGACGAAATAAGCCAATTAGGCGCTGCATTTAATAAGTTTGTCGAAAAATTGCAAGGGATTATTAAAAATGTCGCAGATGTCACCGGTGATGTTAAATCGGCTTCAGGTGAAATTAACCAACAAACTCAACTAATGGAGGGGCAACTGGGTCATCACAACAATGAAACAGAGCTCGTTGTTACCGCAATAACTGAAATGTCAGCGACCTCCAATGAAGTTGCCATGAATACAAATCAGGTTGCTGAGTCAACACAATCTGCAACCGAAGATGTTGCCAAAGCGCAAGAGTGTGTCGATGTCTCATTAACCGAAGTATCGAATTTAATGACAGAGATTGATACTGCCGCAGATCAAATAAACTCCCTTAGCGAACAGTCGAAAAAAATAAACAATGTCTTAACTGTAATAGGCGGTATCGCCGAGCAAACAAACTTATTAGCACTCAATGCTGCGATTGAAGCAGCAAGGGCTGGTGAACAAGGGAGAGGCTTTGCTGTTGTTGCTGACGAAGTAAGAAATTTAGCAAGCAGAACACAAGATAGTACCTTAGAAATAAATGAAATGTTAACTGGCCTGCATACTTT
>PJEL010005604.1_pt1 | contig 10116 bp, 7 predicted proteins | sample 1853271 | NCBI WGS metagenome assembly PJEL01 (sample SAMN08108733, study PRJNA415343) | Invertebrate metagenome, whole genome shotgun sequencing project. | host: Globobulimina | place: Sweden: Gullmar Fjord | collected 2015-08 | reverse complement strand
AGTTCCTGTAATGCAAAGCAGAAACTTATTTATTAACGGCCCCTTACTCCGCGTATAGTTCCGGATTAGCTTCCATAAAGGCCACGGACGCTTCTTCAATCAGCTCGGCTACAACATCATCGTAAGCGGTTGTCCATTCACCAATGGGGACCATTTTCTCACCATCAAATTCATGCATCTGAGCAAAAGGTGAGCCCATATGGTCTGTATCGGAGGTGGCTAAATCGGGAGGTACCAAGCCTTCTAATCCGGCATCCACCAGGGATTGGGGGGTGATGTGCTCATAGCCCCACACTACCTGCTCGCTATTTACGGGATGTCCAAATTCATCAGCGGCCAACTGTATGGCCAGGACAGCGATGGCCGTGTTAAATACACCCCGGTTGTACAACTGGGTACCGACTTCATAGCGGGGGCCATACCCTTTCCCCGTGTCATGCACTTCGGTCAGGAGCGTTTGGATAATTGGAATGTCGGTCCCGGAACTGGCCCAGTAGTTTGCTCTTATGCCTTTGACAAGGCCAGGGCCGGCCAGGGCGATATCCTGATCCGTGGGGGACCAGGGACAACCAATTATATTCGGCATAGGATACTCTACCCGGGCGGCTTCTTGCAAGGACACAACTGTAGATTGGCCCCACATGCGCAAGATGATCCAGTCTGGTTTGCTCCGTTCCGCAATGTCAGTCCAGATAGCGCTCTGTTCCAAACCAGGCCATTCTACCGGGAACTTCTGCAGTTCAAATCCCAAATTTTCGGCCAACACTTCCATCAGCGGTACCGTTTCTCGTCCATAGTCAATGTCTACATAAACTATGGCGATCTTCTTGCCTTTCAGAGCATCTTCGCCACCCTCCTGCTCCGCAATAAACTTTGTCGTGGCTGCTTCAACAGTCCAGTAGGTGGGAGACATCAGGAAATTGTAGGGAAAAGCCTCGCCATTGGCAGCGGCCGAGATGCCGTAGCCAGTGTGGAGAATTGGCATTTTGTCCTCAAAAGCTCGCGGGGTAACCGCATAAGTGGTCCCGGTGCTGTAGGGGACAAAGGTCACCATGTTCCCCTCTGTTTTGCCACGTTCATAAGCCTCTATACCACGCGGTGTGGCATAGCCTGTTTCAATTTCCAATAACTTAATGGGCCATCCGTCGATGCCTCCCATTTTGTTTATAAGCGTTCCCATATCCTGCATCCCATTACCAAGGGGTATACCTGTATGCTGGTAGGGGCCAGTACGGTAGCCGGCCAGGGTTATAAGGTAAGGGTCTTTGCTCATATCTGCGCCGGCTGGTTCTTCTTCAGCCGGTGCAGCTACTTCAACTTCTTTTATAACTTCTTTCTCAACGACAACGGTTTCAACGACTGTGATCGTTTCAGGCGTGGGGGCTGGACCACCACATCCAACCAACAACATCACTCCACTAAGTATGAACAGTACCGCTATTATACGAATCTTCATAATCTTTCTTTCCTCCTTATTTCTTCTATCTATTTGTGACTTAAATATTCTAATTCTGAAGTCATTACCTTTTGCTTCCTCTAGCGTCTTGTTGAGCGAACTTCCATAGTCCTCCCTCCTTTTATTTTTATGTTTTTGGTAACTACTCAGCCCTGTTCCCCAACCAAGCCCGCTTAATACGAGAAGGGCCAGAGGCGGAAGTAGTCCTTGAAGTTTCCCCAAAGTTTAGCCAGGCCCAATGGTTCGACCACCAAGAAAACGATGACCAGAGTGCCAAAGATGAGAATTTCTATACCGGATGTGATGCCAATACTAACGTATATTCCGGCAGCTTCGCCAAGCGAGGTCACTATTTGATTCAAGAAAATAGGCAGAAGCAGGAAAAATGCGACCCCAAAGAAATTGCCCAAAATGCTCCCCAATCCGCCAATGAGGACCATAGCTAATAACTGGATAGATAGTAAAAGGCTAAACTCGCCCACATGGGCCACCCCAAAATAAAGAAAAACCAGCAGTCCCCCCGCTACTCCGGCGTAGAAGGAGCTGATGGCAAAAGCAAGGAGTTTATAAAAGGTTATATCAAACCCCAGGATACGGGCGGCCACATCGTGGTCCCTGACTGCTACCCAGGCTCTGCCCACCCTGCTGCGCACCAAGTTCATAGCAAATATTGTTAGCAAAATCAGGAAGGCCAGGGAAACATAATACTTATCAAGGTTAGTTTTTATCTGCCAATTAAATATGTAGGAGGCCGGGGGATAGAGAGTGTCTCCACCAGCCACGGCCAGCCCGCCCTTGACAAAAAACGGGGTTACACGACTAACCACCCATGGCAGCGTAAATTGCGCGGCCAGAGTGGCCATAGCTAGATACAGGCCCTTAATGCGGGCCGAAGGAAGACCAAAGAGAAGACCAATCAGGGCGGCGTTAAGTCCCCCCAAGAGTACACTGAACACGAAGGGGACGCGGGGGATACCAAGGTGGGGCATACCAATAGATAAGATAGTGGCCGTGTAGCCGCCCACCATAGTAAACGCTGCGTGGCCCAGCGATATCTGGCCGCAATAACCTGTTAACAGGTTTAGCCCAATGACTGCGATGCTGAAGATCATAAAAGGGAGAATGATGGCCCTGATCCAATATTCGGCCGCCTCTGGGAAGTATCTATCAGCAAGAAACGGCCCCAGGGTCATTAAGAGCAATAAAATGCCTATTGTCCAGCGGGCCAACGGGACACGGAAAAAGGCCATATCGGATTGATATGTTGTCTTGTATACGCCGCACTCTCTATTTATCATCTTACACCCTCTCTATGATTTCCCGGCCAAAGAGACCATAAGGCCTGACCCAAAGCACAATCAGCATCAAGAGGTAGGGGAAGAAACCCTTTATTCCCCCTCCCACATAAGGCCCCAGGTAGCCGGCCGCCAGGTTCTCGGAAGCACCGATAAAAAGGCCGGCGATGATGGCCCCTTTCAAACTGTCCAACCCGCCCAAGATAACAACCGCGTAAGCCGTAAAAGCCAGCTCCGAGAGGGCGAATGACACGCTTATCCTGCTGCCCCATATCAGCCCGGCCACCACGGCGATAGCCCCCGCAGCGCCCCAGACAATAACCCACAGCCGCTTGATAGAGACGCCCACCGAAAGAGCGGCCTCATGGTCGTCGGAGATGGCTCTCAGGGCACGGCCCGTTTGGGTGTACATAAACACGTAGGCTGTAATAGCAAAAAGGATCAGGGCAAGCACAGCCCCAATTACGTTTACCGGCAGGATGGACATACCCTCTATCACAGAACCCCTTGGGATTCCGATGTCGAGGGTATAAACAGGCCATATATTGACGGCCAGAGTTTGGATACCCTCAATAAACAACGAAAGACCCAGGGTAACCATAATCAGACTGATGATGGGTTGGGCCACCAGGGGTCTTAGCACAAGCCGCTCCACTACAAAGCTCATACTGATCATCACTGCCGCTCCTATGACAATCGCCGCCCAGGCCGGAAGGCCAAGGTGGATCAATAGAGCCACCAAAAAGCCAGCCAGAAGTACCATTGCCCCCTGAGCGAAGTTAAGCACCTCCGAGGCTTTATAGACAAGCACCAATCCCAGGGCTACCAGAGCATACAACATGCCCGTAAGAAGACCATTAACCAATAGTTCAAAAAAGAATTTCAATACAATCCTCCTGATATATCTATCTCAGCGTCCGTTTGTTTCCGTTTTCTCCACATCCACAATCCGTAACACCCGTTCTAATTCCGTGGTTCGGCCATCCTCATAAGTGATGAGCGCCTTTACAACAACCTCCATGCTACCCTGATAGAGGGCCTCTTTAATATTGGCATATTTTTGGGCCACAAAACCTCTACGGACTTTCCTGGTTCTGGTAATTTCCTCATCATCAGGGTCTAACTCTTTGTGGAGTACCAGGAAGCGACTGACTCGTAATTCGGGCATGATGTTGGTGTTAACCCGCTTTATCTCCCGGTGCATCAGGTCATACACCTCCGCTTTCTGGGCCAGGTCTATGTAGCCCCCAAAGGAGATTCTTTGCTTCTCGGCCCAGTTTGACACAATGTCCAAGTCTATGTTGATCATAACGGTCACGAAGGTCTCATTATCTCCAAAAGCCACCACCTCTTTGATATATGGACTGAACTTGAGCTTGTTCTCAATATATTGGGGGGCAAAAACGGTCCCATCCAAAAGCTTTGAGACGTCCTTGACCCGATCCACGATGACAATATGCCCATCGGGCTGTAGAATGGCCGCGTCGCCAGTATGTAGCCAACCGTCGCTCCACGTCTCCTGAGTTGCTTCCGGGTTTTTGTAATAGCCTGGTGATACATTCGGCCCGCTTACCAAAAGCTCACCCTCTGCACTGATCCGCACTTCAACGCCGGGAACAGGGGGGCCAACCGTTTCCGGATTTACATCTCCATCCCGGTGCATAGTGCCCAGAGCGCTGGTCTCGGTCATAGCCCATAACTGCTTGAGATTTACCCCCATCCCCTGGAAGAACAACAGAACTTCAGGTGCAATAGGCGCCCCGGCTGTCAGGGCAAAGTTGAGGCGGCGCAGACCCAGATGGTCCCGTAAGGGGCCATATACCAAGGGTTCGCCCAGCCAGTGCAGGATTTGTTCAAGGAATGAGGTTGAGCGCTCCTGTAACTTTTTCTCGGCCACCTGCATTCCCAGAGCGACGAAATAGCTTGCCAGCTTGCGTTTTATCCAATCGGCGTCCTCTATTTTGACCTGGGTTTGCGAAACCATGTTTTCCCATATCCGGGGTGGGGCAAACAATGAAGTCGGTCCAATCTCTTTAATATCCCTCTGGACGGTTCGGGGTCCTTCAGGACAATTAGAGGTTGCCCCCGATACAAAGCTGAAGACGTAGGAAAGGAGATGGTCCCCAATCCAGGCCATAGGTAAGTAGGCCATCAGGTCATCTTTTTCGCTAACAGGCTGAACATCCATAAAAGCGTTGCCCGCCGAAATCAGGTTGGTGTGGGTCAGCATCACCCCTTTGGGACGGGAAGTGGTGCCTGAGGTATAGGGGATGATGGCCAGATCTTCGCCCTTACCCTGGGCCACCAGGGTCTCAAAAAGTTCGGGTTCCTTTTTCTCAAGCTCTCGTCCCATCTCCTGAACCTGGGTAAAACTCAACAGAAAGGGCGAGTCGTAGTTCTGCAGTCCCCGGGGGTCATCGTAAATAATTTTCTTGATGCTGGGGAGTTGCTCTTTGATATCCAATATCTTGTCTACCTGCTCCTGATCCTCGGCCACGACAATCTTGACCTCGGCGTGATTGAGTACATATTGGACCTCCTGAGCAATAGAATCCTGATAGAGGGGCACCGGCATTCCGCCCAAACTCTGTGTCGCCGCCATAGCCCAGTAAAGTTGGGGCCGATTGTCCCCGATGATCGCCGTCTTGTCGTCTCGCCCAAATCCGAGTGCCTTAAGTCCCAAAGCAAACTCTCGGACATGCCTGAGATAATCTGACCAAGTATAGGTTTGCCAGATACCGAAATCTTTCTCCCTGATGGCCGTTCTCTGGGGCCACTTGCGGGCGTTACGAATAAGGAGCTTAGCAAGAGTGTCGTGTTGTTCCATAGCCGTACTTCCAGATGTAGTTGCTTGCTCATCTGTTATATCTCTAAGCTTAGCAAGAGTGTTGTGTTGTTCCATAGTCGTACTTCGCCTCTAACCGTCTATATTTAGTGTACACCCAGATAGGCTTCGATAACCTGGGGATTATTGCGGACGACATCGGGAGTGCCTTCTGCTATCTTAACTCCGTGATCTAATACAATCACCCGGTCAGAGATATCCATAACCACCCCCATATCGTGTTCAATAAAGATAACCGGAATACCCATTTCTTCATTTATATCCAGAATGAACCTGGCCATATCCTCTTTTTCTTCCACATTCAGGCCGGCCATTGGTTCATCCAACATCAAGATTTTCGGCTGCATAGCCAGCGCCCGTCCTACCTCAACCCGCCGTTGTAATCCCATTGGAATAGTACCGGCCGGAGATTTTCTTATGTGCTCTATTTCAAGAAAATCTATGATATCCTCGGCTCGCTCTCTAAAATGAATTTCTTCCTTTTGGCCAAGCCCCCAGTAGATACCACAAGAAAGGAAGTTGGAGCGCATACGGACATGGGCGCCGCTCATAATATTGTCCAGGACCGTCATTCTTTTAAAGAGGGCGATGTTTTGAAAGGTGCGAGAAATACCAAGGGCAGCTACGCGATGGGCAGAGTACTGGGTAATGTCTTGCCCGTCCAGCAACACCTGTCCCTTCTGGGGATGATACCAGCCACTTATACAGTTTATAAGCGTTGTCTTGCCGGCGCCGTTGGGGCCAATAACCGCCAGAATTTGCCCTTCTTTTGCTTCTAGTGTCACGTCCAGAAGCGCGTGTACCCCTCCAAAGCTCATATTTACATCCTGTACTTTAAGGACAGCCATAAAAACTCCTGCGTTTTCTAGAAAATAGCAATTTGTAGAATGAGATGTAGCCCATTCTACATTAATCTAAACCATTTTCACATTCCATTTTATCAAACTTGCTAAAAAATGTCATCACCTTTGGGGGGGATATTTTGAGTAAACCTTTTTGTACAAAGAGGTAGGTTTTTTGTTTGACTTGTGACTCCAGCGCTAAAGTTTACGGCTTAGCCAAACTCTTACTCGAACGGAGTATACCCACTTTTTCTGAATTGTCAATGCACTTCGGGCTGTGTAGTAACTTTTGTCAACACCATCGTGCGTCTTGATGGCCAAAACGATGGCCTTGTTGATCTTTTCAATAACCAGCGGCTTACCAAATTTGTGGTAAGCCGCTGCTTTTATCTACCCATCGACAGATTCAATTTTAAAGGACACACTAACTCTGGCCCGATAAGCAACAACTTTGCCATCCTCAACCTTCATATCCAGTTTGATGACTTCCGCTACTCTCAAATCTCTAAGGTTTTTGCTGGCGGTTTCCACAGCAGATTTAGCCGCTTCTTCCCAGGAAACATCGCTGGTTCCTATCAAATCAATGATTTTGTAAACACTATCAGACATTATGATTCTCCTTATATACAGTTATAAAATAGTACCACTCAACATCTTTTTACCATATTATACTGAGATTAGTTTGAAACCGGAACTTTTAAGAAAGATGATATGTCATGCCCGAATGTAGTTATCGAGCATTCACCTGGGTATGCAAAACTGGATTCCCGCTAAAAGCGTACGGGAATGATGCCTCAAAGTTCCGTTCTCATTCTGTTTTTAGTATAGTTACTTGTTGAATTCAGCTATCTTATATTTTTCTATCGGGCCTCCTTTCGTATTCTAAGAGCGTGTTTCTAAAAAGACTTCGGAAGTCTTAAGCGGGATTTTTAGCTGAAATCAGGCTGCAAAAGGTTTGATTTAGCCGCGAAAAAGGCATTTTTAAGACTTCCGAAGTCTGAATATACCCTCATCCTCTATTTAAGAAACACATTCTAAGGTCAAACATTTCACCTAATTCAAAAAACGATAGTTGGTAATTGATAGTTGATAATTGGTTATCAGGCTTAATTACCAATTACAGAATCCCAGTACATCCAAATTTGGGGAGGCAGCACCCTCAGATGCGGCGACGTTCAACTTATGGGCATGCCTCACGCCTCAAAAATTGGATACACTGCGTCCAATTATTTGAGTTATTTAAGTGCTGATTTTAAGCAGTGTCCGGCTATGTTGATAATATCGTCGGTATGGCTCATAATCTTGGACTAGAGCCTCGAATTGGCATTAAGGCTGGGGCAACCTTGTAATCTTTGCTGGACACCTATTTTACTTCAATTAGCGCCAACTAGCAATCTGCGGCCTGAAATTCATAGGGTAATCATTTACCCTCCACTAGACATCTTCAAAGAACCAAAAAGAGGAGTCCAAATTGCAATTTGGACTCCTCTTTTTGGTCTGCAAAACAGTGGATTTGCAAAACAGCCTAAAACACTATCTTATGCGCTTTGGAGTCGTAGACCGAAAAAAATGTCTCCTCATCTGCACTATAGGGTGCTCCCCAAGCCGCTCCTTTTGCTCCAATAAGTAACCAATCTCCTGCTGGCACAATCGTCGGTCTTGGGCTTTCCGTGCTTTGTACTTCTGTATCCTGGTCTAGTTTCTTGGCCCAAACTCCGCCATCGTTGTAGTAAGGGGCACATCCCAATAACATAAGATGCTCCTCCGACAGGGTTGGTTGCCAGTCCGCTTCATCCCAGGGTTGATACAAGGCCTCAAAGTGGTCATTCCTAACCGGTCGATGTGGATAATCATACAGCTTTGCCCTAACAATATGGCCCGCCTCGAAGCAAATCATATACCCTGCCTCTGCAACCAGTATCCCCCTTTCATCTTTAATCAAAAGCGGGGCTTCACTTTTAGGCAACTCGCGGACCATAGTCACTCGCTTGGGCCGCTTATAATACCGGAACCCTAGCTCAAGAAGTTCTAATTGAGCCCAATTCCTTTGGCCAAGGAAATTTCGTTCAGCCAATGTCCTTCTCCTTAAGCTTACCTACAGTAAGCAGCATACGCTGCAAGGTGCTGATGACGGCCAATACCATTGGCTTGCCAATTTGCTGAGGACCTCGTGAAGGGAAACTCTCATGCTGGGATTTGATGAGCCATTCATACTGCACCTCCTACAACGGGCTCCACAATTAAATGATGATAGAGTAGTTTAACAATAAGTATAGCCTAGAAAAATCATTTTGCCGAATGGCCTGACCGGCTTCGTCGGTTCGGCTTACGTAATTCAGCGATCAGTTCAGGAGTAAGCTTGATCCATCTGGGGCCATAGGGTACCGCTTGCAGGCTGTCTAATTGACCAGATTGACACCAAATAATAATGGTCGTCTCACTGACGTTCAATAACTCGGAGGCAGCTTGAGTACAATAGCGTCCGTCGGCACGCTGACCAGAGGGACAAGCTGAGGGGGCTTCAGGACAGCCGCTGGGAAGGCCATCCTGTCGCCGCACCCAGCGCACGCTGCGACCGGTGAAGCGTGCACCAAAACCAGTGGTCAATCCGTGCTGGTTAAGCACAGTCGCAATTTGGCGATCGGTGTGGCGGGGGGCCAATTCACGGACGCGTGCCACAACAGCAGGGTCCGTGCGGTGCTCCTCCCCCCCTCGTTTGGGGCGGGGGATGTTCAATTCGGTCAGAGCCTCGGTTTGCCACCGGATACCGATCTGGATGGTGGTGTCCTGTCGGGAGAGGGTCACATCTTTGATCAGAAAACGTAATAACTGTTTACGCTCGGTGTAGGTGGTGGTGTCGGCCTGCCAGATGGCGGGTAGGTTTTGGGCCAGAGCCAGGATCCGCTCTTGTTCTTCAGGGCTAATCACCAAAGCGGTGGGCAAAGTCAGAGTCAGATATTCCCGTTCCAGACGCTCCACTTCAGCCAGTTTTTCATTCCAATCTCGTTCCAGGTTGCGGGCGACCAATCGATTTTCAGGGTCAACCGCAAAGAGGCGACGCCGGCTCAAGTCAGCTTCGTAACGGGTTCGTTCGAGCCGACGCTGCCACTGTTCATCGATTTGCCGGGCCTGGGCTTCAAGCTGCTCAAGAGTGGCCAGGGAAATTTCCAATTGTGCCGGTTGCATGGCCGCCAGAAAGGTTTGGGCTACCGCCGCATCAATGCCATCGCCCTTGATACTCTGACAAGTCGGTTCACCAAATTGATGATAGGCTTGGGTACATTTGTAAACGGGGGTCAGGCCATCCTCCAGATAACGGATGGTCATGCGGCGACCACAACAGCCACACAAGGCGATCCCTTGCAACAAAGCCGTTCCTTCTCGGGCGGGACCGCGCCGGTCTTCGTCCCGTGAAGTGCGGTTGTCGTCCAGGCGTTGTCGATTACCCAGAAACTGTGCCCAGGTGATGTAACCCGGATGGTGGTCCAAGAGCAAGAAGGTCCACTCTTCAGGGTTGTTGAGCCGGCGGGTCTGTTTGACCGGTCGCTGGTTCTGGTCAGGTAAGACTTGAATTTTTGACTGGCGGCGACCAAAAGCATAAGCACCGGCATAGGTCGGATTATGCAAGACGGCTAACACCCGGCCTGTGCCCAGCGGCTTCCAAGTTAACTGACCGTG
>PJEL010005603.1_pt1 | contig 10118 bp, 9 predicted proteins | sample 1853271 | NCBI WGS metagenome assembly PJEL01 (sample SAMN08108733, study PRJNA415343) | Invertebrate metagenome, whole genome shotgun sequencing project. | host: Globobulimina | place: Sweden: Gullmar Fjord | collected 2015-08 | reverse complement strand
AGCAGCAAGGTTGCGAACAGCTCGAGCGAAACTTATGAAGGACTTCAATCGGGTTGAGGCTATTGCTCAGAATCTAAAGTCTGAAGCCAAGAGAAGGAAGGATGACACTGAGAGGTCATATATATTATATAGTGATAACTACACATGTACCATTTGACTATATTCCAAGGATAATAATAATTTATTTGAATGCACCACCCACTGTAAAGGAGAAGAAGAGAACAGATTGAAGAAGAGGAGAGAATATCTCGGCAAATAGACTTGAGGAATGGTAATAATGGATGTACACAGTGGGCACCTGAGCAACAACAGCAACAACTAATGGTGATGGAGGAAGAGGCGATGAAAGCGGAGATAGGAATAAGTCAGGCCATTATAGAGGAAACAGAGGCAAGAAAGTCATCGCAATCCTTTTTTTTGTTAAATTTATTTTTCTCTATTGGAAATCGAACCATTAACCCATGTTGTAGGTGGAGTTACGGCAAATTAACTCGAACCTCCGGCATGTAAATGAAATTTTCAAGGACCTGTCAGTTCTTGTAGCTCAGCAAGGAGAACAGGTGCGAACAATTGAATTATGGATGGAGGCACCACCACGTGAACACGCAACAACAGACACTGTGTCAACCTTCCCATATCACTACTACTAATCTCTCTTCTTCATTGTTACGCGTGTTATCTGACTTTGGTGAGAATCTCCACTAGGTGGACCAAATTGAGTTTGCCACGGAATCCGCTCATCAGCGTGCACAAGCTGGTTATGAACAAGTAGAAAAAGCTAGTAAATATGACAGAGGGTTCTGCTGTATCCAATAAATGTCGAAAATGTATGTATCATGCTATTCACGGTATAAAGTGTTATCCAAGCCAATCCACTTCATTGCAGGGATGCTGAAGAGGTGCTGCTGCAGAACCAGAACCAGAACCGCAGTAGAGGTTTTGGGCCCTAGAATAACATCCCATAGTTGAAAGGCGGCACCGTATTTATAGAGCTTTAGCTCCCTTGGTGTGATCACTTCCTCCGCTCAGGATGTTACATCTTCACAATCAGATCAGATGGTAACCTTAGCACCTGATGAGTAGTTTTTTAAATAGTGGGAGGTAATAACCCCAGGGAGTTAGTTGACCATATTAACCATAAAGGTGTGCAGCGGCACATTAATACCGGTACACTTTCTGAAGTAGCATACACACCATAGGTGTAAAGTCAGTAGGTGTGGCACGTCACGGCGCTCGGTTCGCCATTTTGAACCAACCCCTTGTGTGTGATTGTGTTTCACCCTGGCACGATTTAATCATGATATACGAACACCCCTCTCCTTGCGGGTTTAAAGCCAACTTGTCATTTTCTCATGCTCTTATTACAAGGGCAGTTAGATATATTATAAAGGTTTAGAATCTCACACATGCAACATAAAGAGGAACACGGAGCGAGAGGCAAATATGTGTGATGAACCTTTGAATGCATGTGACTTAGAGCAATGAAGTCTCTAGTGTCTGAACTGTGCGCTCTAATATACAAGGCAATGCAATTAAACAATGGATGGTTCCTTGAAGGATTGACTTTGATCAGTCACAAACGTGTGGGTGGACATCATTCCTCCATTACTTTACAGTGCTTTCACAGTTGCAGGCGCTAGGTTATAATGATGGACAATACTTGTAGTAGTACTTGCTATTAATCGATTTAGACTAAATGAAGATCAGCGGTGACAAAAGACCTCCTTCACATATCTTACGGCCATGTGGCTCACTAATTGTTGTTATGCTAAGAACAAAAGTGGTGCATGCAATGAAATGAATGCACCACTTATATCCTATCCGCCTGCCTTTCAAGGATCCATGAAAGCAATCTCGAGTAACAACGCCAAAAAATGAATGGCAGGCAGGTGGGGATGGAATAATCATCTCGCTGAAGAAGAGCTAAGATACCTACAAAAGTTGATTACATGTAATGAATTGGGCACATGAGACACACGCATGCAGAGCCTTATCATGAGCTACATTGCATTCACCACTTACAAGACATTGTTGCCTCTCAAGAAGACCTCTGCATACTTGGCTTTGAGCTCCTGCTGTTTATACTCTTCACATTGCTCTGCAATGAATGAACAACAAAATAGGAGAGAGTGAAGAGTAAAAATGTCAGAAAGGCAGATGGCACGAGAGTTGCATTGCTCTACAAAAAACAATCAACTACTAAACCCCTCTCCTACGGGGTGCTGCTGCTGTGTCTTACCCAGAACAAGGTTCATGTATCCATCTAGTGTTGCCAAGATTCCTCGATACTGCATATATACCGGGGAGAGAAGTATCATTATGTTGTTACAACAATGGTGGTGTAACTCAGTTTGGGGAATAGTGCATGTGTCTATCCACACCGTTTATGCCCGTCAAAACGAGTAGGATGGGAAATAACAGTGTGTCTACCACCAACAACCCGCAAAAATGCAATATTATCACATAAACAAAGACAATGTATTATAGTATGGTCACGGAGGTATAATCCAAAAGAAAAAATAGACACTTCCAGGGGTTGGGTTAAGGTTAGGGTTAGGGTTAGGTTCATACTTGTACTCCACTGTTGAGTTTAACAACCACAGGCCTCCCTAATGCAGTCTTTAAGAAATCGGCAGGGGAGCGCTTCAGTGATGCAGCTGCTGAACCGGAAGCATTCTCGTCATCGCCGTCCATGTTGTTACTATTGCTGTAGACTTCAGATATAATAACAACCTGGGGTACGGTCAAATATTAATCGTTAGTGCCCTCGATAGTGTATTCTTCAATTACCACAATTTGATTCGGATTAAAGACACTGCCATATCAAAACCGATGTTGTGAGTTACGAGCTAGAGCGGGGATTAGAGTTATGATGAGGATAAGAGCAATAGACGTCCAAAGTCAAATTTGTGTCCAGGGCTGAGAATATAGGGTTAATCGTTACGTTAGGTGTTTAGAGCTAGTGCTTAAGGCTAGGGGGGTTAGGGTTAAAGGGTTTAGGGTTTGGGTTAGGGTTAGGGTTTGGGTTTTATGGTTAGGATTAAGGTTAGGGTTTAGGGTTAGGGTTAGGGTTAGGGTTAGGGTTACCCAAGGCGCTTGTTGTCGATATCCGTAGCGAACTATTTCACGAACCGTCAAGGATTTCAATACACATTAATTGTACATACACCATGTGAGGGTTAGGGGCGGGGCTTAGGGTTAGGGTTAAAGTCAAGGTTAGGGTTATGGTTAATTTTAGGGTTAAGGTCATAATTAGGGTTCAAGGTTCAAGGTTCAAGGTAGGGTTTGAGGTTTAGGGTTAGGGTTAGGGCTTAGGATTTTGGATTTTGGATTTTGGATTCTGATATAGGGATAGGGTTAGGGTTAGGCTAACATGTCATCATAGGCCAACAACACGTCAGAAATTCTGATAGAGGAAGGTAGTAACGCCCTAAACCTAAACACTAACCCCCTAAACCATCCTAACCCTAACCCTAACCCTAGCCCTAAACTCTAACCCTAACTGTATGTACACCTCAATTCATATAATTACAGACTAAGTTAACCAAAACCCTAACCCGGACCCTAACCCTATCTCTAACCCTAACCAAAACCCTAACCAAAACCCTAACCATAACCCTAACCCACTCGCTAACGTGGAATGCAACAAAGCTCGGCGAAAGGAAACCACAATGAAGGCTCTGGGGACTGCTGCTCGGAAGAAGAAGAAGACGTACAGATGGAAACCTGTACGACAGAGGTGGCTGTTATCACACCTGGGGACGTCGTGGAGCTCGTGCCGGGAATGGAATCCATAATTATTGTGGGAACAAACCCAACGCATGCCAAGGTGACTGAGATCCGAGGTCTTGATTCTGAGGAGCTGCGTTTAGGCGATTCGCTGAAAGAACTTGTTCTCAGGCAAGTAATACGACGTGGGTTGGTGTGGGTAGTGCCTCGTATAGAGTTGGGTGGAGAGATGAGATAACTTGCCATGGAACAGGTCTTGCGCTATAAAGAAGATGGAGGGACTAGGGAAATTAAAATCGCTGGAGAAACTGGAGGTAAGTATATGGTGGACTCAACATATTGAGCTACGACGTGGGTGGGCTGTAGCACACACCACATGAATTTGAGGTGTTTGATATGTCAATATTTTATTTCTTTCAGCTATACGACAACCAGCTCCTTAAGCTGGAAAGCCTAGATGGTCAACCAAATCTTCAAATTCTGGACTTGAGCTACAACTTAGTCAAAACCGTACTTCCAGTTTCTTCCTGCCATCTGCTGGTATGCGCAATTGTCCACTGCTGTTTAGTACCACCAAGTTTCCTGGTGCGTTCAGTGACGTTGTTGCCACTACCATCGCTCTTTTCTAGGTGGAGATATATGCAGCCCAGAACCGGTTGCGTTCAATAGAGGGTTTGCAAGGGTTGAAACATCTGCGTAAGGTGAGAAATTGGTGTATGCAACGTTGAACTAGCTAGATTGGATGTCTCGCTCTTTTGTAATGGTTTAACAACTCCCTTTTTCTTTCCCCGGTCCAATTGTAGTTGGACCTAGGTGCAAACAGAATTCGATTGATAAATGGCCTTGAGGGATGTGAAGCTTTAGAAGAGCTCTGGCTTGGGAGGAACAAAGTTGAAAGAATTTCTGGTGTGTACAATATACCCAGCTGAGCTGTGTCTACTTACCACCACCACCACCACCACCCGCTTGCTCTCTCATAGAGGAATTCCATTAAAAAATCACAGGTTTATCAGGCCTTCGTAACCTACGGCAGCTTGACTTGCAGTGCAATCGGCTGACTGAGCTAGGTGATGGGCTAGAAGGTGTGTGGTATATTCATTGCAGCCATTCAGTCCCTTCACGGTCTTTGTTGTTGCATCTCTCTCTCACTCCCAAACTACTCATTATAACAATCCAGGCTTGGAAAAGTTGGAAGAACTGTACCTGGCACAGAATTCTATTTGCATTCCAAAAGGACTGCAACGCCTGAAATCATTAAATACGCTGGACATATCGTCCAATCGATTTGATACCACTGCGGGTTTGGAATACCTGTCCTCGCTGACAGATCTGTGGATGGGTTCAAACAACGTGGAGGTGTTCGAGGCATTGGAGCCATTGCAGACTCTTCCAAAATTGACTTGTCTGTACTTGGAACACTGTCCTCTTTCTAAAGACTTTGAGTACAGAAAGCGAACTAAAGCAATGCTTCCCAGACTCCAACAGATTGATGCTACAGCTTGTAATGCGGTCAAATAGGCAGAGGCACCCACGTCACACTATCATATAAGTTCACTTGGAGGAGTTAGTTAACACATGTAGCATTTCATGCTGTAGTAATGTACAATGTCATTTTTAACTGAACTCAATTTCACACTCCACCGAGGGACAACTTGAGTGATTTCTCATCACAAAAACTTGACACGGGAAAAAGTAAACTAAACTCCAGAAGAAGACAAGAGTAGAGTACTAGTAGTATAATTGTCTTCCTCTCTCTCTTTCGAGGTCCCTTTTCCTTCAATTTTGCTATTGAATTTTCAAATATTTCCATCAACCTCTTCAACTGTAATGACACTGAAGCAGACAATGTCTAAGATGAAAATCTCCTTTACTCTATTTTGCATAGCTACTGTGTCCCGTTTTTCCATGAGTTAGACTATGTCGCCTTTTGTAAACGGATGCATCTTCCTCAACAATAACTTGTTCAAGTGTAACACTAAAACGAATAGTGCCAATGAGAACTTCTACACCATTCCAAAGGCAACAAGGTGGACTGCTACAATACATGGAACTCAGACGGAACCAAGTCCCATTAGTACTTGGCTTATTTTCTGCGCCATCGAAGAGCTGAAAATATTGATCTTCTTTTGACCAAACCACCCTTATTATAACGTAGACAAGTGGTCAGGCGTGTGATGTGATGGCGTTACGTTTGTCTATGAGAGTGATTATATGAAGATGATGTGCGTGCTGTATTGATGGCAGGAGAAGTAGTTGAAGGAGTAGTAACGGTTGGGTTGGGTTGGGTTGGTTCAGCACATATATATATAGAATATAGATTGTGCTTCCCCGCCACATATCTCGTACCTGGCATGCTCTCCAGATATGCTGCTGTCTATGCCCATCACCTGATCCTGCAAATGAAAACAAATCCAATAGTGCTGCCGTTCAGGAGAATGGCACTACTACTGCATTTAAATTTTCCATCGTAACAACAAGAACTTACTTGTACATTGTGAGAGAAGGCAATGGTATTCAACTGTTTTCTACCGAGCGTTGCTCCATCTCCTGTAATCGTGTATGTATTACCCTGAATAGGTGTGCCTTCGGGGGCAAAACACTGCAACTGAATCGTATCATTTCCCTGGGCCATGGCTATCTCTCTCTTCAATGTTGTTCTCAAATGATTTCTACTGGCCTCTTCCTCTTCAACATCTACTTCCCCACTTTCAAAATTAGCTTCATCCTTTTCGTGGAGAGGTGTTTCCGGGACTGATACATCATCTTCCCCTCCTGCAGAAAGTGGGAAAGATTCTTCTAGCAGCTGCAGACCTGCTTCACCAGGTTGATTTATTGCCCAATCGGGGGTGGGCCTTCTGCTGAGAAATACGATGTATAAATATATCAGGGTTTTAGATTTCTAGGACACGACTGACTCATAACCTCCCAAATTGCCCTTCTACCTTTCTTCTTCAGCAGCCATTTCACCACTATTTGAAGCAGTTGGTGTTGCAGGGCAACGGTTGTCCTTGATGGTCTCCTCTTGACCCGCATTAAAACCTTCTCCAACAGAAACAATGCTTGTGGATTCCTCATTATTTTCTGGTGGTTGAACAACCAATTGGTGCTTTCCCAACATTATCATGAGACCAGGATACAGTGGCTTCGGAATGCCGTAAGCGATACGGAGATAGGTCCCTCCTGCGGAGCAACAGTCATGTATGAAGAACCTGCAGATAAACTCAACACATTAAAAGGTATAGCAGATGCAAGAAAGTAAAAACAACACCAGTGGTGTACATACAGCTTGATGGGCAGAAACAAGAACGGCCCTAAAGGGGTTTCCATTGGGTGATTGATTGGTTTTAGCAGATGCAGAGTGTGAGGTGGTGGTAATATGTTTGGGAATGAGAAGATGTAATTATTCTAGTATATAAAGCAGCAGCACACAAGGGTCTGTCATCTATATAAGGACGTACACACACACACAACACACCTTCGCTCCACCTCACGGTCAAACATAATTTCGAAGTGTGTCCTACTGACAGTAGCATCATTGAAGTGCATAAAATCCATATTTCCTAAATTATGGGGATGCTTTCGTCCGCCCATGCATCCATTTTCTGAAACCCGGAACGATCTCATGTTCCAATCACTTTCTGTAGGACCCAAACACTTTAGAACGAGAACCTGTTGGGGCACTAGCGCAAATCGATAAGGAAAATCATCCGATACATCATTATCCACGATGGTATCACCATGTCCACTTTCATCGCCACGAATATACAGCCCCTCACCCCCTTCATTAATGAGATCTTTAATCAGGCGCTTCAAATTATGGTTCGGGAAGAGAGATCTACTTTCCAGGGGTTGTCCCGTCTTAGGAGACGTGCCTTTACTAAGCACCCATTGTTCAATGGCATCCTGTTCGTAGCTGTGTCCATCTGAAGCCAGCCAGGGGTCTCGCAGTAGTTCCCTCGTAATGGGACAAGTGAATTCATCCCTCAAACAGATGAATTCCTTTGGTATCAGCAAAGGTTTTGTAAGCATTTTTTTTCCTTCAAATGTCGGTGGTGTGGTGGGTTCCTCGGCCCCCGCGAAGCTATTTAAATGAGGCTTATTTGTTCCAAACAGGCAATTGTTGTTGCTTTTTAAAGCAGTGCATGTGTCAAACTGGCACAAACGACAAAGAGGGAGGAATTAGAAAGAAATAACCAATAATATGGTTTGTTCTTACTACATTGGTCTGCTGACCAACACCGAAGAGAAGAAAGAGTGAAGACTGTACATAAGATACGATGTGAGACTGCAGCAGTAGTTAGTCGTATATTGTCACTTCTTTGCAATAGAGATGAGACCCACAGGGAAAGGCGTGAAAGTGAAACACAATGTCTGTCCCAAACAACGTTTGGAGTTTTAGATCAAATAACGAAAAATGAGAAACTTGCTCTCTCCTCAGCTTTCATTTTTTGGCTATGGTTGATACTTCCAAGAGATCTTCAGGACCACAGGCAAACGTTCAACAACTTCCCTCCCGCTATCCCAACCCAAACACGGCCACAACCACTGATCTTCATCACCCACACAGAAGTAATACAGCAGTATTAACCACTGATTCAAAACCAAACCCCTATCTCATACTCGATCGTCACCTTGTTTCTTTAGGTGTCCCTGCTGCAGTTTTCCCTACCTAAGGTACACATTAAGGATGCAATTACGAATATGATTGCGGTGAATGCTTGCCCCCGGATACTAACTCTATTATCCCTTACTCTCAATTCCTAAGCCCTGGATTAATTTAAATCCAACACGCCACTAACCCTCCAAGTATGCCCACTTTAGCATCTAGGATACCATCATCTCAACCTCAGCCCAAATCCCTCATTTCAACTTCAATCCTAACCCCATAACCCTAACCCTAATCCCATAACCCTAACCGTAACCGTAGCCCTAGATTATACTGCCCCAACCTTAACCCCATAACCGCAATCCTAATCCCATAACCCTAACCATAGCCGTCGTAGCCCGAGATTATACCCTAATCTTAACCCCATAAGCCTAACCCTAACCCCATAACCCTAACCCTAACCTAACCCCATAACCCTAACCTTGATCCAAATGTATAACAGGTGTGATAAAAAGAGTACTACGTTATGTCGGGAAGATTGGAATGAACGGCCTGAATCCTAACGTCGGTCGCTCGGTTTATAACGTTTTTTTTTTTATGGCTGTGTGTGTCGGTAACCTGGTGGTTAGGGTTATACGGTTAGGGTTAGAAAGAAAATGGAACAACAAATTAGTTAGTACAATGTGTTCATTCAGTTACGGGAGATTTAGACAAGGTTATTGTAATGGGCCACACACCCTTGTATATGTATAACGAATATGACGTATTATTAGCAACTACTCTGTTAAATAGTAACTGCAGGTCCGTAAGTACTATCGCGGTACTCGTATCTGGACCGATAATACGAGGCTCTTCTCCACAACAGCCAACAACCACTAAACGAGTGACAACTAATGTAGTAGTCAAACAGTTAGCGTAACAGTAATACAACTAAATGGATCAAGTTCAGTTGGAAGCCCTCTACTGTTCAACCACGCTCGAGGTCCACGCAGGTATTCTGTCCCGTCGCAGTTACTTTGAATCAACCACCCACTCTTATTGGATATTACAGAGAGTGAGAGAGGCTTTCAAATCAATTACTCTACTAATATTAGAAATGGAATAGCTTTCCATACTCCACGACAACCTGCAAGAATAGAAATCTCACGAACTCATAACCTATTACGACCTCAGCACAAAAAATTGGAAATTTTGTTCTGAGGTCACAACCTTCTGGATGTTACTTTCTGCCCCAATAACGAATCATCATGTAGACGGCGCCAGCAGGTGAGACGTAACATTTAAATGTTGTTCTTTATGTTACAATCCTTCCTTAGGAGGAATCACGAAGAGACGAAGAGTGAATGCTTCACACTACTACTTTCCTGCTGCTATGTTTCTATAGAAAGGAACATTTATGTTACTTACTAATGTTCCTGTGTGTCATCATCCGTTACACAAAGGTGCAAAGTGTGACGATGTGCAAGCTATTCCCTAACATTGGGTTATCTAAATGTCGGCTAAGTGAGTAGACTAATATCCAACGCGGCATCAATTACTTCCCAACCAACAAACAAAGGTGGCATAGCAAAAGGGGAAAAAATGCCCTGCTGCAGTTCTTCTGACTGGTTTCATTGCTACCAACTCCACCGTATTGATGTGGTTACGATTGCGGAGTTGCCGAAGTGTGTATTATGTAACGGTTATCGTCCTTGTAAAACATATTTAGCAGGACGCGGCAGCAATATAACATCCTTCCACCACTGCAATCCATGAAGTGGGTCGATGCCACTTCCTCCACCAA
>PJEL010005602.1_pt1 | contig 10119 bp, 7 predicted proteins | sample 1853271 | NCBI WGS metagenome assembly PJEL01 (sample SAMN08108733, study PRJNA415343) | Invertebrate metagenome, whole genome shotgun sequencing project. | host: Globobulimina | place: Sweden: Gullmar Fjord | collected 2015-08 | reverse complement strand
ATCCAATTCGTCGGTTGGAGCGGCCACGATAATCTCAATAATCTCATCACGCTTGTTGAATCACTCGACGGTCCGGACCAAAACCGGCCGACCACCCAGATCCTCATCAAGCTTGCTTCGAACGCCGTCATAGCGGCTGCCCTGACCGGCGGCGGGAATAATGACTGATATCTTCATAGTTGGAGATGGTAGGATTCTCCGCTGGCTAATCTTATCGGCCGATGTTCTGGGCGAAATATTGTGGTTTTTGGGAATCTAAGGCCACATTGACCGCGTAATTGGTGTTGAACAAGGTGGTTTCTCGTTGTAGAACCTCTGGTTATGAGGTACATTTCCAAGGAGAGGTTTGCACGAATCCGAGACTCTGGGAGTCGTTGCAGGTGGTGATAGTCTCAACGGAGTCAATTTGATGTCTTTACTCTTGAATTTGTGGGCAGTTTGCAGAAGGGCTTTTGATGAGATTGGAAGACTCGAATTCACTGACACCTAGCGGTGCTTCCCAAAGGGGTTTGGCCGTTTGGTTGAGCGTCCTGTTTGCTGTCGGAGCTATGCACTTGCTGGCGTTCTCAACGAACGCCGTCATGGCGGACACGATCAATGTGCCTGAAGACTATCCCGGCGTGATCGAGGCGGTTGATGCTGCGGTTAACGGCGACCTCATTCTCGTCCACACCGGTAACTATCCCGGGCCAATCAACTTCCAAGGGAAAGCTATTACGGTTCGGAACGACTCGCCGAGCGTGTCAAAAGTAACGCTCGGTGGAATCGGGACGGTCGTGATTTTTGAAAATGGTGAAGGGCCCGACTCTGTTCTGGACGGCTTTTCTATCCGAGACAGTACCGCATCAGAATACAACAACGAATTGGTCGGCGGCGCTATTCGAATTGTGGATAGTAGTCCGACCGTCATCGGATGTTTCATGTTCAACAATGGGGCGGATGACAAGGGTGGTGCCATCTATTGTGAGAATAGCGAAGCGCGATTAATTGGTAACGCGTTCTTCGCCTCGCGCAGCCGCGATGGACTCGGGGGCGGAATCTACGTCGGTGATTTCAGTGATGTCACCCTAGAAAATTGCGTATTTCTCAATTGCCTTGCAGACTATGGCGCGGGATTGTACGTCGACAGTGGTAGTAATATTAATGTCAAGAACTGCACTATCTCCGTCAACTTCGCAGATTTTCGGGGGGGCGGAATAGTCGTAGGTAACGATGCATCTGCCACCGTTGTCAATTCGATTGTGTATGACAATACTGATAATGTCGGCAACGGTGAGGACACACAGATTTACCTCGAAGGAATCGGCGCAACCGCCAGTGTGAATTACACCTGTATAAACGATGGTTGGACGCCGGGCGGAACAGGTAATATCAGCGACGACCCACAGTTTCTTGGGTTTGACTTGAATTATGGTTCGCCATGTATTGATGCCGGTGACAATACCGCCGTTGCTTCAGATCTCACCCTTGACTATGGTTTAGATCCGCGCAAAGTGGATGATGCGGGCGTTGATGATTCTGGGAACGGCTCGTCACCGATAGTCGATATGGGGGCGTTTGAGTTTCAATCAACGACGGGGTGTTTACGACTTAATGTAACACCGCTCCGAGCAGGTAGCAATACGACCTTCACGGTTGAGTGGGGTATCCCTGGTGAAACCGTTGCAATCGTGTGGGGCAAGGGTGGTGGGCCAAAGACGATCATTGACCTTAACGGATTTTGTGCGACCTTTGGATTCGACTTGCCATTGAGCAAGGCGAATCAACGAACTGTCGCGGCGGGCAAATTTGACAATGATGGCATCTACACCATCCAAAAATTGATCCCACAGTTCGTGCAAGGGCAGACCTTCATGTTCCAAGCAGCGGAGCGCAACACTTGTCCGGAAGAATGCGTTTCGAACGTCGAAACCGAAATCGTGCAGTGATTCATTATCAGGAATCTTTCGACTGACCTGACTATCATCCTTACTCATGAAAACACCTCTCAATCTGGAATGCGACCGACAGCGGCCGCGATCTAGAGGTGCGGGGTGTTTGTATTGAATTGCTCTTTGACAAACTGGGGCCGATTTGGTTTCGACCGGATAGGGTAGAGATGTCGTGGCGTGTCGCGGCGCACGTGGACCGCGTTAACAAGCGTGCACATTTTATAACTGCCAAACCGCAGTTTGCACTCGCAGCCTAATTAGGTTGTGCGGACCGTTGCTGGTTGCCCGTACCAGTGGCGGATCCGAAAAATTACGGGCTGGCCATTGCTGACCTTTGTCGTGGGGAAAGCAGGCGAGATAATTCACGACTAGGAAAACAGGCAGGTTGCCGATGATCGTTCTGTTTTTCGACAATTAAATTGTCGGACACACACGTAGAGGCGGCATGTCGACTATTCGGGACGGGGGTTCGAGTCCCCCCGGCTCCATTAAATTGTACTTTCATGATTGTTGCAAGAGAGAGTATGCGCAGATCATTTTCCCAAGCAAAATGAAGTTGCGGCACGATGAGAACGCAATGATAATGTAAGGACTGAAAGTTCTTTCAGTCGCACCTCAATCAAGAGGTGGAAGGAGTGAATTGCCATGGACACACGAACACTTTTGGGCGGGACGATTGGCGGTGCAACTGCGGGAGTAATCGGCGCACTTGTTTGGGCGGGGATTGCCTACTCATTAAATGTGGAGATCGGCTGGATCGCGATTCTCGTTGGAGCAGGTGTCGGCTTTGGCGTCGTCATCGGAGCCAAAGATGTTTGCGATAGCAGAACAGGTGTCCTTGCCGCCGCAATTGCGATTCTCTCTGTGTGTGGGGGCAAATACCTCGTGGTGGATTGGCACATCGATGATTTCTCCAGGACTATCAATGAGGGGTTTGCCGAGATCCAATGGGACAAGAATGATGTCCTGAGTGTGATTGCAGATCAGATAGCCTTTGACCGAATCGTCTCTGGAAAAAACGTTCGTTGGCCGAATGGTGGCTCATGGGAGGATGCGTACGAGCGCAATGACTATCCAAAGGACATTTGGAAAGCGTCACAAGATCAATACCGCCAATTCACTGATGAAGAAGTCGAGTTGTTCCGATCGTTCCCTGCGTTTGCGAACTCAGATTACTGCGTCGCCCAGATTGCCGATGATATCGCAATTGAATGGGAAGAGAGTGGAATGGAAGTTGATTGGCCTGATCTAAACCTAGACATTGATGAAGAGGATCTGTCCATGCCTTATGAAAAGGCGTTCCCTCGCGATGTGTGGTCGCAAGCAAACGTGCAATGGAAAGACATGAGCAGTGGCGAGCAGGACGACTTTCGCCAGAATGAGATTGAAGAGTATCGAAAGATGATCAGTGAGATCGGCGCTCAGTTTGCAGGATCAGCCCAATCGTCAGCTTTCTGGGCATCATGGGGAGTGTTCGACATTCTGTTCCTTGTTTTCGCGTGTGGGGCGGCATTCAAAGTGGGTTCAGGACTAGAAACAGCATGATGACCTCGCGGGTTGCATATGTTCCGGTGTTTTGTGATCACACTTGATTGAGGGACGAACATCGTGATTTGCTTTGATGAAGTTTGCATCACGCTCGACCCAAAACATGTTATTGCGGACAGTTTATCATTGGTCGTTTCGCCAAGAGAGAAAATTGCGATCGTCGGCGAATCTGGCGTGGGAAAGTCCACTATTCTGCGGGCTATGGTTGGGTTGGTGCCCGTAGAGTCTGGCCAAATGTACATTGACTCGACCCCGGTTCAGCCTGACACCGTACAGGACATCCGTCGCAAAGTTGCTTTCCTAGAACAAGAGCCCATTCTCGGTGCGGAATTGTGCAAGGAATCGCTTTTGTTGCCCTTTCAATTTAAGTCGCATCGAAAACACCTTCCCGACAACGATCGCATTCAGGATGTGCTAGCACAAGTTGGGTTGCCTGCAGCCATTCTTGAGAAATCCACGAAAGTCGTTTCAGGCGGCGAGAAGCAGCGTTTGGTGTTGGCGCGAGCGTTGTTGCTGAACAACCGCATTATCCTCGCTGATGAGCCAACCTCAGGATTGGCGGCGGAGCAGCGGGCCTCAATCGTTGATTTGTTAACGAGCATGCCCGGATTGACATTACTTGCAGTGACTCATCAGCCCGAGGAGTGGCAAGGGCGCGTCAATCGCATCTTGAAATTGCAGAGCGGTCAATTGGCCGTGGATACGCTGCATTCGGGACGCCATTCGACGGAGATAGAGTGATGACAATGCAGGACATTTCTCTTTGGAAAATGGTCGCAGTCTTTGGGCTATTGATCATCCCTTTAGGAATCTTGTATTACACCAATCGCAATTTGGTGAAGGAGGCGGCGTGGGCGTTAGTGCGAATGACGGTGCAGTTAATCCTAATTGGGTTGTATTTGAAGTACCTCTTTGAAATCAATTCCATTCTCCTCAATTTCCTTTGGATGTTCATCGCGATCGTGGTAGCGGATTTTTCGATCATACGGCAAGCACAATTGTGTCGCCGTATTTTCTTCTTCCGCATGTTCATGGGGACCGCATTCGCGTCTCTCACCGTCACCCTCATTTTCGTCATAGTTATTCTTCAACCGGACCCGCTGTATGATGCTCGTTATCTCGTGCCGATTTTCGGAATGACGTTGGGCAATTGTTTGCGTGGTAACGTCATCGCGATGGAACGCTTCTTCAATGGAATACGAACCAATGAGCGTGAATTTGTTAACCGCCTGCTCCTCGGGGCGACGAAAATGGAAGCTGTACGGCCGTTCATGCAACAGGCGATGCAAGCCGCGCTGTCACCAATGTTCGCTACGATGGCAACAATGGGCATTGTCGCGCTGCCGGGCATGATGACGGGTCAAATCCTAGGTGGTGCGCTCCCTTGGATTGCGATCAAGTACCAGATTGCGATCATGATCTGCATCTTTGCCATCATGACGCTCGGTGCATTTCTCAACATCATGTTGGTCATCCCCGTCGGCTTTGATAAGTTTGGCATGTTGCGGAAAGATATCTTTGCAGACTAGCAATCGTATTGTCGACAGGTGAATACGACATCGCATTATGATGGACGATCGATCCAGGTTTTCTTAGGCGGCGTCTTGCCGTCCGCAATCCATAAGTACGCTAACCACCCACGCTGATGCGGGCTAAGAAACGCGATGATCAGGGCTCTAGCAACTGGTCGACCGATGTTCATGCCCACAAAGATCGGCAGCACCAATACCGCAGAGATGACTAGTTTTAGCGGGAATCCAACTGCAACGAGAGCCGCTTGCGAAGCGGGGAACCACCACGACCATGTTGCAGATGAACTATTGAAATCCAAAAAATAGTGTCACCCAGCCCATTCCTGCAAAGGCGACGATGATTGCAACAACCACAGATTTGCGGATCGTTGCATACGACATCAGAATGGCCCAGAACATTCCACCGACCACCAACCAAAATCCAATGTTCAAGACTGCTTGCAAAGTAGGCCATTGGTATCGGGATCGCCATGACGCAAGGCGGGCTTTGGTTTGGTCTTTGCCTTGGTCTTCAAACCACACTGGATCCAAATTTTGGTCTGCCAATTGATCCTTCGATGTTGCATTGAACTCTGTGGAAAGCCATTCATCGTCGTCGTATGCGTTGGCTTGCGAGTTTGCTTTGTACCCCTCGGTTTGGATTTGGTAAAAAGCGTGATAATCCTCAGCTAATCCGATTGCAAACGGCTTACACATTTCGAATGAAAGAAGGTTTGCGGTCCCGGCATTGATCGCACCAAATCCCGCAACACAGGCCATCATCAAAAGCGCCCAGATCGCGGCAGCGAGCCTTCCCCAACGAGCAGCCCACTTGCCAAGGATTGGATACTCTTGTAGTGACGCAACGGTGCCACATTCTGGACAGCGTACGACCATCATCTGATAATGTTCTTCGCGGAAAACGCGTTGGTTGAAGAGATTGAATCCGCAATTGATACACACGCGGTCGCCGATCACGACAGGTTGGTCGAGGGATTGGGGCCCCGTTGTTGGACTCGCCTTTGAGTGAGATGGCGATGCTGATGTTGGTGGGCTGGTTGATCGTTCCGCAGTCATTGGCTCGCTCATACATGGGCGTGTTAAGTTGTGGCTATCGTCTTTGGGCGACACGTTTCTGGTAGCGTCTCTTGCGAAACCGAGCGAGGCGACCATTTCGAGAGGCTTTGACAAAAAGCCAGCCTAGTGGTGCACCCGCCAATGATGCTACGAATGAGATGGCTACACCACCCATGGTCATAAGCCAAGGACCGAGCAAAGTGGCCGGCGTAAATGAGACAAAATCATACCGTGCTTGCCAACCGCCAAAGGATGGGGCAACCCAAACAATGGTATGGTATAGACTCGACAATACAATTGAATAGGAACCCATGAAGATCAAGAGGCTCAACCAGGTGATCCACGCAAGACCTCGTTTCCAATGTGCCATGACGCCACTCACCATTGAGCCGGCAAGCACACAAATAAGGAACCACGCGATGAAGGGTGCGATATGGTCAATGAGCAAATTCTGGAGCCAAAGCTGGCTGCTTGACTGTAACGCTTGGATAATCGCATCGCGAGAATTGCCAAATTCAGTAATGAGATGGGGATTAATGCTGTGGAGTGACATCACCACAATCAGCAACGCGCTGGTACGAAACAAGATGCTGAAGAATAGATTAATCGCATGTCGAGTTTGCTGCCATCGGCGAAGTATGGGGTGCTTGCGACGAACACACCACGTGTGGCAGCACGGACATTGGCACAGCGGCAAATGATACACCGAATCCACTAACGCTCGGGTGCGAGCCAAATCATTTCCGCATTGAATACAGGCGTGCGCTATGGCCATTGTGAATAATGATACGCAGAATGCGGCCAAATGGTGCCATGGAATTTATCATTTGAACAGTAAAGAGCTTTGACTTGTGGTTCCCGCGTCACTCGTTTCACTCTAATTGTCCAACTCAGATGGTGGCAGCTCTACGTTTTCGAGATACATTTGATATTGTGGCATGCGAAGAGCAGCGTCCATCGCTTTCATGGAGGCTTCAATTTCCTGTAGGGCTGCTGCATAATACAACTCAGTGTGATAGAAATAACGCGCGACATCAGCATCAATGACAGTGACTTGATCGGGTTTTGTCTCAGGCATCATGAGAAGCTTGCCAAGCCTGAATGTCTTGAAATTGAGGGCTTCCTCGCCGCCGTTCATATTCAAAATGCGCTTGAGCATGATTGCACGTTGCAGTCGCTCGATGTCCTTTCGGTCATGTAGGACAATAGTGAATCGGTGTCGCCCACTCTCTGTCGGTTGATTAAGATCCCACAGCAGTTGTTTCCATTCACCTCTGTCCGCACAATCCACCAGGCTAATCTCGGGAAGGGGTTCACTCCCAAGCTTTTCGATGTCCATCGACTCTCGATCGTAGTTGTAGGTGATAGCAACCGCTTTGCCAGTGTCGCGTTCGAAGAAGCTGTTCATGTCGTTCGAATTGTTTCCTAGACTAGCCAGTAGCCTCGACAGAAACTGCACATGATACCCTTCTACTTGTTCCTCTTCGAGATAGATGATGCGCTCGGGATCGAGTTTGGTATCCACTTTAGTACGTTTGATCAACTCGTAGATCATTCGATGAATGAGTGTCTTTTCGCCTGGTATTCTGCCGTTCGCGTATTGGCTAAACGGAGATTGGTTGGCCAACTCAAAGTTCTGACTGACAATGTTATCCGCTAACTCGCGGTATGCTTTGAGTCTCTTGTTCTCAATCAGGAATCGCAAATCAAAAACATCTTCTGCTCGAATACGATATGCGTCGCGGAAGAGTTCCATCTTGGTGGAATCGAAGAAGTCATCACCCTTGGGCAGACTTCGAGTGATCCAAGAGTCCTCCGGTAATACATAGGGCGTGAGTACAATGATGACTTCACGCCTTCGATCGGTCACCTTGCTCGTGCGAAAGGCTGCACCTATAAGCGGAAGATCACCGAGAAGTGGAACTTTTTCTTCGATTTCGGTGCGGGTCGTTGCAACCAAGCCCCCGATGATATAAGGGGTGCTGTCTCGGATTCGCCCGTACGTTTGCACGCGACGACTAGCAATGGTTGGTGCAGACGCCAACAACTCGTTGTCATTCGATCGAATTTCTAGATCGCGGCCGGGTACAGTGGCGGATACCGTTGCATCGACCAACATGCTGATCTCGGTGCCATCACGATTCATACGTGGTCGCACATTCAACAGAATGCCAACTGGAATGTAATAGAAATTGAATGAAACTTTGTTGGACGAGCCCGATGTGCCTTCTTGGCTCGTAGCGATGGGGATATCTTCGCCAACCCGGATGGCTGCTTGTCGGCCGTTAAGGGTGAGTACACTTGGACGTGATAGGATCTCCGCTTTGCCATCCTGTACAAGGGCTTGGAGTGTGACGTTGAGTTGGGCGCTAAGATCAGCAGAGTCATCAAACACTCCATCAAGCGTTTGCAACGCACCTCCAACATCCAGTGAGCCGAGCGTAAAGTCAAAGTGCCCATTCTGAAATTCCCATTCTATCCCAAGTTCGTCAAGTCCATCTTCACTGATCTCGAGCACCATGCCCTCAATGAAAATCTGTCTAGCAGGACGATCAACATATTCATCCAGTATATTCTCAACGCGACTGTACTGCTCGGGATGGGCGGGGTGATACAGGACAAGCAATTGCGATAAAGGCGCAGCATTAATATCGTGGTGCAAGTCGCCGGCCTGCGTCGGAATCATCGTTGCGCCGTATTTGTTACTTCCGGAGCTGCTGTTCTTGCCCACAATGGCCGTCTGCTCCGGTTTCGCAGAAGGCATGGCGGCAACTAAGGGCAACTGATCATAATTGAGCGCTGCAGGGATAGCGTCTACATTCACATGGGCATTGATGCCGAGCGCTTTCAATGTCTTGGTGGCATTGGCAGCATCAGTATAACTCAATTGAATGATTTTGCGAGACAATTCCCCGCTTGGAATCGCTTGTCGTAGTTGAGCGATCTGTGCGACAACAGCATCAACCTGAGGCTGAATGGACTCAACGTCTGGATTGATTCCGAGTTGATTATCATTCAGGTGAAGTCCGTATACCCAAAGCTGAGGAAGCTGGGATGCGTACGTACGGAATCCAAAGCGAATGACTTTAACTGAGGTGGCAGATTCGACGCGCGCAATTGCGCGAGTGGCTTGAATTCCCGATGGGGGTGCCGGGAGTATGGCCAGTTGCTTTGCAGTTGCAGGCGCGTAACTGTGCTCAGTTTCCAACTTGATCGAAAGAGAATCAATGAGTTCACCGATTTCATTCGTACTCATTTTTTGCAAGGCGATCATTCGGCCTGCGTTGGCAGGGTAGATCTTTGGAGTCGATGAAGGTGGGGTGATGGCAGCAGGATCAGTGTTGGTGGAATTGGCAGCTGGAGGTTCCTCGGCGGGGAGGATAACCGCTTCGGGTTGAGCCGTTACATCAAGCTCGGCATTCTGGTTGGCGGTTTGATCTTCTTGATATTCTGCGACGATGGAATCAGTGTTCCACTGTTGCAATGCCTCACGCATCATGGCGAGCCCAGCATCATTGGCCTCGGCTGAGATGAGCCCGGTCGAGACGCGCGGCTCCACCATTTTCATCGATCGGGTGTTGGTGTCGCGGTTGGTCATGCAGCCAACAATGATAAGCAACATTGAAATAGAAACACAGCCCACAGTGTTTTTGAAATACTGAGCCCGTTTTGGCATAGCAATCCTATCTGATCTGAAACAGTTGTGTCAGCTCGCAAAGGCTCGAAAAGTCAGCAGTTCAATTCATGGATTCTGGAGGCGGAGACATAATACCTGAATCAATTCGTTTAATTAAAAATCTCCATTCAAGCGTAGCAAGTTGCATTTTCTCACCACGGAGGTCAAGTTCTTTGGGGTAACCTCTTAATGTATATTCCCGTCGGTTAAAAACCGGTTTTGAAATATAATCTGACAACAGACTTTCAACATCAAAAATGAAAAAATCTCCAAGCTCAAAAGGTGCAGTATTATCATTACACCATCCTTGAATAAATTGAAATGCCAGAACATTATTTTTAAAAAGATTTATATATTCACTCCAGTTAAAAGTTAC
>PJEL010005601.1_pt1 | contig 10121 bp, 6 predicted proteins | sample 1853271 | NCBI WGS metagenome assembly PJEL01 (sample SAMN08108733, study PRJNA415343) | Invertebrate metagenome, whole genome shotgun sequencing project. | host: Globobulimina | place: Sweden: Gullmar Fjord | collected 2015-08 | reverse complement strand
ATATTCCGATATTTGGCATTTTATCGTTTGGGGACTTAAATACAATAATTGAGATATTTCATCTATAGTTTTTCCTTCATTACTCCATAAAACAACTTTTAGCCTATCCTTTATTCGACTATCTCTTTCTTTTTTATGGTGGGATAATAACCGCTTTCGCTCTTCTGATGATATAATAGTCATATGTCTTAGGTTTTGTACAAATATGCATTTTTATTTGACATATCCAAAAGATTTTTTATTCTTCACTTGGAAGTGGTATAGATGCCAATTTTTTAGGTATCAAAATATTTTTCAAAGCTTTATAATTTTTTAATATACCACAATTTATATATCTTCGGGAGATATATAATATTATTTTGTAATTTCGTAGATATGTTTATGAAAAGCCCCATCTTTAAAGTAGCCTTTTACAGTATTTTAATAAGTTTTTCGCATCCTTTATTTTCGAAGCCTTTGGATATTATAGAAAAAGCACAAACATCTATGGTTACAATAATGATGGATGTCCCTATAGCGATATATCATCCTTTTTTGAGAAATGCCTGGAAATCAACGGGAATTATTATCAATAAACAAAAAGGAGTAATTTTAACAGCACTTCCTTTTGGTACTCAAGTTATATCTTCCTATAAAGTAAGATTTTTTAATGGTATAGAAGCTAGTGCTAAACTGTTATATAAGGATCCCTGGATACAAGGGATTTCTTTAATAAAAGTTGCTCCTAATGCAGTGCCACCGAATGTTGGTGAAATACATTTTGCCAAGTCCTCTATGACTATGAATCAGAAAATTATTACATTAGATAGCGACAGTAACAATAATTTCGTTATCAAAAATGGTATAGTTTCAGATTTATATTCTATAAGTGGAACCTCCATGCCATGTCAGTTTATAACCTTAAGTATGGATATGCCTATTAGTTCTAATATTTCTCCTGTTTTAAATACTAAAGGTGAATTTGTAGGATTAAAGTGCCAGGGCGAAAGTACCCATGCAAGAGCTTTGCATCCCCGATATATAAAGCATATTATGAGCTTTATTGATGCAAATAAAAAACCTATCCGAAATCATATAGGCATTATTACAAATATGTATTCTTTAGGACAAGCTTTCAAAACTAGGGCTTTTCCAAAAAAGGAACTACGCGTTTATACTAAAAAATTTAAAAACTCTAGATTGCAAGCCATAGAAGTGATATCTACCCTAAAGGGTTCACCTTCCGAAAATATTTTGCAAAATGGAGATATAATATGGTCCGTTGATGGCAAAGAAGTAGGTCCTAATCTTATAGATTTTGATATGGCTATGAATAAGTCAAACAAAAACACTGTCAGAGTTGGTATATTTAGGAGTTTTAGGATAGAAGAAAAAATAAAATGGAAAAAAAAAGAATTCGATATCAAACTTTATAATTTAAATACTAATAGCATAAAATCTATTATTCAGTTTGGAAACTATATTTTGTTTGAAGCAGATGAGCTCATTGCTTACAAATATTCTATTCCTTTAAAATCTCTTATTTTAAAGGAATTAGCATTCGGATTATCATACCATAGTGGCAGCTATGTATTAATAGGTAATATGACATATGTAAAAAAAGTCAACGGCAGTGTTGTAAAAAACATTTTCGATTTTTTACAATTAATACCGAAATTGAAAAAAAAGAAACATTTTGTCATAAAAGGACATTTTTATGATACATATAGTTCTTTTTCAAATATTGAGGATCTAAAAGTGAATATGACCTTGGATAATGATTGTGTATTTAAGTATCATGTTTTTGATAGTAAATCTATGACTTGGAAAGTAAATAGTGTAGATTAATTAACGTAAATGCATGGTATCAAAAACAGTTCAAACAAGCTATATCATCCTGAACGCAGTGAAGAATCTCTTCGTTATTGAAAGTGAAGCTAAAATGATACGTAACTACCTGATTATCAATGTTATGTTTATTCAAAATGATACCCTTTGGGTATAGATGTTTCGCTTTGTTCAACATGACAATGAGAAAATACCGAGCAACTTATGTGTTCAATGTTTAATTATTAATTAATAAATAAGTATGAAATATTTTATAGAAAAGCTATTTGGAGATATGAGGCAAACCGTCATTTATAATACTGTTTTGCCATCATTTAGAAAAACCTTCATCTTCAATAATTATTTACAAGTATTATACCAAAGGTATTTGAAGTTACTAAGCAGATCATTGTTTATGATACTTTCCTGCGAGCATTTGAAAAAATCTTCATTGCTGATGAGTATAGCAACAACTCTTTTTTGCGTTTATAACCCTAATGTATCTGTTGCTAAAGATATTTTCAGTAACAAGGTAATTGAGAAAGCAAAAAATTCTGTTGTTACAATAGAAGTTACTTCTTCTCTATCTTCAGATCTGGGTAAAGGAAGAAAATGGAGCGGTACAGGTTCTGTTTTATCAAAAAAGCATGGTATAATTTTAACTAATGCACATGTTTCTGGACGTGCTATTATAGGCAAGCATGACATTATCTTTCAAAATGGAGATAGAGTAGATGCTAAGCTTTTGTATTATGATCCATGGTTGGATTTCGCTTTTTTAAAGGTAGATTCAAAACAAATACCAAAAAAAGTAGAAGAAATAACTTTTAGCTCTTCAAATCCTAAGATAAATCAAAAAGCTCTTATAATAGGTAATAATGCGGGAAAAAGCTTTTCTATACATACAGGGTATGTTTGTGATATCTATGGTATAACGGGTTCTATGCCTCAGCATTATATTAAATTTGCTTTAAACACCAAAGGAGGATCTAGTGGATCGCCTGTTTTCAATAGAAAGGGAGAAGTTATAGCTTTAAACTTTGCTGGAGATCAAACTTTTGCTCTTGCAGCACATCCAGAATACTTTAGATACGCTATAAAATATATTTTAAATAATAATGTTCCAAAAAGACAGCATATAGGTATAATTGCTGGGCTATACTCTTTATCAAAGGCAGTTCAATATCGAGGGTTTTCAAAAGAAAAACTTACTAAGTATGTTAAAAATTTTCCTAAATCAAATGCCAACACTATAATAGTACATACCGTACTCAAGAATACACCAGCATATGGAAAACTTTATAATGGAGATATAATATGGGCTGTCAACGGTAAAATAATAGGGCCTAATCTTATAGATTTAGATATGGCTATGAATAAGTCCTCCAATAAAGAAATAGAGTTAACTGTTATACGAGATGGAAAAGAATTGGTTTTAAATTTAGGACTGTACGATTTAGAGGCAACCAAAATCACAGAAATTATAGATTTTAATAAGAGAGTAATTTTTAAAATGGATGATATCTGGAGTCTTAGAACAGGTGCACCAGCAGGGACAGTAACAGGCACAGGAGATATGCTTAGTAAAATATTCTTTAAATTGTTGTCTATAAATTTAATACCTATAAATACTTTAGAAGATATTGTTAAAGCCATCCCTAAACTTGTAAAAAATAAGTATTATTTCGTAGATATTTTTTCATACTCCCCATACTTTATAAACAATTTTATGGGTTCTTTTAGAGTGGGAGGAATAAAGATTAGATTAGACGGTTTTTATAAATCTCTCAATGCCCCCAAAATTTATCGCTTAAATAGCACTACCAAAGAATGGGAGAGTAAAATCATATCATGATCTATACTGATAACCTTTGAAAATGAAGTTAAAATAATGCGTAACTGCCCGATTATCAATGTTATGTTTATTCAAAATGATACCCTTTCGGTATATAAGCAAAGTTATTTTAAATTATAATAGGACTTACGCAAAAAGCTTCTTAAAATATTAACCCCAACGATTATCGAGCTGCAATGATGACTGTTTAACAAGACTCGCGTTATGCGAGTTCCTAATCTGCAAATGAGTATACATTTTTGTTGATTGGGGGTTTTTAAATGCTTATATTTGGACAAAAGTTGTTTATAGCAAAGCTATATGAAGATATGATACAAATCGTTATTTATGAAGATTTACTACAATCTTTTAGGAAATCTTCTTCTGGAATCAGTTTATATTAAAATGAAAAAAGGAATACATCCAAATAGCAGACCTGTAGTATTTTTAGATACTGCTAGTGATAAAAAATTTTTGATAAAGTCTACAATACACACAGAGGAAAATATAACCATTGATGGGGAGACTTATCCTCTAGTGAAAGTAGAAATAAGTTCAGAATCACATCCCTTTTATACTGGTAAGAAAATTTTTGTAGATACCGCTGGCAGGGTAGAGAAGTTTAAAAAGAAATACGCAAAAAAATAGGAGACTATGTCTCTTGTATGTTCAGCAGTGATTTTTTATCAAATAAAACCATCACGGGTAGTCTTATACCCAAAGGGTATCATTTAATAATGGGTACACTTGTAAATCAAGATTTAACATATACATACTTCAAAAACTGGGCAGGTAAATGGCAGGTTTATCGTGAAATAAAATATAGTAAACCTACAGATACACTAGCTTCCCGTCCTGATTTTTTTTGCAATAATGCAGTTTTTCAAGGTATTGCAGATTTTACACTTTTAGATCGTTATGTATACTCTTATCTAGAACAAGGTAAAATCAAAATTTTTAGATCAGGTACTTTTTTTACAGCTAATGCCTCAAAAAGATACATTTATATATACAAATCGGGTGCCATTTCTGTATTTTTTTATAGTTCACAAATACATAAAAGAAAACTTTTTCATGATATTGTTTTTATAAACCCCAAACAAGCTAAGGGAATACATTATTGCAAATCAGATATTTATAAAATATATTATAATTTTGTAAAAAAAACACAATTTGAAGTAAAATATGATATATTAGGTCCAGATAAAAATTATTCTATAAATACTAACTTTCTAAAGCTTTGATAAACCTACTTTAAATATAAGCTTGCACAAGCTTCTTGCTTCTCTTTCAGAAAACGTATGGCTTTATATACCAAAGGTATTTGAAGTTATACCCAAAGGGTATCATTTTGAATAAACATAACATTGATAATCAGGCAGTTACGTATCATTTTAACTTCATTTTCAAAGGTTATCAGTATACTAGATAAATCGTCCTTCATGATACTTTTTTCCAAGCATTTGGAAAATTCTTCATTGGTGATGAGTATATACCCAAAGGGTATCATTTTGAATAAACATAACATTGATAATCAGGTAGTTACGCATTATTTTAACTTCATTTTCAAAGGTTATCAGTATATCAAGCTAAAATATAAGTGACTTTGCACGATAAATTTATATTTTTTTTATTCATTTTCCTATAACTTAAATTATAATTAAAATAAATTCAAATCATTTAAAAACCAAGAAATATATATATAATTATAAATCAAACTACTTTTATTGCGGGATAGTATGTGATTGTGAATATTTTATTTAAAATCCCTGTGCGATTAAGCTTTATTGTTTTGTTATAATAAGACCATTACAAAATGGAGTTTTATAATTAAATCGCTGTAACATAACAATAAGAGAATAATTTTTGATAGATGATGTTAATTTTACAATAAATACAATATGTAATTATGAATAAAAATAAGAATATATCCAATTTATGTAAAGCTATAAGAAACTTACCAGCTTTTATGAATATTTTCCTCCGAAAAAGTCGTGGTGTCAAAAGCTGCTTTTTCATTCTTTTTGGTGAATGGTGCTTGTATAATAAGTCCATCCATGATGGTTTCAAATGTAGGCAACGGTATATATGTAGTTGGGTATTTTTGATACTACTCTTTTGTCTTGGATGCAACAATTTTACAAAATATATGGACTATAATAAAACTATACCCAGTATAGATGAAGTTATTAGAGAAAAAGGTGTTTTTGATACTGTAGTGCCAGATTTTGAAAACAATTTCAAATGGAATCAGAAGTATAGTCAAAATTTTAATATAACTATAGATAATGATAATAAAGAGAATGATAAAAATCCTATTGATGAAATCATAATGTTAAAAAAATCATTTGGATTAAAAATAGATCCTAATGCTTTAAAGTCTGTTTTTGCAACTTATTTATTCACAAACTGTTTAAAAAACGATTTTGATAATATCAAAACATCCTATATTAAACGTTTAAGCAAGCAAATAGTGGATAGTATTGTAAATTATAGTGGAATATTTGATATAATAAAAGAAATAGATTGTACAGAGTTTAGAAATTCTGTACAAGTCACTTTCAAGTCTCTAAATAATACTTTATCTATTAATTGTTTATACGATTTATTTAGTGATGATGCAGAACATTATTTAGCAGAAATGTTTAAAAATAAACTTAACTTTGTGCGTCTTGATGATGATATTAAGAAACAAATTGTGAAAAAGTTTATAGATGTATATAATGAAGATTCTTATGACTTAGAATCATTAATTTCCGATTTAGAGGGTATCGAAACGAATAATTCTAGTTTTTTTGATAGTTTACTAAAGAATTTATTAAATTTTGATAATGATAAAGCTACTAAAGCATTAAAATATCTATATTTGGATTTAAAAATACTTACAGGTGAAGGACTATCTACTTTGAATTACAGTACCTGTGATAGATTTAAAAATAACGATTCTGATTCTACTAATGCTTATTCGAAAGTTATAAATAATGAGATAATGTGCAATGGTATAGCATTAAAAAGCGGTATTACAATAAATAACATTATGGTAACAGACAGTATTATAGCAATAAATAGTTATAATGAATATGACCTAGAAAATGAAGTTAATGATAATACTAAATCGACAGGTATATCTTTCAATCTAGATGTGGAATTTTGTACTAATAAAAGAGATTTAGTTTATAAAAATAGTATTGATGATAGTAAAACTCATACTTCTTGTAGTTCGGATAAGAGTCTATTTTTAAATAAAGATATCATGTTGAAATTGTATAAAAATTCTTGTATTAAATTAGACGATGAAAGTGATGATGATGATAATTTCTCAACTAAACCTATAGAAAGTGTCAATTTATTTGCACATGATACTATAGTACAAAAAAGCATACAAAATCTGAGCTACCTTCATATTCAGAACCATCAGAAGTATGAGAATAGTGATGATGATGATGATGATAGCATTTCTGATTACGAAAGCCTAAATAATAATCTTGATAAACTATATGAAAATTCGTGTATTTTATTTAATGATAATGAATCATGTATAATTACAGATATCACATATCTAACTAAAAATGAATGTGATATTATATACAATGATATCCTTACAGTTGATGAAATTTTATCTCACCCAGTTTTTCTATGGATTATTGCAGATAAGGCTTTGTCTGAAAAAGACAAAAGTATCTATATAAACAAAATATTCAATAAAATTAACAAAGATGTTCACATAGATGTTCTTAAGCAGGTTGTAATGGAAAAGTTTCTCGATGAAGAAGTTATCAAAAAACAAATCAGACATTTTTTAATAAATTATTTGGGTAGACCATTAAATATCGATTTAAACAATGCAATATTACAAATGCCTCTTAAACAAATAACTATAAGTGCAAATATATCTAAAAAATGGTTAAATGATGGATGTCTAGCTGCCCAAAAAACCGGTAAAATCAATTTTAATTTTAGGGACCTGTATAATAAGAGAGTAAACAATAAAATGGGTTTATATTCAGATATACCAGAGATTATAGTTAATGGGGTTATAGATAACTTTATAAAAAAGTGTTTAGAAATATCAATAGATAACTCAAATTTGGATCCTTATAGTAATTGTTGTTTACAAGATTGTCTATATTATCAAGATGGTGATATAAATGGACATCGTAATATGAATTATATTAACCAGCTAATAATAGATTCAATAAATCAGATTAATTTTATCATAGATATTATACCTACAAAAAACTTTTTAGATAAACTGGGTGAATTTAAAGACATTTATATACTCATCAGAAATGAAAATGATTCTAGAAAGCATCAATCAGATGATAATTTGTCGCTTTCAGGCAATAATAATGTCAACTTGAATTCCGATGAGTATAGTAAAGAAAATAGCATTTATAACACTCTAGAACCCCTTGAAATAACTATGCTTAAAGAAGTATCACATAATTATTATAAATCTACTATACATAATGTTTTTAATACTATCGACAAAAAACCTTTTCTGCCAGTAATACCGATAAACGCTATAGTAGATAGTCTAGCACACAGTTTAGATAATGATATATACAAAATTAAATTTGTTTTTAGACCAATAAAATATGATTGTTTTTTGAGAGACATTTATATTTATTTAAAGTTTTTTCTAAAAAAAATTAAAAAATTAAAAAGAAATAAAAAATCTGATTTTATCTATGCTTTTAACTTTCCTATACTAAACAATAAAAAGTTTGATTATAACTTGTATACACCTATCTTGGGTCTTGTGAATCAAATCAAAGTATTAAAAATAGGAGGATCAAGGTATGAAAGAAAATTTTAATAAATCAAATCATAAATCTATAAAATTACAAGATATAGCATCTCATGCAAAAGAATATGGATTTGTTTTTCCCTCTAGTGATATATATGATGGATTACAGTCGGTGTATGATTATGGACCTTATGGTATAGCACTGAAAAGAAATATTCAGAAATTGTGGTGGGATTCCATGATAAAAATACATCCCAATATCGTAGGATTAGACTCTGCCATACTTATGAACCCAAAAACATGGGTAGCTTCTGGTCATATCGATGGTTTTAATGATCTTATGGTAGATAATAAGGATTCTAAAAAAAGATATAGGATCGATGCCTTAATAGAATTTTTTGCAGAAAAACTTATTGCAAACGATCAAAAACAGCGAGGAAAAGATATTATTGTAAATATGAATTCCTTGTTGAAAAAGTATGACCTTGCTGGATTGAAACTTCTTTTAGAAAAAGAAAACATTACTTGCGAAACATCTAAAACATGTAATTGGACAGAGGTAAGGGCTTTTAATCTTATGTTAAAAACAAAATTGGGATCTACCGACAATAATTCAGAGATTTTGTATCTAAGACCAGAAACGGCACAAGGAATTTTTGTGAATTTTTTAAATGTGCAAAAATCTGCAAAAATGAAAGTTCCCTTTGGTGTTGCTCAAATAGGAAAGGCTTTTAGAAATGAAATTGTCGCCAGGCAGTTTATTTTTAGAATGAGAGAATTTGAACAGATGGAAATGCAATATTTTGTTACCCCAGGCTCCGAAGATAGATGGTTCGAATTTTGGAAAAAATCTAGAATGCTTTGGTATAATCTCCTTGGAATACCTTCACGCAAATTACAATTTCATAATCATGAACAACTAGCACATTATGCTTCTGCGGCAGTAGATATTGAGTATGAGTTTCCTTTTGGTTTTAGAGAGATAGAAGGCATCCACTCCAGAACAGATTTTGACCTATCAAGTCATGAGGAACTTTCTAAAAAGAAGATGCATTATTTCGATCCAGCCCTCAACAAAAACTATATCCCTTATGTTGTAGAAACTTCGGCAGGTTGCGATAGAGTATTTTTGATGGTATTATGTAATGCTTTCAAAAAAATAGAAGATGAGAATGGGAAAAAAAGAACAATATTAGGATTTTCTCCTACAATTTCTCCAATAAAAATTGCTGTATTGCCTCTTTTAAAAAAAGATGGATTACCAGAAAAAGCTCGTAATATATATAAAGCTCTCTATTTAGATTTCGATACAGTATATGAGGAAAATCAGTCTATTGGAAAAAGGTATACAAAGCAAGATTTGATTGGAACTCCATACTGTATTTGTGTAGATCATACTACCTTGGAAAACGATTCGGTTACAGTAAGATTTAGAGATTCTACAAAACAAAAACGGATGTCTGTGGAAGAGGCTAGAAAACTTGTTGCAGAAGAAACTTCTTCCAAAAATATACTTTCTAAATTGTCTGCAGATTAGTGGCAAAAACTTTTAAGACCAATAGCTATCTTTTATTAAAGCACTAGATTCATCGATTACATGCCTATGATACGCCTCTGTCTCGTCCTAAAATAGGTTGGTGCGACATGAAGTCGTCTTAATAATTGTTCTACGTTGATAGAACCTATTATGCTGTTAATAGTAGTCTACCGGTACATGCGAGTTTGGTAACG
>PJEL010005600.1_pt1 | contig 10123 bp, 11 predicted proteins | sample 1853271 | NCBI WGS metagenome assembly PJEL01 (sample SAMN08108733, study PRJNA415343) | Invertebrate metagenome, whole genome shotgun sequencing project. | host: Globobulimina | place: Sweden: Gullmar Fjord | collected 2015-08 | reverse complement strand
ATCTTGTCACTGCGGTGCTTTGCGGGGAGTGTCCGGCGAATCGCGCGGCGCCGTCAATGGGGCAGGGAGAGGAAAGTCGAACTCTTTTGCGGTAAGCCCGGCGACCGGCAAGATTCGCCGGTCAGGTCGTCAGCGCTTGCGGCGCCGCGCTGTACCGGCGCAGCCCAGTCCCGCCAGCGCCCCCAGGCCCAGGGCGAAGAGCGCCAGGGTCCCCGGCTCGGGCAACTCGGTAAGGCTCCCCGCCGCGAGAACCAGATTGTCGCCGCTGAACAGGTCGTTGCGGGAGTTGTTCACGACACTGAATTGAATCTGGGTGAAAGGCGACATGGTATCGACCAGCCCGAAGAACCCGCTGCCCCCGCCGATCACCGTGCCGATATCGAAGACCTGCCCGGAGCCGACAATGGTGGCGTCGAGGCGGCCGGTTATGTCGAGGTCCAGGCCAACCGCGACGACCGGCGCGGCAAAGGTCCAGGTCAGGATCAGCGGGGCGTCGAGGCCGTCGCCGTCGACTTCTCCGACGAAGGATCCGCCGGACACCAGGTTGTCCTGCGCGGCATTGCTCAGCAGGCCCCCGGAAAGGGTCGATACCACTCCAGAGTCGAAGGTGATGGAAAGGCCGCCGGCAATATCGTTATCGAAAGGATCGCCTGTCGTCGGCGCCCCACCGATCGCGGCGTTGAACTCTGCCAGGGAGGTGACGGTCATGGGGATCGCCTGCGCCGGCGGCGCCGCACCAAAAAGGGCGCCGAGAACCATCGCGCCCATAGCAGCGGCCCGGAAGCCGCGCAGCCGCGCGCACGCCGCCCGCCTATTCGCATTCATACAGATTTCCCTTCCCTTGATGCTCCGCCAGCGCCGGCCCCCGCCCAAGGGCGTGCCTCGCTGTCAGACCTCCCGACGACCTTAGAGAATCGTATCAGAAGAAACGCCCCGCCACCACAAACCAGCCGACGCCACAGCCTGGAACTGCAAGCTCGGCCCCCTTTAAAAGAACTACGAGCAATTCAGGCCCGGCGCCTGCCCTGCGAGAGGTGATGGGGTGTCATCACCCCATCACCAGCTCGCGGAACAGCGCATCGGCTTCGCTGCGCAGATCCGTCGAAGGCTGCGTCGTCTCGGGCAGGGCCTGTTCCGCCCTGGCGACCTCGCCTTCGATCAGGGAGTCGAGCATCACCAGCCGCGGGCCTTCGCCCAGCTCGCGGGTGAGCGCCTTGCGCGCCAGCATCTCGTCCAGGAAAGCCGAGAGACCGGCGGGCAGGTCGAGCCCGCCGCGCAGTTCGCCGAAGTTCATCGGCAGCGGCTTTTCGGGATGCCGCCGCAGCCACATCAGCGCCAGGGCCGGCCGCAGGGCGTAGAAGTACTTCTTCAGCTTCACCCGGTCCTGCTCCTCGATGAAGCGGCGGTACTGATTGCGCGCAAGATGCAGGTAGTGATAGGTCGAAGGCCGCTGGTGCGCGGTCTTCTCCGCCAGGTCCAACAGCCTCACCATGGCCTCGCCGTCGGCCCGATAGACGATGGGCGAACGCAGCCATTCCAGCAGCACCGGGTTGGGCTTCACCAGCAGGTTCAGCGCCTTCCTCAGGTCCCAGCCGTTGATGTCCAACTCGTCCTCGATGGGCAGCTCGATGACGTTGCGCCCGGCTTCGATGGAGAGGTACCACTCCGGGCGATGCACATAGACGAAGCGCACGTCGTAGTCGCTGTCCGGCGAGGGAAAGCCCCAGGCGCGGCTGCCCGATTCGATGGCGAAGAGCAGACGCACGTCATGATCGCGCTCGATGGCGTCCAGCCGCTCGGCGATCTCTTCGCGCGGCTCGGGGGCGATGTATGCCAGCGCCGTCATGATCTCTTCCTTCCCAGTCTCTTTCCTGCACCGGGGCCGGCGGCGAGTGGAAAACCGCCGGCCCCGTTCCGGGCCGGCGATCCGCCGCCGCCAGTCCGGGTGTTAGCCCTTCACGCAGACCACCTGCTTCAGGGTGTGTTCCACCGCCACCAGGTCGCGCTGGGCGGCCATGACGGCGTCGATGTCCTTGTAGGCCGCGGGGGTCTCGTCGATGACCCCCTGGTCCTTGCGGCACTCGACGCCCTCGGTGGCGGCGACGTGGTCGGCCAAGGTGAAACGGCGCTTGGCCTCGGTGCGGCTCATGGTCCGCCCCGCCCCGTGGGAGCAGGACTGAAAGGACTCGGCATTGCCGAGGCCCCGCACGATGTAGGAACGCGCGCCCATGGAACCGGGGATGATCCCCAGCTCGCCGGCACCGGCCCGCACCGCGCCCTTGCGCGTTACCCAGACGTCCGCCCCGAAATGCCGCTCCCGCGCCACGTAGTTGTGGTGGCAGTTGACCGCTTCCTTCTCGACCCGAAAGTCCGGGAAGTGGTCGCGCAGCACCCGGAGGATTCGCTCCATCATCACCTCGCGGTTGGCCCGGGCAAAGTCCTGGGCCCAGCTCACCGCCTCCACGTAGTCGTCGAAGAGCTCTTCGCCCTCCTCGAACCAGGCGAGGTCACGGTCCGGCACAGAGGCCGCCCCGTCACGCCGCATCAGCGCCTCGCGCGCCTCGGCGATGAAGGTGCTGCCGATGCGGTTGCCGATGCCACGGCTACCCGAATGCAGCATCACCCAGACCCGGTCCGCCTCGTCGAGACAAACCTCGATGAAGTGGTTGCCGGTGCCGAGGGTCCCGAGATGAACCACGTGGTTCGCCCCAACGATCTTCCGACGCTTGTCCTCGATAACCGCGAGGCGCGCGGCGAGACCGGAAGCCTCGAAACGCTTGCCCACGGAATCGGGGATGCCGGTCTTCCAACCGCCCTTCACACCGACGCCGCCATGCGGTACCGCCCGCTCGATGTCGCTGCGCAGCGCCGCCAGGGAATCCGGCAGTTGCTCAGCGGTGAGCGAAGTCCGCAGCGCCATCATGCCGCAGCCGATATCGACACCCACCGCCGCCGGCACGATGGCGCCCTTGGTGGCGATCACCGACCCGATGGTGGCGCCGCGCCCCAGATGCACGTCGGGCATCACCGCAACGTGAGAATGGATGAACGGCAGCCGGGCGATGTTCTCCAGCTGGCGCCGCGCGGCGTCTTCCACCGGCACACCCTTGACCCAGGCCTTTACCGGGGCCCGGCCCGTTTCGAAAACTTCATACTCCGCCATGATCTCTCTCCTGGTTCGGCGGTTCGGTCGCTTCACGCTGCGATCAGCGCAAAGAAAAACCCTCCCGAGGCTTTCGCCGCGGGAGGGTCCGTAAACTTCAAACCGGTGTTGCTGAGCTTACAGCTTCTCCGGACGGCCCTCCCCCTGGCACAACAGATTAAAAGCGCAATCGCCCATCCAGGCGCGCTGCCGTTCAATCTGATAAATGGTTTGGACCGGTTTCATTGTTCGTCTGTTCGCTGTTCTTGTGTCTTGCTTCGCGTCGCTTGATCGTTCTTCTCGCCGCGCCGCGAAGTGAGCGCCGTTTATGATCGCAAAGGGTGAACAAGTCAAGCCGCGCTACTTGCAGACGCAAGAGTCTCACACAAGACGCTGTAGTTTGTTCCGCGCGACCACAGCGTCCGACGGCGGCGGAAGGGGTCGAGCGCGGTTCTGGCATATCACGGCTTTCAAGGACGATCTTGAATCGCTTTGGCTAAGCCCCTTGCGTGATCCTGCGAGGTCGATGACGTGACAGCTCCGTGAAGTCGGCCCCAGACAGGGATCAGCGCAGGTTAAAGCGCACCGGCACGACAAACTCGAGGCGTCCGACCTGTGCGGCCCCCGGTACGGCGGGCAGCGGCGCCGCACGCTCGATCATCGCCGCGACCTCTTTGTCGAGCAGCTTGTGGCCTGAGCTCTTGTCGATACGGTAGTCGATGAGTCGGCCGCTGCGATCGATCACGAAAAAGAGGTGTGCCGTGCCCTGCTGGCGCCGCAGCCGCGCGCGGCGCGGATACTCCTTGTGCTTTTCCAGCCAGGCCAGCAGCAGCGCCTTGTAGTTGGCCGAAGCTCCGGGCGTCCCGCCGCCGCTCTTGCCCTCGGCCGTGCCCGCCGTCGCCGCCCGCCCGCTTCCGGCCTTGCCGCCGTCGCCGCGCAACGCGGCCGGACCGGGCTCGCGGTTCGTCGGGCTGTCGACGGCCGCGGCAGCCTCCTGTGCCGCAGTCAGGTTTTCGCTGTCGGCAGGCTGCGGGACTTCACGCGCCGCGATCTCCGGCTCGACCGCGTCCGGCGGATCGCGCGGTTTGGCTTTTGGCTTTGCCAGCGGTTTTGGCGGCGTCCGCATGACATCGATCGCCGCCGCTTCTTGCAGAGGTTCGGGCGGCGTTGCCGCGTCGACTTCCGGGGCCGCTTCCGCGATGACCTCCGAAACAAGGTCTTCCGTCTCCGGCACCTCCGGCTCGACCACGTCGAGCGGCGCATAGAGTGGTACCTCCGCCGGCGTCACCAGTGCTTCTGCTGTTACGCTATCCACGGCTGCCGTTTCGGGCGCGGTCACCACGGCAACCTCCTGAACGGCGTCGGGCACCGCGGCCTCGCTGGCTTCCGGGATCACCGCTTCGGCCGGCGCACTGGTTTCAGCCGCCCCCGGGGCAGCGCCGGCCGGACCCAGGGATACTTCGATGCCGCCGACACCGGTGGCAACCGCGCCCGAATTGGCCGGCTGATAGAACAGCAGGGCCAGGGCGGCGTGGGCGGCCAAGGCGCCCAGGAGGGCCAGAGACCAATGCTTGGGTCGCGGGTGCAGGCGGGAGAGGATCATGGCTGCGCCGATCGCGACGGTAGGGCGAGCAAACGCAGATCGCGCAGGCCGGCATCGCGCAGGGTTTCCATCACCGCGACCACAGCCGTGGCCTCGGCGGCGCCGTCAGCCTTCAAGTTGACCGAGAGATCGGGGACGTCGGCAAGGCGCGCGGCCAGCGCCGTTTTCAGTTCGGCCGGCTCCAACGCCTGCCCGTCCAGGGCCAGGCGGCCGTCGGCCGCGAGCAGCAGGACCGCGTCCCGGCGTTGCGTCTCGTCCGCTGCGGCGGATTCCGGCAGCGCGATCCGAAAGGGCTCCGAGGTGGCAAGGCGCCCGGCCAGCATGAAAAAGATCAGCAGCAGAAAGACGACGTTGATGAGCGGCAAAATGCGCTCCTCCTCGTCTTTCTTTCGTGCCCGGCGGTGGAACTGCATGACAGACCTTCCTCAAGTCGCCGGATCGCGCAGGAAAGAAACCTGGCGCAGGCCGGCCGCCACGACCCGGTCGAGCAACGCCACCGCGCGCTGCAGAGACACGCCCGGCGCCGGCTTGATCAGCACCCTCTGGTCCGGGTTGCGCTCGGCATGGACGCCGAGCCGCTCGGTCAATTGCGCCGCCGTCACCGGTGCGCCCGAAAGTCTCAACCCCTCGGCCCGCAGTTCGATCAACAGCGCGCCTTCCACGGACGCACCGCCGAGCGAGCTTGCGGGCAGACCCACGGCGATCGCGCGTTCGTCGAGGAAGCTGGAAGCCAGCATAAAGAAGACCAGCAGGATGAAGACGACGTCGATCAGCGGCGTCAGCCCGATACGCGCGCGGCGCCGCGATCTAGTCCGCGGTCGCGAGGCGAAGCTCTGCAGTGTCATTGAGTCCCTCCGGCGCCACCGAGAGATCCTGGGTGAAGACCTGGGTTACAAGATTGTCCATCTCATGAGCGACGCGCTCGACGCGGCGCTCGAACCAGTTGAAAAGCACCACGACGGGGATGGCGACCGCGAGCCCGACGGCGGTGGTCAGCAGGGCTTCCCAGATACCGGCCGAGAGGATCGCCGGGTTCACCTGGTCGCCGGCCTCCGCAAGGTTGCGGAAGGCCTCGATCATGCCGAGCACCGTGCCGAAGAGCCCCAACAGCGGCGCGACGCCGCCGATAACCTCCAGGGCGCTCAGTTGCACGCGCAGGCCTTCGATGGCTTCGTTGCCGCTGCGCTGCACTTCCTCGCGCACCAGGGCTTCGGGCAGATCGCGGCGCTGGCGCCCGTGCACCGCGCGGGCCAGCACCTGCGCCACCGGGTTCGGCGAGCCCTCGAGCAACGCCAGCGCCTCAAGTGTGCGGCCGCGGCGCAGCAGGGCGACGGCTTCTCGCCCACGGCGCTGGTCGCCCAGCTTTGCGGCGTGGAACTGCCAAAGCTTCAACAACACGATGGTGAGCGCCACCACGGAGCAGACCAAGAGGATCATCACCACCGGCCCACCTGCATCGAGGAAAGCGAGGGCCCGGTCCAGCAGCGTCCGGTCGGTGAGCGCAAAGCCGTTCAGTGTTCCCTCGACGAAGCCGCCCACGGAATCGCCGGGCGCTTGCAAGTTTTCTTCCAAGGTTTCGTTCATGGCAACAAATCAGTCTCCTGCAACCTGCTCGCTTCGGGCGCGGTCACTTGATGAAGGGAACCGCGCCGCGGGCCGAGGCGGCGACCAGGTCGAGGCAGTTGCCTTCGGCTTGCGGCGCCACCTCGCAGGTTAGAATGTCGTTCAACAGGATCGATCCGATCGCCGCACAGTCGCGCCCGTCGATGTCGAAAACCTTCAGGCTGGTCTTGCCGAGCGACAGCGGCGCCGCTTGAACCGCCAGGCGTTTGGTCACTACACCGTCATGGTCGAACATGACGAGATCGAGCTTTAAGGAGTCGAAGCGCCGGGCGCTGTCGTTCTTGAGCACCAGATAGGCACGGCAGGACTGCCCATTGGGCTCCAGCTTGTTCAGTTCGATAGCCAGGCTGTGAGCAGGCTCCGCCAGCGCCCGGCCCGACGGCAGCGCCTGGGCGACCACGGCCAGGAAGCACAGCGCCAAAGCCGCCGGAAGATGCCCGATTTTCCAGGGTTCTTCGTTAGTCGAAGTCCAAAAACCCTTAAAAAGATAGGCTGGGACATCCCAATTGCGAGTGCGAGTCATTTTCATAACAGCTTCGTATCATGCTTTTGCCGAGGGCTCCAGAGGTGATTCTCGCTGATGCACCCCTGCCCTCCCGGAGCTTCGGACAGCTGCGGCAGAGCGCGCTGGATCACCGGCACCTGCCGGGACGAAAAGGTCCGGCAACTCGACCGATAGGGCACAGCCTGGAGGCCCAGCGGCCCGCGTAATGCAGCCATCGGCTCTTCGGCAGGTCTTTGTCCGAACCCCCTGATCAACGCATCATGGTAGCGATACCAAGTACCTGTTGTCGTGGCTTTCCGATTGGCATAGGCTCCCTCTCCAAGGCATGGAGACGCGTGCCAAGAGACTGCGCGGAGATGCGTCGCGCACGACAAAGAAGAATAACGGGGGGTGAGTTCATGAAGGTCTGCAAATCCGCTGCCGTGCCGGCAGAAGCCGCCGCACTGGTCGTCAGCCACACCGTCTTCCTGAAAACCCTCGGCCAAATGAAGTAATCGCCAAGGGGTGAATTGCAATGCGGCCCCCGTCAGGTCAGACAACCTAACGGGCTCCGCAATCGTTATAGCTATGCTAACCTGATGCGAATCGCAGGTTTGTAGCAAGCACGGGAGCCGGGTAGGTGGTCGAACACCCAATTGAAAGCTGGATGGACCGCATCAGTATCGCGATCAGCCGTGTCGCGATGTTCCTGATCGCCCTCATCGTCGCCATCATGTTCTACGAAGTGATCATGCGCTACGTCTTCGAGAGCGCGACCTACTGGGTAAACGAGATGTCGCTGTGGACCGCCGGCGGCGTTTACCTGATGGCCGGGCTCTACGTGATGCAGCAGCGCGGCCACATCAGGATTTTCATTCTCTACGACATGGTGCCGCGCAACTGGCAGCGCGCCTTCGATACGATCTCGACGGTGCTGATCTGCCTCTTTGCCGCCGCCGTCATCTGGGGCGGCTTCAACGAGGCCTGGGCCAAGTTAATGCGCTGGGAGACCTTCGGCACGGTATGGGACCCGCCGATCCCCGCCACCATGAAACCCCTGGTGCTGGTGACCGTGACCCTGATCGCGGTCCAGGCGGTGATGAATCTGATCGTCGACTGGAACAAAGAAAAAGAAACCCACGACCTGACTGAGGAAGTGGCCGAAGAATACGTCGACTGACCCGGTAAGCGGTCGCGGCAGGGGGAAGACTTTATGGATATTGGAACGATCTCGCTGATCCTGCTGATCGGACTCTTCGTTCTGCTCGCGATCGGCATGCCGCTGGGCTTCGCCTCCGGCTTCCTGGCCGTTGCCGTCATGATGATGAAGTTCGGGCCGGATCTGCTGTTCCGTTCCTTCGGTACCGGGCCGCTGAACATTCTGGCCCAGCGCATGTACGGCCTGATGACGGACTACGTCCTGATATCCGTGCCCCTTTTCATATTTATGGCCTGTCTCATGGAGAGATCGGGCATCGCCAAGGCGATGTTCGACAGCCTCAATGTCTGGCTGAGCCGGACCCGCGGCGGCATCGCCATCGTCACCGCCATCATGGCCATCGTCATGGCCGCCATGTCGGGCATCATCGGCGGCGAGATCGTACTGCTGGGGCTCATCGCCCTGCCCAACATGCTGCGCCTCGGCTACAATCAGGACCTCGCCATCGGCACTATCTGCGCCTCCGGCAGCCTGGGCACCATGATCCCGCCCTCCATCGTTCTGATCATCTACGGACTGGTCACCGAGACCTCGATCCATGCGCTGTTCAAGGCCGCTTTCGTGCCGGGCTTCATCCTCGGCGGCTGTTACATCGCCTACATCATCTTCCGCACCCGGATGCGCCCGGAACAGGCCCCCCTGCCGGAGGGCGGTGAGAACGTCACCATGTCTCAGAAGCTGACCGCTTTGCCTGGACTGGTCGCGCCGCTTTTCGTGGTCTTCGTTGTCTTGGGTTCGATTTACGGCGGCTTTACCGGCATCACCGAGGCCGCCGGCATGGGAGTCGTCGCGGTTCTGATCATCATCGTCATCCGGGGCGAGATGTCTTGGATCCTCTTCAAAGAGGCTCTGATGCGGACCTACAAGTCGACCGGAACCATCCTGTGGATCACCTTCGGCGCAACCGCCCTGGCCGGCGCCTACACCATCGCCGGCGGCCCCACCTATGTGGCCAACCTCATCATCGGCACCGAACTGCCGACCCTCGGCATCCTGCTGGTCATGATGCTGATCTTCCTGATCCTCGGCGCCGTCATGGACTGGGTCGGCATCGTCCTGTTGGTCATGCCCGTCTTCCTGCCCATCGTCCTGAAACTGCCGGTCGAGGAACTTGGCCTCACCGCGCCCCTGGTCGCCGCGCCCAGCTTCGTGGCCGTGTGGTTCGGCATCCTGTTCTGCGTGAACATGCAGGTGAGTTTCCTCAGCCCGCCCTTCGGCCCGGCGGCTTTTTACCTCAAGTCGGTGGCGCCCTCGCACATCACCCTGCCGGAAATCTTCCGCGGCTTCCTGCCCTTCATCGCCCTGCAGCTCTTCATGCTGACCCTGGTGCTGTTCTTCCCGGAAATCACCATGTTCTTTAAGTCTTAGTACCAAGGCCTGAACCATGGCGACCCTCCGCGCCGGGCTGATCGGCGCCAATATTCAGCGCACGCGCCTGCCCCGTGCCCTGGAAACCTGCTGCGGCCTCACCGGCAACAGCCTGGCGTTCGAACTGATCGACACCCAGGGGCAAGACGGCTTCGACTTTGCGGCCAAGGTGAGAGAACTCGCGGCGCAAGGCTGGACCGGCGTCTCGGTTACCCACCCCTGGAAAACCGACGCCGCGGCCTTTGCCGCCGAGATGGTCGGCGCGCCGCCCCGCCTCGGCGCCTCCAATCTGCTGCTTTTCGAGGACGACCGGGTCAGCGCGCGCAACACCGACTACAGCGGCTTTCTGGGCGCCTGGAAGTCGCGGAGGGGCAACGCCAAACCCGGCCGGGTCGCCATGGCCGGCGCGGGCGGCGTTGCCCGCGCGCTCGCGGTCGCGCTCGTCGAACTGGGCGCGGAAGACCTCGCCCTCTGGGATCTGGATCCTGCCAGCGCCATTGCCCTGGCCGAGGCCGTCGGCGCCCCGGCCCGTGCCGTAGCCGCGGAGGAGGCCGCCGCGGCGGTGCGCGCCGCCGACGGTCTGGTCAACGCCACCCCGCTGGGCATGACCCCCTACCCGGGCATGGCCTTCGCGGCGGAGGACATCGGGGGACAGGCCTGGGCCTTCGACGCGGTCTACACACC
>PJEL010005599.1_pt1 | contig 10125 bp, 16 predicted proteins | sample 1853271 | NCBI WGS metagenome assembly PJEL01 (sample SAMN08108733, study PRJNA415343) | Invertebrate metagenome, whole genome shotgun sequencing project. | host: Globobulimina | place: Sweden: Gullmar Fjord | collected 2015-08 | reverse complement strand
ATTTAGACGTCTAGGCGTAAAAAAGCTGTTCTTTTATTTTTATACACGATAGAATTGCAAAAAATTTGGTCACACTCGCGACCAACTTGTTACATGATTAATTTTGTTGAGGGTTTATGTCTACTCATTTATTTACATCAGAATCAGTATCTGAAGGTCATCCGGATAAAATTGCCGATCAGATTTCTGACGCCGTTTTAGATGCTATTATTGCAAAAGATAAGCACGCTCGTGTTGCTTGTGAAACTATGGTTAAAACAGGTGTTGCAATTATATCTGGTGAAATTTCAACATCAGCATGGGTTGATTTAGAAAGTATCACACGTAAAGTTATTTGCGATATTGGCTATACATCTTCAGACGTAGGTTTTGACGGTGAAACCTGTGGCATCATGAATTTGATTGGTCAGCAATCATTGGAAATTGCTCAAGGTGTTGATCGCTCTAAGCCAGAAGAACAAGGCGCTGGTGACCAAGGCTTAATGTTTGGTTATGCAACCAATGAAACAGAAACCTTAATGCCTGCACCACTATACTACTCGCACTTGTTAGTTGAACGTCAAGCTGAAGTGCGTAAATCAGGTGTGCTACCTTGGTTACGTCCTGACGCTAAATCTCAAGTCACGTTTGTCTACGAAAACGACAAGCCAGTAGCCATTGATGCGGTTGTACTTTCAACACAGCATAACCCAGATATTTCTCAAGAAATGCTGCACGATGCGGTAATGGAAAACATTATTAAGCATGTTTTACCTGCAGAGTTATTAACCGAAAAGACCAAGTTTTTCATCAACCCTACCGGCAGCTTTGTTATTGGCGGCCCAGTAGGTGACTGTGGATTAACCGGCCGTAAGATCATCGTTGATACCTACGGCGGCATGGCACGTCACGGTGGTGGTGCTTTCTCTGGCAAAGATCCTTCAAAAGTTGACCGCAGTGCAGCTTACGCTGGACGTTACGTAGCAAAAAATATTGTTGCAGCTGGCCTTGCTGATCGCTGTGAAATTCAAGTGTCTTACGCTATAGGTGTTGCAGAGCCAACGTCTATTACTGTAGAAACGTTTGGTACAGGTAAAATATCTGAAGAGAAACTGGTTGATTTAGTGCGTGAAAACTTTGACCTGCGCCCATATGGCATTACCAAAATGTTAGATTTGCTTCACCCTATGTACCAAGAAACGGCAGCATACGGTCACTTTGGTCGTGAACCCTATGAAAAAACAGTTGATGGGAAAACCTTCACTGCATTTAGCTGGGAAAAAACTGACAAAGCTGACTCACTTCGCGCAGCAGCCGGCCTATAGTTCTCACACTATTACCAGATACAAAAACACTAAAAAACCGCTCTATTGAGCGGTTTTTTATTTTCTAATATTCGATAAAAATATCGTTTTGGATATTACTAAGAATTCTCAGTAACATTCATTCCGCTAGCTAGAAAAACTATTCAACTATCTTTAGCGGGTTGATACTTTAGACTTTTCTGGTAAGTTTATGAGAAGACAGTAGACGGACATTACTGAGACGTCTACATAATAAGCTGTTTTATTTCATGGAGAATTCCAGCATGAGTGAGCAACAAATAGTTTATTCTTTTGCTTGGTTTCAGCCAGAAGAGTGGCAGTGTTTAAAAGAAACGGTAGATGATCCAGAATCACTCGATGACTCTTACCAAGAGTGTTGTCATAATGCGGAAAATGCAATTTGAGAGCTCAAAGCCAATGGTGAGCAAGTGAAAAAAATATCAATTAAAATTAGTAAATTGCTGGCATGGTGCGAATCAAGAGGTTTAAAAACAAATAGTAAAGCCAGATCAGAGTACGCAGCTTTTTTAGCCCAACAAAGAAGTAAGTGAAATTTAACGAGGCGTTTTTAAGTATCAAAGGAAGCATTGTTACAAAATTGGAATTTGCCGAAAAGCTAGAGAAATATAAAAGAGATACTGAAGAGCACGAGCTTTTAATCAATGCACTATAATTAATTCAAGTGCAAAATAATACCTAATAAGGCGCTCAAGAACGTGTAAATAATAGTTGGTTTTGCTCCTGCGTCGCTAATTTTAACCAACTATTATTTGTCTCTTAGTCAGGCATTGTAAGTATAAGAGTTTTTCATTAAACAAGGAGTTAATATGTCGAACAGTTGGAAGTGTCCCAAATGTGATTGCAGAGATTACGAAACAGATACAATTGCGACTACTGGTAGTGGTTGGTCTAAAATATTTGATATGCAAAATCGTAAATTTACAGCTGTTACTTGCTCTAATTGTACTTACACCGAATTTTATCGCGGTAAAACTAGCACATTAGGTAATGTATTCGACCTGTTTACCAATTAAAAAATACTTATAGCAAAGCGTTCAAACGGATAAATAACAGCTGGCTGTTGTTCGTGCCTCACACATTTTAGCCAGCTATTATTTGCCGCTATACGTGGCGTTATATTTTTCTGGGGTTTATATGCAAGAACACGGTTCATTTGATATGAAAATAGTTGATCAAACATTAATTATTAAATGTTTTGACTCTTGGAATATTGAAACAGTTTTAAGACTATGTAAAGAGTACAAAGAACTTGTAGAAACAATAAATGATAAGCCTTGGGCGTGCTTAGTTGATATGACTCAATGGGAATTATCAACACCAGAAATGTGGGATGAAATTGATAAGTTAAATCAATGGGGCAATACTAATAACCAAAAATATGAAGCTGTGATTTGTAATATGTCTATTCAAAAAATGTTGATGGAAGATAGCCATGCTGTTTTAACCAATGTTGAAACAAATTTTTGTCAAAATATAGATGAAGCATATAAATGGCTAAGTAGTTTGGGAGTGTTAAAGATATAACAAGAAATTAAACAAGGACAATGCTCGTTCCTCGCTAATTTTATTGCCGCTCAGCAGAGCATGATGTATTAATCAGAATATGGAGTATTCGATGGATAGAGAAAAATGGGAAAAAACTCGAATAAAAGGTAAGTCACACTTTATTTGGGTTAAAGGTTTTTTGTCTTGGGGAGTTATGACCGCTGCGTTATGGTCAATAATGATGCATTTCGTTCAGCCTCAAGATCCTATATGGTTTAGGCCACTAATAGCATTCGTTCTATTTCCATTAGGTGGACTTTTTTGGGGGAGTTGGGTTTGGAATTCTTCAGAGAAAAAATATAATAGTATTGAGAACTAACCACATACACTGTAATTAAAAAAACGGATAAGTAACAGTTGGCTCAGTTCGTACCTCACATTTTAGCCAAAAGTTATCAGCCGTTTAAAACAGCGTTATGCATAGAGGCTACGATTCAAATATATTGTATATCCATAATTCCGGTGTTAGATGTTATGAAACAAAATAAGGTGTGGTTCGTTGGTTTTACCAGTAGGCTATGGGTGCCTGTATCAATTGAGGGCTGGTTGGTTTCTGCTTTATTTTTTACGGGGATTTTTCTTATTGGAGAAATCAATCATGTATCTAGCAATGATTCGCTGACTCTTGTTCAAGGTATACCTGTAGTTATTGAATTTATCTGCTTGCTAGTTGCTTTATATTTCGTAACCAAAGATCATGTCGACAAAAGATATTGAATTAATGCATATCAAGTTGCTGCACTCAAACTCTGGACTTCCCCAATTAAATAAGCAAATCCCGTCTATTATTGAGCACTGGAAGAACAGTTGTGAGCAATCAACGCTACGAACTTAAATTAAAAAGCGAAGCCGTTCGTCAGGTCATAGATAAAGAATATTCAGTCCAAGCAGTATCGCAACGACTAGGAGTGTCTGCACACAGCGCTTATAAATGGCTCAATGCAGTAAAACAGCAAGTTGGGCGAATGTTTGATGGGTATCTAACCCAATGAAAATTATGCTATGTTTATTCATGCTAGCCTCCGCTTTAGTTATTTAACACACTAATTATGGCGCTGTCTTTTTAAGCTAATCCCAGATATGGACGCTAATCTCGTGGGGAGTCATTATGTCTATAGGTAAAGATAAGGAGAGTCACTTTGGAATCAATTCAATTAATCAAGCAATCATTTATTTGGTATGGACTTCAAATTATAGTTTTTACATCACTACTCATGAGTTCTGATGCTTTTCCTTATTGGTTACAATATGTTTTCTACTTTTTTATTATTGGTTTAGTTATTAGTTTCTACAAAAAAATATCAGCTTTTGAAGTGACTTCAAACCAAGCAAAATAGCTGTGGTGAAATTTACATATAACAAAGGTTTTCAAGTCGAACTACTAACAGTTGGCTCAGTTCGTTCCTCACATTTTAGCCAACAATTATGAGCCCCTTAGTTGGGAGTTAGGTTTACATGAAGTTTGCTAAATATATTCTCGTATTATTGGTAGTTGCTTATGCAGCCATTACTATATTTGTAAATTATATGGGTGAGTTTTCGTTCTCAAAGGACGGTGGTTATGTCTCTGCGTCCGAATGTTCTTCCCCAAAAAACCAAGCTGCAATTTTGTATTGTGGGGAACTGCATTGTTTAAATATTATGAAGCTCGATAGGCTAATAACTTCTAGTGATGATATTAGCTTAAAACTTACAAGACATAGTTTCAGTAATGCACCTGATAAAATAGAAATTCTATTTATTAATCGCACTAACAATAAACAAATTCAGTGCAACTTAAATAAAGCAGCTGTTATCGATGTAGCTTACGTTACAGAGTAAAAATAATAAGACAGTCAAGTGAGCTTTTTAGTTCCCTCGTTCGTACTGCACTGACTTTAGATAGCACTTACAAGTCGCTTGTTCTGGCTTTAAGTTTTTATAATCACCGTCGTAAAACTAGTAATAGAGGAAATTGGCGGCATAACAGAGAGAGTAATGATGAGTAAAATAGTAACGGAAGTAACATCTGCAAATGCTGATTACGTAGCTAACTTTGGAGCTAAAGGTGATTTACCTATGCCTCCTGGAAGACAGTTTGCAATACTTACCTGCATGGACGCTCGTTTAGATCCTGCAAAATATGCAGGTCTTGCTGAAGGTGATGCCCATGTGATTCGTAATGCGGGTGGCCGAGCAAGTGATGATGCCATCCGTTCATTAGTGATTTCTTACAAATTACTGGGCACAAAAGAGTGGTTTGTTATCCATCATACTGATTGTGGAATGGAAACATTCAACAGTGAAATCATGGGTGATTTGTTGTCTGGCAGCCTCAAAACTGCAAGCGTTGATGCCTCAGGTTGGCACGATAGCAATGCTGGCGGTGGTACAACTGATGGTAAGTACATCAATTGGCTAACTATCAGTGATCAAGGAAAAAGTGTCTTGGAAGATGTTCAGCGAATCAGAAGTAACTCAATGGTTCCAAGTGATATTCCAATTTATGGTTATATCTATGACTGTAAAACGGGAAAGCTTATCGAGATTCCTGAAGCCACAGAAGCAGGTAAAGTAAGCTAAAACCAAATCAACAAGTTACCACTATGCGCTCCAACCCTGAGAGCGCTCTTCCAGCCTTTTTAAGGTGGTGATGTTTTTTAAGAGCAATGTAAACATCAAGAAGCTATTGCCCATCTAATTATTAGCACGCAATGGCCTTTCAGATTAAACATAACCGCCAGCTTACTAACCACTTAATAGTTTTTATCAAAACAATTTATGTCGCTGTATTGGGTTGTTTTTTCTGCCGCTCGCCCCTATCTTGAAATATAGTTAACATAATGACTTTTAAATGGTTACTGCTTTATGCGCAACCCGAGAATTTACCAAGCAAGTTCACTTGCGATTGATGAGGTTATAAACCTGTCTGATGATGCTTTTGGGCATACGGTTCGCGTACTCCGATTAAGTGAAGGCACGGATATTACCTTGTTCAATGGCGAAACTTGTGAATATCAAGCCAAACTGGTCAATGTCAGTAAAAAATCTGCACAAGCACATATTTTGTCTAAAACAGAGAAGTTGGTTGAGTCGCCACTTAATATTCATCTGGGCCAAGGTATATCTCGTGGCGATAGAATGGATTTTACTCTGCAAAAATCAGTCGAGCTCGGTGTGCAGACCATTACCCCACTATTTACCGAGCGTTGTGGAGTAAAGCTGACCGGAGACCGACTTGCTAAAAAAGTCGAACAATGGCAGAAAATTGTCATCAGCGCTTGTGAGCAAAGCGGTCGCTGCATTGTCCCTAAAGTGAATGCACCGATATCGTTAGATGAATGGCTCAGTCAGGAAACGCAAGCACTTAAGTTAAACCTGCACCCTAAAGCCGAACATTCAATAATGACACTGCCAGTAGAAAACACTAGAGTAAGGTTACTTATCGGCCCAGAAGGCGGATTAAGCGACGATGAAATTAATCGTGCTAATGGCGCCGACTTTGTCGATGTCTTGCTTGGCCCAAGAGTACTTAGAACAGAAACCGCAGCATTAACCGCTATTACCGCGTTGCAATGTCGCTTTGGCGACTTATAGGAATTAATATGACAATCAAATTAGGCATAGTTATGGACCCCATTACTGAGGTCAATGTGAAGAAAGATTCATCGATGGCGATGATGATTGAAGCACAGTCACGCGGTTACGAGCTTTATTACATGGAAATGCAAGATTTGTATTTAGAGCAAGGCGAATGCCGAGCTACCACAAGTAAGGTCAAAGTATTTAACGATCCTGAACACTGGTATGAACTGGAAGCCCCTCAAGATATTGCGGTCAGTGAACTTGATGCCGTACTAATGCGTAAAGATCCACCTTTTGATACTGAGTATATCTACGCAACTTATATGCTTGAACGCGCTGAAGAAGCAGGCACGCTGATTGTTAACAAGCCACAAAGTTTACGTGATTGTAACGAGAAACTATTTACTGCTTGGTTTGCTGATGTGACACCTAAAACGTTGGTGACAAGAAGCAGTCGGCGGATCAGAGACTTTCATCAAAAACAGCAAGACGTGATTATTAAACCGCTTGATGGTATGGGCGGTTCGTCTATTTTTCGCATCAAACCAGACGATGCAAACGTAGGCGTTATCATCGAAACATTAACTGCGCACGGCACGCAATACGCGATGGTGCAAGAGTACATGCCTGAAATAAAAGATGGCGATAAGCGTATTTTGATTGTTGATGGTGAAGTGATGCCTTATTGTTTAGCACGCATTCCAGCTAAAGGTGAAACCCGAGGTAATTTAGCCGCAGGTGGCACGGGTGAAGCAAGACCGCTCTCTCCTTCTGACCTACTCGTTGCTGAAGCCATTGCGCCAGAGCTTAAACGACGCGGGCTTATTTTTGTTGGTCTCGATGTTATTGGTGACAAAGTCACTGAAATCAATGTCACCAGCCCAACCTGTATCAAAGAAATTGAAGCGGCCTATCCAATTAATATTAGTGGAAAGTTAATGGATGCCATTGAAGTCCGGTTGGGTAAACACTAAGCTTACGGTATTGGCATTATTAAATACCCATGTATGTATACCCATGTATATTATTTTGAGAGGGTGAATGGACAGTTTAGAGAACCAATTTCTTATCGCAATGCCATCAATGGGCGACACCTATTTTAATAAAACGGTGACCTATGTGTGCGAGCACAATGATGACGGCGCCATGGGTTTGATCATCAATCTTCCTGTTGATTTTACCTTAAACGAACTATTGGATCAGATTGATGCCAGCCAAAACGACTTGTTGAGCTTAGAGCAACCTGTACTCAATGGCGGCCCTGTTGCGCCACAGCGCGGCTTTGTATTACACAGCCCTCAAGACTGTTGGTCTAGTTCGTTAGCGCTCAGTGAAGAAGTGATGATCACGACATCAAAAGACATTTTAATGGCACTGGGTACGGATAAAGCCCCCGACAAATTTGTGGTGACTTTAGGCTATGCTGGGTGGGGACCGGGTCAATTAGAACAAGAAATTGTCGATAACTCTTGGCTGACTGTGCCTGCTGATAATCAGATATTATTTAATACACCGATAGAACAGCGCTGGCTTAAAGCAACTGAAAAGCTCGGCATTGACCTTGCTCACTTATCAACAGATGTAGGTCATGCATAATGGCTAAAGCTGCTATGGTCGGGCAACGCACTTTGATTGGCTTTGATTTTGGTAAACGCTATATCGGTGTTGCCGTTGGTCAAGAATTAACTGGCAGTGCCTCACCTTTGGGTTCAATTAACGCTAAGGATGGCATTCCTAATTGGCCTGATTTAGAAAGATTTGTTAAAGAATGGCAGCCGCATTTGATTGTTGTCGGCCTACCGCTGAATATGGACGGCACTGAGCAACAGTTAACATTAGATGCTAAAAAATTTGGTCACCGTGTTCAAGGTCGTTTAGGTATAGAAGTGGCCTTTCAAGATGAGCGTCTTACCACTGCAGATGCGAAAGAACAGTTGTTCTCACGCGGCGGTTATAAGAATCTTAAAAAAGATAATATCGATGCTGAATCAGCACGTTTGATCGTTGAAAGCTATTTTGAACAACAATACGGCGATTAGCGTTAATCGCAACTAGTCGACTTTAGCTCAAATATAATGAGCACTCCTTTTATCTGATCTGAGAACGTGACAAATATTATGTCGGTGTTATCTATTATTTTTCCATTAATCCTAGTTGTGTTCATCGGCTTTACGACGGCGAAAAAAAACTGGCTGAACAAAAACCAACTTGATGGTATTTCAACACTGACTTTTTACGGATTCATTCCGTGCTTTCTGTTTTATCAAATGGCTAATGCTGACCTATCTAGTCAATTAGATATTCACTTAGTTGCCGCATTTTATATCCCTGTTTTGCTCTGTTATGGCCTAGGGTTTTTAGCTAATTATTTGTTTCATAAGCAGTTAAAACAAAGCATAGGTGGCTCAGCCGTGTTTGGCTTAAATGCGAGCTATTCAAACAATATTATTGTTGGCTTACCCGTATTGTTGCTTGCTATTGGTGAGCAGGTACTGCCAATCATCTTTATTATTGTCACCTTTCACAGTGCCATGTTATTTGGATTAACTGGCGTATTAGCAGCAAACCAGAATGGTTTTAATATTAAGAGTTTTGTTACTCAAAACTTGAAAAACCCATTAATCATCGGGATTTTATCTGGCTTGGCGGTTAATTTATCTGGCATGGTGATACCGCAGATAGCTAATGATGCGTTAAATTTATTTTCAAAACCTGCAGTGACCTTAGCACTTTTTGTTTTAGGTGCCTCTATTGCATTTTATAAGATAAACCAAGATAAACGCTTTGTCGCTGTGGCCACAATATTAAAACTAATCATTCTTCCTAGCTTAGTTTACCTATTCGCCAGCCACCTTTTTGCTTTGTCACCACTTGTTGTCAAAGTGCTGGTGATATTAAGCGCTTGCCCTGTTGGCGTTAATGCTTATTTGATCGCTAAAAACTATCAATTCCATCAAGAAACTGTTGCCAGTAGTGTCGTGGTCAGCACCCTATGCTCAGCAATTACCATCCCACTGTGGCTTTCATGGCTTGGCTCTAGCTTTTAGCGTTAAGCGCTAAAACGGATTGAGTGTGTAGCCTTGTTGTTGTAATAAAGCATGCGCGGTCATCGCTGACAACGCCATAGAGACATTAGGGTTTAGCTGTTCAGGCTCAATGCGATAATAAGCTGCAGACTGACCGCAAATAAAGATTTGAGTGTTGTGTTCACTGAGTAAGTTTAACAAGGCAGTGTTCATATTAGTTTGTTTAAATTTTTCTTGATACGCCTCATCGCTGAGGACATCAAATCCTGCCTTTCCGTGAACAACAAGAGCCAAATCAATATTCTCTGGCTTAACACCATTAGCAACATGCATATTTAAAAACCGAGCCAGCGAACTAAAATCACGATTTAATCTGCCCTCATCACCTTGTTTACTGACATCAAATACCACCTTAAATTTAGCATCTGCAGATATTGGGTCGGTTTGTTGTATTTTTACGTGTTTGCCAAAGCCTTTAATTACGGGGCCATCGTTAAAAACCTCAGCAGCACTTAATTGACCACCGGGCAAAAATATCGCTAAGGTGAGCAGGAGTATAAAATAAGTTTTATTCATAACAGGATCTTGATGTTTAGCCAATTTCTATCACCATAAATTGCTTGATTAAAAAAGGCCACAATTATGTGGCCTTTCGATAAATATAT
>PJEL010005598.1_pt1 | contig 10126 bp, 12 predicted proteins | sample 1853271 | NCBI WGS metagenome assembly PJEL01 (sample SAMN08108733, study PRJNA415343) | Invertebrate metagenome, whole genome shotgun sequencing project. | host: Globobulimina | place: Sweden: Gullmar Fjord | collected 2015-08 | reverse complement strand
TTTTTTTCGTATATCCTTATTGGGTTTGGGCAAAAAGGAAAGCTGGATGTGAGGAGGCAGCGAAGCGTCGATGAGGACAAAGCAAATGGAAGGGCCGTAGCGAATTCTGAGCTTAGGCCCTGGAATGGTATCTGCAAGCCATAATAACCCTTGTTAAGTAACCCCAAAAAGTGCATCTTATGGCTTGCAAATATGCTTTGCCGAATGTAAGTGCCGCAACGACGAACTCCTTATTTCCTGCTGTCTGATCTTCATCTTTATGATATCTTTTAGTCAGACGAGGATTCTGAAGAACTTGAACCCGAAGAATTGTATCCATCAAATGTGTCATTTTTTTGATAATATTCTAGTTTTTTAATCTTTTTGTCTAGCCTCTTCGTCTTTTTTTTTAGCGCTTTTGCAGATTTATGAGTTTTGCTGAGTTTATCCAATGTAGAATCAAATGACCTTTTCTTTTGCTCAATTACCTTTTTAATATATAAAACTAAGTTTTTGTCCATAGATTCCTTATTTTCTAATTTAATAAATTCATTTCGTATAGACCGTGTCGCTTCATCTAATTTCTGTTTATAATGAGCATTTTTAGTTTCCAAATATTCACCTTCTTTTCTTATACCATTTGCTTCTTTATTGTCTTCTTTAGATACAATAGGGCCTAAGGTTAACAACCTTTGACAAATATAATTAATATTTTCATTAACAAAATTTAAGTTTTCTACTGTTATTTTAAATTTTTGTTCAACCTCTTTCTCATAAGCTAATGTTTGTTGCGCTACTGAAATTATATTTTTTCTCATAGAGTTAAGCTCTTTTAGCTTGTTTTTAGCTTGTTTTTTTTTCTTCTTCAGAAGCTTCTTTTTTTGCTCTTCTTGTTGTCGTTGTTCCTCCCTTCGTCTTCGTTGTTCTTCTTCTTTTCTTCGTTGCTCTTCTCTTTGCCGTCTCTGTTCTGCTTCTCTTTTTTGTTGTTCTTCTTTTTGCCGTCTCTGTTCTTCTTCTCTTCTTCGTTGTTCTTCTTGTTGTCTTCTTTGCTGTTCTAACAGCGCTCTTTGTTGTTCTAAGCGTGCTCTTTGTTGTCTTTCTCGTATTCTCTGCTCTTCTATTCGCCTATTTTGATTTTCTTCTCTTACTCTACACCTACAACTTCTATCATTTTGGTTATCATAACACCATACTTTCCATGAACTAAATAGTATATGTGCCTTACATTCACAACCTGAGCCACATCGACAATACAAAATACCCCCATTTAATCCAAGAGTCCCGACATATACAACACTATTTCCATAATCTTTTATTATTTCAATTCTATCTGAAGATTTAGGATTATCATTATTAGTTCTATGAGTCAGTAAATTTTCATTAAATGGACCAATCGCTGATACTGTACCATTTCCATGAAATGTAAAAGTTTCTCCTCTCCTGTTTGTTATGACCTTTACATCCTTGATATTTCTATTAGAACAATTGATTGCAAGAGAGCAGTTTAATATCACATAAGTCACAATAAATAAATTTTTCATTTTTCTAAAATTTAGAGTTAATAAATAAAGTATTTTAAACTAGTCTGAACTAGATGAACTAGATGACTCATATTTCGGAGTTTCATATCCGTCATAACTATTATTTTCCTGAAAATAAAGTAGCTTCTCGATTTTATCATCTAATGTTTTTATTTTTGTTTTCAATTTTTTTGCTCTTTTATTAACTTTTGTCTGTTTTTTTAAATATTTATCAAATTTCTTTTTCTTCTCCTTAATTACATTGACAATTGAATTTATAAATTTAAGATCTACTTTTTCTCTATTCTCAAGCTTTTTCAGCTCGTTACAAATAGCTTTTGCTGCTGCTGACATTTTTAAAGTATACTCTGCATTATCATCAGCATTTAAATCAGAATCAATTTCAATATTTTCAGCTTCCTCTTTGGCCGACTCTTGTGCAATTGAATCCAAATCATTTATTTTTTCAGATAATTTTGCTAGATGCTCTTTTACAAAATTAATTTTTGACGCTGTATTTTTGAAAGTATTTTTAGCTGAATCATAATCGTTAAACATTTGTTGTACTGGGGATGCTATATTTTGAGTTATTAATAAAATAATCTCATCTTTTTCTTTCAAATCTTCATCTTTAGCTTTTATTTCTTCATCCTTAGCTTTCAAATCTTCATCTTTAGCTAGTATTTCTTTATCCTTAGCTTTCAAATCTTCATCTTTAGCTTTTATTTCTTCATCCTTAGCTAGTATTTCTTTATCTTTAGCTTTCAAATCTTCATCTTTGGCTTTTATTTCTTCATCCTTATTTGCGAGATCAGTCGCTTGGTTTTCAATTGTATTATTTTGAGATTCAATTATTACATCACGCTTTTTTATTTCTTTATTTTTATTCTCAATAATCTTTTCTTGCTTTTTAATTTTTGTAGCCATTTTATTCTCATTGTTCCCACCGAACAACCAATCTAAACATTTTCCTATTATTTTTAATCCAGTTACTAATAACTCTGTGGTCACACGTAATGTTAATTCTACAGCTGTAACACACGTAGGATTATTATATTCAGTTTTAGCTGCTGCTCTTTCTAAAGGATTCCATGATTCTTTATCTAGTCCGTCAGCTTTTATGGATTTCCCCCCCATAAAAGCAGGTTTCTCTAATTTACCTTGATCAATACAATTTTCCATCCACATTCCTCCATTCAAACCAATATTACCTACATAAACACATTTTTTATCACCTTCGGTATATAACTGTACCTTATCAAATGCATTAGGATAATTATTGTTTGTTGGATAAGTCCCTAAATCAACACCATAATATTTAACTGTAGCTGTCCCATCTTCATTAAATATAAAAAGCTCTCCTGTTTTATTAGTCAAAGCCATTTTTAAAATATTAAGAGAGTGTTTATTTGTTGAATCACTTAAATTTTTTTCATTAACTTTAGGGCTCAAGTCTTCTTTATAAGTAAAAGATCTTTCAAAATTTCTTTTACTGGAAACTATCATTTCTTTTTTTGTGTTACTAACCACACAACTTATAAAAAAGGTTGTGAATAATAATATTAATAAGTTATTAATGTATTTTTTCATAATTTTATTATTTTAAAATTAACAATGAATAAATTTATCACACCTTTGCGATTTCCTTATTTTTATATTGTAAAAACAAGATATAAACTCACAATTTGAAACTTTTATTTCTTTAAAAAGAAAAACAATTTTAAAAGAATGGTTTTAACACCATCGTCGACTCAAGTTTATTATATTCCCCCTTAATATTCATATAAAAAACAATTTTTTTTGTGAATGTGTAATTATTTTCATTACAAGTGTAATTATTGCACATCATAGACATATAGTTTTAAAAAATCGAATACATCATTATTTAAAATTGTTGTTGCAAAAGGACATTTCCTTTCGATTTTTTCTTTTTTTTAGATTTTCAAAATATATATTTAAAACCTTGATTTTCTAACATATCCACAATTCTAGAATGAGCTAAATCCAGATTAAAAAAAGGGGTATCATAAAGTTGCAAAAAACATCATAATAAGGAAGAAGGTTTCATATTGCCAATATAGAATTTATAGAAATTGGTAAAAAAGTCGCGTTAAAAAAAGGAGTTGGTTTTTTTAACTCGGTTCGTTACCTCAAATCTGCTCTTACCTATTATTTAAAAGTAAAGGATTCTTTGGTTTATGGGTTTTATTTAACTTTTTACCTCTTAAATGATATAATTATGAGTTTGTCTAAATAAAGTTATATTTATTCCTTTTGTCTTAATATATTGATTTGGATTAATTTTAGGCAGGTTATGGTTTAAGTAATATAAAACTGGGTGTATTTGTATTTTGTATTATTTTGCCCGTGTTAAATAAACAGTTAAATTAATAAAGTTAATTTATTGTTGTTGGTTTGTGCATTTTGTTTACTTTTTGATGATCTCTATCACATCGTATAGCTCACTATACTTTGCTGTGCAAAGTTCATAAAGTCTTTTTCTTGTGAGATATCAAATATTAATTCAAATTAGATAGGTGATCTCATAAATAGCAATAATGTTAATGGTTTATTAAATTTAGGTATGAATTCGAGATTTTATGTAGATACATGTGTTTATGGTGGGTACTATGATGAAGAATTTCTTCCTTGGAGTGAAGACTTTTTCAATCAAGTGATAAGAAATAAGTCTAAAATAGTTTATTCAGATTTGGTTTTAGAGGAGTTAGAAAATGCTCCTGATAAAGTGAAAGATGTACTATTTAATCTAGTACCAGAAGAAATTAAAGAATTTATACTTACAGATGAGAAAGTAAATATACTAGCTGAATCATATAGAAAAACCGGAATTTTAAGTAAAAAATGCGAGGCAGATTCTCAACATATAGCTTTAGCATCTATTAATTGTGTTGATTACATAGTTAGCTGGAATTTCAAACACATGGTAAATGCTCCTAAAATAGAAGACTATAATAAAATCAACTTATCTCATGGATATAAAACTATAGATATCAGAAGTCCTAGAGAGTTGATATCGTACAACAAATAAAATATTTATTATGAAAAAGCGTAATACAGAGAAAGGGTTAGTAGAGAAAATGTTAAAAATAAGGGATAAGCTAAATGATCTTTATATGAGTAATCCGAAGGAATACTTTAAAAGGCTAGAAGATAGAAAAAAACAGATGCTTAGCGGCAAAAAAGCAACTTAGAAATAAGTATGGTACAGAAAAAATAAAAATAAAAAGAATGGAAAGTTATGCCTTGGTTAAGAAAGGTAAGAGAAAAACTCTCTGAAGAGTATTATAAGAACCCTAAAAATAAAAAGCACAGCTAAGAAAAATCAAACCTCCTAAAGGAGTAACTATACTCAAATAGACAAAAAATTAAGTCAATAAAACCAACCCTTTTTTTAACTCATGTTTTTTATCAATTTCTATAAATTTGAAATTAGCAATATGAAACCTTTTTTTTTATTATGACGTTTTTTGTAACTTTATGTTATAATCAGTTAACAAGTATAATTTTTATCAAAATGTCTCAAACAGTAAAATTATCAACTAAAATAACTTCTGAAGCTAAATTTGTTGCTGATTTGTTTAATAGATCTTTAGCTGGACAAATTGAGTATTGGGCTAAAATTGGAAAAATAGCAGAGGAAAATCCTGATATGACTTATGAGTTTATTAGGGATATTTTAATTGCTAAAAAGCAAATGAATAGTGGTAAGTCAGAAAAATTAGATTTTAGTATTTAAACAATGCTGGAAGTAAGATGCAGTCCAATGTTTAAAAAACAAACCAAGAGGCTACATAAAAATGAAATACAAAAACTAGCTCAGGTTACAAAACAAGTAGCTAAAGAGCCATCTATTGGTATACCAAAAAAGGGAGATTTAAGCGAGGTATTTGTTTATAAATTTAAAATGATAAATCAACTTACATTAATTGCATACTGCTACGATGAAAAGGAATTATACTTGCTCTCTATAGGATCACATCAAAATTTTTACAGAGATTTGAAAAAGTAGTTTCCAAGCTGAGTTATGTCGATCAAATTTACTTTTTTTGTTTTAGTAGGAGTCACTTTTATATATGTCTTTTCTGTGGCCTACTACTACTACTTTAACTATTAATTTATCATCCAAAATATCATATATTATACGGTAGTTTCCCTTTTTTACTCTGTATCCGTTTCTTCCTTTTAGCTTTTTATATTCATTTGGTCTAGGGTCTATACTTAACTTTTTAATGCTTTTCAACAGAATATTGGCAGTTGAGTCAGGTAATTTATTTAATTGTTTTTTTGCAATTTTAGAGATTAAAACATTATACTTGGCCATCTTTTTTTTTTCTAGATTCTATATAGTCTTCTAAAGGAGTATATTCTTCATTTTCTGACTTGGCATCATCATACAATTTAATATCTTCTAACATTTCAAGCTCGTCAACAATTTTTTCATATTCCCTAATAGGAATGATTATGGCAACTTTTTTACCTTTATTATCAGTTATAAATTTAGGGTTAATTGACATATGGTATAAGTTTTTATTTTGAATCAGATCCATTTTTTATATGTTTTTCCACTTCAGATATAGACCAACGTTTTCCTGAACTCGTGATTCTATCTAAAGCTAAATACGTATCTTCCATTTCTTCTAGAAATTCTAAAATGGCTTGCTTTACATAAAAAGTTTTAGTTCTTCCAGTCTTTATAGCTAGGTCTTCTAACCTACTATTGATTTCTTTTGGTAGCCTAATAGATAGCATAATATAAAAATACCGTATTACTTATTACAAATATAACATGTATTACATGTAAGTCAAGTAAATCAACACCTTTTTTTAACGCGGGGATTTGGGTTTATTAACGTAACAAGTATTTCGTATTTTAAATATATATATATAATTTTATTTTATAATTTAAGCATATGCATTTAAATTTTACCAAATGAATGTTCTTTCTAAAAGGAAGAGATTTTGATTACCCAGATTCTTATTGTATTTCTCTTTCATTATTATTCTACAGGATATACATATCTACTACTTCAGATTTACTACTAAAAATATCACCATAATTGTCACTTTGCCTATTTTCTAGATTTCTCTATCTATTCTATACATTATTTTAAATTTCCTCATAATCAATTGTATAATCAATTATTTTATCGTTAAATAAATTATTATATATTCGACCTTCTCTGGCTTCAATAATTCCTTCCCTATTTCTCCACCCTCCTAGACTAATAAGCAAACCGTTCGTTATGGTATTTAAACAACAATAATCATTTAAATAGCTCAAAAGGCAACGTGCTAATCCAATTGAGATTAATTTTTCTTCTCCTGGTCTTAGAATAAATTTTTTTAATCCGAAAAAATATTTTCTAGCCTCATTCCATCCTTTTATTTCGCAAATCAGATGATTTGTGAAAATTGCTAAGTTTTGCTTTTGACCCATACCTTTAGGCTGTTCAAATATTTGACCAAGACTGAAATCTATTATTATTATTTTATCACTTACATTTTTAATAAGAGTTTCTATCCAATCCTTGCCACTTATTAGAAATTCATTTTGATAACCTAAATATCTTTCAATTATTTCATGTTCATTCTCATGCATATCTATTTTTTCTTCTTGCAAATTTTCAAATAAGTCTTCATAAGTATCTCCTTTTCCATTGTCTAATTTTTGTCTAGATTCAAATATTGCTGACTGATCTCCTTTACACATTAACGTACATAGGTCAACGTATTCTGTTAAATTAATCGGGGCATTATGAGCAGTTTGACATTTAGGGTCTACACTTGCACATTCTAAGCTTATAATTTTGGTTTCATTGGGTTGAAAAACGTATTTTATCAAACTTTTTTCTTCAAAATACTTTTTGTTGTCTTTCCAGTCTTTTAGATTATAATCTCCAAGAACACTTAGGTTTTGTATTCTTCCAATTCCTTCTTGACCTTGACAAAATATTTGTCCAATCTTAAAATCTATTGGTATAGTTTGATTTGTAGTATTTTTGATTTTGGCTTCAATATAGTAGGAGCCTATTTTTGATACACAAGACATTATCTTTATTGATCCTTCTCTTACATATCTGATGATGTTTGTTTTATATTCTTTGCCATTCGTTTTTGGTGATATGATTCCAAATCCTAATTGTTTTGGAGACCTAACATGTTTGTTTTTATTATTCAAATAATTCTTATAAGATAATAATGACCATCCATTTGTATAGTTCTTATTTGGAATATTTTTATAGAGTAGAGCTCTATAATGGTTTGCCATTAATTTTATTTGTTTTTTCTTTGGCCTTATTGTAATTGCTTTTGATGGTTTTGAGAGATTTTTCCAATTTGGTATTGTTAATATATGGCTTTCTGAATTTATTGAATAACTGTTTTCTTTTGTGTCATTATTATTATTTATATTATTGTTTCTTATAGGTTGATCTTTCCTCTTTTGCTTTTTTATCTCTTCAAGATTACCATAATCTATTTTCTTCTTAGGCGCTAGATATGATCCTCCTATTGATAAACTGTTACCTCCCTTCTTATATGCTCCTTGCTTCTTTTTCTTAAATTGATTTTTCTTTTTTTCAAGATTGCCATAATCTATCTTTGAAAACATGGTTTTCATATTGGTTCTATCTGTAGAGCATGAAATAAAACCAATGATTGTGATTAATTTTTTTATAGTAGAGATCATAATATTTTAGCTGACATATCTATTACCGCAGCATTTGTCCCACCATCTTTAAGAGATTCAACGTCTTTCAATATAGTCTCTAAATCGTTGCCTGTTCCATCTTCCATTTTTCCTTTTAAATCCCATGCTGGTTGTTGTGCTGCAAAACAAATTAAAGTAATCCGATCTATAAAATTTGTTAAATAAGTTTCCGCATCATTAGATGAACCACAATTAGGATTTATACATATTGCTTCGAGTTCTACATGTATTTTGTCATTAGCTTTAATAGTATATTTCATAGTCTTGGCACCTAAATAAAAAAGCGTACCTTCTTTCTTATCATCTATTTCTTTTCTTGTGAAATTAAATTTATGATCTTTAAAAACCGCTAAACTTTGTTTTTCTCCTATCCCATCCCTAGCTTGCTCAAATATTTGACCAAGATTAAAATCTAGCTCTATGTCTTTACCTGTTGTATTTTCAAGCCATAGTCGAACATAATAACTACCTATTTTAGTGACACAAGATAAAATCTTAATAGACCCATCTCTGACAAATCTAATTATGTTAGTTCTGTATTTGTTTAAACCTGTACTTGGACAAATAATTTTAAATCCCAATTGTTCAGGCGACTTAATACATTGATTTAGATTATTTAGATAGTTGCTATGTGATAATACCCACCAACCTCCACAATAAGGCCTATCTGGAATATTGGAATAAAGTAATTTTTTATACACACGTGCCATCATAATTATTTGAGTTTTAGAATCTTGTGAAGTAATTTCAGAAGGAAGCTTAGGCATTTTATTCCAATCATGTTTTTTTAGCATGTGATTATCCATCATATTTATAAGTTCCTTTTCCTCTTTCTCATTATTATTATCGTTATCATTATCATTATCATTGTTATTATTGTTATCATTCTTTTTTAGATTTTGAATTATACTTTTTTCAAAATACTCTTTAGATTTCTTCCAATTTTTACAATTTTTAGAATTTTTGCAATTATCATCATGGCATTTCCAGCATCCGCCTTTCAATCCTAAAGTTCCTACATAAACAACACTATTATCATCTTCTTTTATTAATTGAACTCTATCTAATTCTCTAGGATTATTATTATTGGTTCTATGAGTTCCTAGATCTTCGTTGAAAGGTCCTTTTACTAATGTGGTCCCGTCTCCATGAAAGGTAAAAGTTTCTCCTCTTTTATTTGTTAAGGTTCTTACTCCTTTGGTTGTATTGTTAGCTGCACAACTTATAAAAAAGATTGTGAATGCTAACATAGCAATTTTGTTAATATATTTAATCATGATTTATATAATTTAAGATTAAAAAAAAGCATTTTACTTTATTTTTATAATAAAAAAAAGATGTAAATATTAGAATTAACCCAATTTTTCAAGACCTTAATATATAAAAGCCCGGCAGGCACGCTCTCGAATTTAAAGATGTTTTTTATATATAAAAAGTGTTAATTTGGATACAAAAGGAAACTTACTATTTATCTCATATTGATATAGGAAATTCTATATAAATAATTATAGAACATACGGAATATTAATATTTAAAAATATTTATTTTTTTAGACTCTATCCATAGTATTAAATAATTAACCTGCTAGTTATCCTCATATTATCTATTTTTCATTTATAGTTATTTATCAATATTAAAACTTTTATAATTTCACAAGCAGGAAAAAAGGAGTTCGTCGTTGCGGCACTTACATTCGGCAAAGCATATTTGCAAGCCATAAGATGCACTTTTTGTGGTTACTTAATAAGGATTATTATGGCTTGCAAATACCATTCCATGGCCTAAGCTCAGAATTCGCTACGGCCCTTCCATTTGCTTTGTCCTCATCGACGCTTCGCTGCCTCCTCACATCCAGCTTTCCTTTTTGCCCAAACCCAATAAGGATATACGAAAAAAA
>PJEL010005597.1_pt1 | contig 10126 bp, 4 predicted proteins | sample 1853271 | NCBI WGS metagenome assembly PJEL01 (sample SAMN08108733, study PRJNA415343) | Invertebrate metagenome, whole genome shotgun sequencing project. | host: Globobulimina | place: Sweden: Gullmar Fjord | collected 2015-08 | reverse complement strand
CTAGGTTTCTCTGTTGCTAACGCAAACAAAGACCTTGGTTACTTCCTTGCTCTTTGTGAAGAGCTAGGTACTGAGTCTCTAATCGCTCAAGGTACTGCAACAAGCCTACAAGCTGCTGTTGACGCAGGCATGGGCAACAACGACGTACCAGTAATCTTCGACTACTTCGCTAAACTAGAGAAGTAATCGACGTACGACCTCGCCAGGGTATTGCTTGTCTGTTAGACGGCGATACCTCAGCGAGGTTCGTTTTTATCTACACCAGGTCTTATCTACAAGCCCGTTTTATCTCAAATTCCGCTTTATCTGCAACTACAATTCCCAGCATACTCCCACGGTTTCACTCTTTTTCGTAAAGCCGCAACCATCAGTTTTACTCTTCTAGCTCTACTTTTTTACTTCTTTCTGTACTACCTAATCAAAACTCTACCTGTTTCCACTTTCATTTAATCTCGATTTTCAATGCTGCAAAGCTGCTTGCTAACACTCAACGCCTCTATAAATTCTTTGTTCTAGACGCGCTTTGTTAGGCATCAGCTGATTCTCTATTCTCACATGCTCAAATCTCTAATACCGTCACTACTGCGCGATAGTTTGTAGCGTAGATCGATAACCAAAACTCGAAGCAATAATCACAAAGCAAAAAAAAAGCCCACACAGCTGGTGACTGTGTGGGCGTATTCGGACTAGCCGTCTGGAAAAACCAATGAACAATCCAAGTGAAATAACGATTAACGAGATCCCCCGACAGTTTCTGCGTTAAACGTGTTCAATGACCTTAAAGCGAGTTGCTTCAATTACCACTTTGAATTGCACAAAAGCATCCAGAAAGAACTTAAGTTATGATTCAAATACACAATACAGTAAGGGTTATTGTATTACAAATAAATCTAAAGATTGAATGCCTTTAGTGAATGCTTGGTTGGTCTAAATGTGATTCAGTACTCGTTTTTCAATCGACTCGAGGATACTGGGAGGAAGAATAGAGCGAAGAAGAGTATCGACGAATTTGCGAGATGATCGCTCAAGAAAATGAGTTAAGTCCAAATTTTTGCCGTTTAATCCAATGGTGGGAAAATGGAGTATTCATAAATGATACCTATGTCACAGCGTGATTTTAACCAGTTTTGATATGTCAAGTTCGCTCACAGAAAGTGCAGTTAATTAAACATACAATATTAATTAAATTGATGGTTGTGACGATGGATCGGCATGAAAGACTTTCGCTTCCCGTATCTTCGATAATGTAAAAATAACCATTTCATTTGGATGAAAATAATAGACATAGGTTGATATGGATGATGAGTTTTATGAATTCAAAATTGTCTCTAGGGTTTAAAGGAAAATTGATTTTAATGGTGGCGATCGTCAGTTCTAGTGCCTTGGCATTTACGAACTGGTTCACACTTAACTTGGCGACTGATCAGGTAAACCAAACGATTTATAACGAGATTGATCACTCGCTAACGATAGAAATTAATCAGATTGAAAGTACCGTTCAGCGCACCATAGATACGGTCAATTCCGTTGCACAAGAGTTCATGAAATCTCCATACCAAGTGCCAAATGAAGCTCTGATGCATTACGCGGCTAAGCTTGGTGGCATTGACAAGATTGTGGTGGGTTTTGACGACGGCCGTTCTTACACTTCTCGTCCTTCAGAATCTTTCCCTAACGGTGTTGGAATCAAAGAAAAATACAACCCAACGACTCGCCCTTGGTATAAACAAGCGAAATTGAAATCAGGCTTATCTTTTAGTGATCTGTTTTTCACTAGAAGTACTCAAGTGCCTATGATTGGGGTGACGTACTCATACCAAGATCGCGTAATCATGGCGGACATTCGATTCGATGATTTGGAAACTCAGCTCAAACAGTTAGATAGCATCTACGAAGCCAAAGGTATCATCGTGGATGAGAGAGGGATGGTTGTCGCATCCACAATAGAAAACGTGCTTCCACAGAGCAATATCTCTTCTGCTGACGCCTTAATGAAACTCAACAAGGCTATCGAATTACCTGATCAATTCATTGAAGGTGTAATTGATGGCAATCAGCGAATCTTAATGGCTAAGAAGGTCGATATTGGCAGTCAGAAAGAGTGGTACATGATCTCAAGTATTGACCCAGAACTCGCGCTCAATCAATTGAATGGTGTGATGTCGAATACGCGAATGCTGATTGTCGCCTGTGTATTCGGTTCGGTGATATTGATGATTTTACTTCTGAATCGTTTCTACCGCCCAATCGTGTCACTGCGAAAAATCGTTCATGACCTTTCTCAAGGTAATGGAGACTTAACTCAAAGACTGGTTGAGAAGGGCAATGACGATCTAGGACACATTGCTAAGGACATCAACTTGTTCATCATTGGCCTACAAGAGATGGTTAAAAACGTGAAATTCAAGAACTCGGATCTCGATACTAAGGTATTAAGCATCCGAGAAGGTTGTAAAGAAACGAGCGATGTATTGAAAGTCCATACTGATGAAACCGTTCAAGTGGTCTCAGCGATTAATGGTTTGTCTGAAGCATCAAATGAAGTAGAGAAGAACTCGCAGTCAGCGGCAGAAGCAGCGCGAGACGCCGCCGTGTTTAGTGATGAAACCAAGCAAATCAATACAGTGACAGAAACCTACATCAGTGATCTTGAGAAGCAAGTTTGCACGACGTCTGATGATATTCGTTCTATGGCGAATGAAACACAGAGCATCCAGTCGATAGTGTCTGTGATTGGTGGTATTGCTGAGCAAACTAACTTGCTTGCGTTGAATGCATCCATAGAGGCGGCGAGAGCAGGCGAGCATGGTCGAGGTTTTGCTGTGGTGGCAGACGAAGTTCGTGCATTAGCTAACCGAACACAAATCAGTACCTCTGAAATAGAAGAGGCGCTGTCTGGATTGCAATCTAAATCGGATGGCTTGGTGAAATCGATTGAGTTAACGAAGAGTAATTGCGAGATGACTCGTGCTCAAGTGGTTCAAGCGGTAAACATGCTAGCGAAGCTAACGGAACAGATGGAGACCGTGAGTCGTTTCAACAATGATATATCTGGTTCTTCTGTCGAGCAAAACGCCCTGATTCAGAGTATCGCTAAAAACATGCATAAGATTGAAAGCTTCGTTGAGGAGCTCAATAAGCTAAGCCAAAATCAACTGACAGAGTCGGCAGAGATCAAAACACTGAATGGCAGCGTTAGCGAGCTAATGAGTAGCTTTAAAGTCTGACGTTTCTATTAATAAACACTAAAAATCAATGCGTTAATTTTGGTTTTTAGCTTGAGAGCCGCTCCAAACCTGTCGAGTTTAGAGTGGCCTTTCTACGTTGTTTTTGTCTCTAAATCCTCGGTAAACCAGCTCATATCACCTCATTTGCCGTATCTCACATTCTGATAAATGGACAATTGACATAAAATAGTACAAATATACATTGTCACTCTACTCTTATGGATAAGTGAGATAAATGTGAATAAGCCAATCCTCATCGTCGCGCTCGCTTCGCTCACCTATGGCTGCGGTGGAAGCAGTTCAAATAGCTCAAGTGATAGCAATGACTCTTCTGATAACACCAGCCCAGGAACGTCTTATGGCGTTGTTGCGCCTTATGATATTGCCAAGTATCAAGACATCCTCTCTAATTCTGACTTTCAGGTATCGGATCCTAACGGCACAGAGGGAAACAAAACCTCTGAAGTTAAAGATGGCGATTTCGATGGTTACATCAGTGATTACTTTTACGCAGATGAAGAGACGGAAAACCTAATTTTTAAAATGGCGAACTATAAGATGCGTTCTGAGGTTCGTGAGGGAGAAAACTTCGATATCAATGAAACTGGTGTAAGACGAAGCCTGTATGCGGAGATAAGCTTACCTGATATCGAACATGGGATGGCGAGTTCACCTGCCGATCATGATGAAGTGACGTTGCTACAGATACATAATAAGGGCACCGACGAGAGTGGTACAGGTTATATCCCTCATCCACTATTGCGTGTGGTTTGGGAGCAAGAACGAGATGGCCTCACAGGTCACTACTGGGCAGTCATGAAGAACAATGCGATTGACTGTAGCAGTGCTGCTGACTCTTCGGGTTGTTATGCCACTTCATATAATCGCTACGATTTAGGAGAGGCTGAACTGGATAGCTTTACCAAGTTTGCTCTTTCTGTTTATGAGAACACACTGTCGATCAAAGTGAATGACGAAGTAAAAGTGAATCAAGATATCGCGTATTGGCAACACCTGTTGAGCTATTTCAAAGCGGGTATCTATAACCAATTCGAGAATGGTGAAGCGACTGCTTACTATCAGGCGCTGAGATACATCACGACTCAAATCAATGGGTCAAACGATTGGGACATTAATGATTGGAAGCTGACCATTCCGGCAAGTAAAGATACTTGGTATAGAAGCGGTGGTGATAGTGCTGCTGAGTTAGAACCAGAACGCTGTGAATCGAGTAAAGATCTTCTGTCAAATGACAGCGACGTCTACCACAGCGGTATTAACCTTTCTTACTTCAATACCGATGAAGGGAGAATGCACTTTAGAGCAGATATGGGATATGGCACCTCTACTCAAAACTCTAACTATATTCGCTCGGAGCTCAGGGAGCTGTATCAAAGCAGTGCTCAACCGGATTGCAGCACCAGCGATGAAGATACAAGTTGGTATTTGAACGACACTAGAACCCACGCAACCAGTCACGAGTTAAGTGCAACTTTGCGAATCGAAGACTATCCGAACATTAATAACCAAGATCCAAAAGTGGTACTTGGGCAAATTCATGGTTGGAAGATCAATCAAGCATTGGTGAAGCTCTTATGGGAAGGAGAGGGCAAGCCCGTCCGAGTTATACTCAACTCCGATTTTGAGCGCAACAATCAAGATTGCGGCGATTGTGACCCATTCAGTGTTGAATTGGGTACATACGCAGCCAGTGAAGAGTGGCGATATACGATTCGCGCTAACCAAGACGGTGTCTACTTGGCAACCCATGATGCAGATGGAACCAATACTGTTTATCACTCAATCCTTTGGGGACAAGATTACACAGATAAGGATGGGGACACGGTGTCGTTAACGTCAGATTGGGCATCGACAGATATTGCTTTCTATTTCAAAGCGGGTATCTATCCACAATTTAAGCCTCACGACGACTATGCTGGTGAGGTGTTTGATGTGAGCTTTAGTTCTCTTAGAGTTGAACATTATTGAATAAGCTGACGTCTAAATAACAAAAATGACTGCTTCGAAGACCATGTTGACTCCTAACAATGTGGTCTTTTTTTTGCTTTTTGGACGCTTGCAGTATGTGTTTTGAACGACAAAAGTTCTGCTCGAGCCATACAAATGCTCACTATTGCGGGTCCGTTGATCTGCGCTTGCTAGTTCATTTCGCATTCCAAATTATTATAGATTGTCTTTTATCAATAGGAAGTGTGATCCAGTTAAAGTATGGAAAAATCGGAAAGTGTTCCTAGTCTCATTTATCCAACGAAGTGTTTTATTTGTATTATAAGATTACGTAATATTTTCATGTTATCGCAAATACTGATAGGTGAATCGCCTTATAGCTCGTGTTTGCTGATTTAGCTTTCACTTACGAACGCTGTCTTTGTATTATAATAATGGATTAAATATGAAACAAATTACTTTAAAAACTTTACTCGCTTCTTCTATTCTACTTGCGGTTGGTTGTGCGAGCACGAGCACGCCTACTGCTGATTTTCCAAATAACAAAGAAACTGGTGAAGCGCTTCTGACGCCAGTGGCTGTTGCCGCTAGTAGCCATGATGGTAACGGCCCTGATCGTCTTATTGACCAAGATCTAACAACACGTTGGTCTTCTGCGGGTGATGGTGAGTGGGCAACACTGGATTATGGTTCAGTGCAAGAATTTGACGCTGTTCAAGCATCATTCAGTAAAGGTAACGAGCGCCAATCTAAGTTTGATATTCAAGTGAGTGTCGATGGTGAAAGCTGGACGACGGTACTAGAAAACCAACTGAGCTCAGGTAAAGCTATTGGCCTAGAGCGTTTTCAGTTTGAGCCTGCGGTGAAAGCACGTTACGTAAGATACGTTGGTCACGGTAACACCAAGAACGGTTGGAACAGTGTGACTGGATTAGCTGCAGTTAACTGTAGCATTAACGCATGTCCTGCTAGCCATATCATCACATCAGAAGTTGTTGCTGCAGAAGCAGTAATGATCGCTGAAATGAAAGCGGCAGAGAAAGCCCATAAGGCCGCACGCAAAGATCTACGCTCTGGTAACTTCGGCGTAGCAGCTGTTTACCCTTGTGAGACTTCGGTTAAATGTGACACTCGTAGCGCACTGCCAGTACCGACAGGCTTACCAGCGACACCAGTTGCCGGTAATGCACCGAGCGAAAACTTCGACATGACTCACTGGTACCTATCTCAACCATTCGATCATGACAAAAACGGCAAGCCTGATGATGTGTCTGAGTGGAACCTTGCAAACGGTTACCAACATCCAGAAATCTTCTACACAGCTGACGACGGCGGCCTAGTATTTAAAGCTTACGTGAAAGGTGTACGTACATCTAAAAACACTAAGTACGCACGTACTGAGCTTCGTGAAATGATGCGTCGTGGTGATCAGTCTATTAGCACTAAAGGTGTTAACAAGAACAACTGGGTATTCTCAAGTGCACCTGAGTCTGACTTAGAAGCTGCGGCTGGTATCGACGGCGTTCTAGAAGCGACGTTGAAAATCGATCACGCGACAACGACGGGTAATGCGAATGAAGTAGGTCGCTTTATCATTGGTCAGATTCACGATCAAAACGATGAGCCGATTCGTTTGTACTACCGTAAATTGCCAAACCAAGCAACGGGCGCAGTTTACTTTGCACACGAAAGCCAAGACGCAACAAAAGAGGACTTCTACCCTCTAGTGGGCGATATGACGGCAGAAGTAGGTGAAGATGGTATCGCACTTGGCGAAGTGTTCAGCTACCGCATTGACGTTAAAGGTAACACGATGACTGTTACTTTAATGCGCGAAGGTAAAGACGACGTTGTACAAGTAGTTGATATGAGCAACAGCGGCTACGACGCAGGCGGCAAGTACATGTACTTCAAAGCGGGTGTTTACAACCAAAACATCAGTGGCGACCTAGATGATTACTCACAAGCGACTTTCTACCAGCTAGACGTATCGCACGATCAATACAAAAAGTAATCTAACCAAATAAACAATAGCCTCCAACTCCTAGAGTTCGGAGGCTTTTTTGTATCTGGTATTTGGGTAGAAGTCATCAGTCGCTAAAGATAAATAAATAGATTAAATGTTGGTGGCTGACCTTAACTTCTGCTTTTAACATCCTCTTTCTAATCCCCTAATCTAATGTCCCACGTATAGTCTTTCATTCGCTCATAGACCTGTATTCGCAAGGCATGGTTAACCGTTCTACGTATAGTGTCTAACATTGCTTAGGTTGCTTTTGGTTTGTTCAAACTGATCGTCATATCGCTATCAATACCTATATTTAACACTAGATACTAAGGGCAATTTATTGGTTGGAATACCTTGCATCTAAGATGATTAGTTCTAAAGGTCGTTGAATAAACAGCGGAGGTTTGTAGTGGTAAACTGAAATAGAGCTGGCTATTAAAAGCCTAAATAACAGGACGGGGAGGTTAGAAGGTTACTACTTTTGAAGTTAAGGTGATTTTATAGATTAGGTGAGTAGGTTTGAGGTATATATTGGGATACAGATTACAAAAAGCCTCTAGTAGAACTAGAGGCAATTAGTACAATCAAAGAGAGGTTACTCAGCTGTAAATTGAGTTACACGCTCTTGGATTTGCTCATCAGTTAGTACTTCATTCCAAACTGCGATATTGTCCACCGACCCATCGAAGTTTTTATCACTACTTGAAGAGCCGCCTAACAGAATGAACTTGTCATCTGTTGTGTTTTCAACAACGTCGAAATCGACGCTCTTTGAATGAACAAGAGTACCATCGATATACAAATTAGCGGTCGAATCTGAGTGATTGTATGTCGCCAAGATGTGATACCAATTATCTTCAACAAGGTAAACGTCACCTTCACTCGATTTAGCTTCTGTACTTAAGCCCTTGTCGTCTGCATCAAGACCGCCGTACACCTTAAACTTGATGGAGTTGTCTGATGACTCGAGGTAGAGTTTAAACCCTAAGTAATCACTAGTTTCTGCAAAATCAACAAGTGAAACGTCGGAATCATACCCAAAACGATCTGCCTTAATTACGGTCTCTACAGAAAATGCCCCTTCAATTGCTTGAGCTCCAGTAGTTGTTTCAGAAGTTGCATTGTAGTACACGTAACCATAGCCACCACCTGTAGCTGAATCTTGGTCAATATGCATAGCCCCCGTGCCTGCAGCGCCAGTAGTCGTTGTGATTAAAGGAGAGCCTGACTTACTCGTTAAATCGTTGCTAGCACTGCCGCTATCCACCGTATAATCGGAGTTATCAAAGGTGTACTCGTTTAACGCAACCGGGAAGTCACCTACTGGCGGTTCTGGATTCTCTGGATCTACAGGAGCCTCGCCGGTCAAACTGATTACCGTAGCTTCAGAAGTGCTGCTGTTATATGGGTTGTTGTTTAAGTCATACCCAACAGAGTAGTCGTTAAAGTTATCTTTGAACTCTTCAACATACTCTCCAGTAGACTCATCAAGTGAGTATACTTTAAGGTTGTCAGCAATCAGTTCATATGGCGTTACGCCACTGTTCGTGCCTAGACGAAGTGCAATAACTTGAACTTCGTTAAAGCTACCTGGATCTGAAGACACTGCACCAGTGTATGTTTCGCCATTGATGGTAAAGGTATGTGACGTTGGCGTCCAAACCACCTCGACAGCCGCATCGAATGTGCTGTTTGCATCAAAGGTACCGCCAGTCGCAGTTAGCGAACCAGAAGCATCGCGAAATTGAATAATACCGTCACCAATCGCAATGTCACCGTGATGATAAGCGTTGCTTACTTTATCGTTTTCATCATTGGTTGAATAAAGCGAAATATAAGAGTTGTTCTGACCTTCATCAACTTGAGTGCTATCCGGATTAAGTTGGTAGGTTAGATCGACAGTCAACTTACCTGAAGAAATCGTTTTGCCTACCGTAGAGCTAGTGTTTAAGATCTTAAGTCTCAATTCACCAGTATCATCGGTTAACGTATCTAAAATTTGAGCGGCATTATTAACGCCTGAAGCTTCATCAGCTGTGTCTGCAGGGCCGGTAACTTCTGTATTATCGCTGTGGTCAGCGCCTGAGACAGGAATGTTACCGCCAATAGCCAGACCACCGTCAACACTGGAGTAATCGCCATCTACCGATACCGTACTTACCGTACCATCATCATTGAATAGCGTGAACGCGACTTGACCTGAAGTTTCGTCTTCAATTGTCTCTTCATAAGTGGTTTCAAATCGTTCGTATTCACCAAGTGTGGTATCAGCTGAATTGTCAGTGTAGTAATAAAGTGTCTCACCATCTGCAGAGAAGCGGTATACGTTGGGTAGATCAGTACTACTCGATGATGAATAGGCTGCTGAGAATGCAGCGGTATCAGAAAATTCCCAATAACCATTTAACAATGCTGAGGTTGGTGTTGTTGGATCAGTAGAACCATCGGTCGGAATAGGTAAACCATCACTGTTACAACCGAATAATAAACCTGTCGAAAGAGCGACAGCTGTAGCGACTTTAGAAATCTGCATGAAATATTCTCTTTATGATATTAAATCCATATGTAAATCACATAAGAAATAGATAATGAATAGGCGCCTAATATTTTTTAGAATTAAAACAATATTAATTAGAACGTCCTATTCTTTAAAATAAAGTAATTAAATATGCCCCAAAATTTTGCAAGAGGAGAGGGGTGCTTTAATCATTTGACTATTTTCTAATTAGAATGAGTAAGCTACGCCAACACGGTATTTTGCTTCGCGATCTTTAGACGATGAACTGATATCAGATGACCAGATTTCAGCAAAAGGTTTCCAAGAACCGAACTTGTAGTTTACTTTTAAGCCAGCATCCCATTCCCAGTCATCACTATTATAAAGAAGTACGTTATCCAAAGATTTTACATAGTTTGCTTCGTA
>PJEL010005595.1_pt1 | contig 10129 bp, 6 predicted proteins | sample 1853271 | NCBI WGS metagenome assembly PJEL01 (sample SAMN08108733, study PRJNA415343) | Invertebrate metagenome, whole genome shotgun sequencing project. | host: Globobulimina | place: Sweden: Gullmar Fjord | collected 2015-08 | reverse complement strand
GGCTGAATACCCCGCAGCCGCCCGGCTCGGCAACATCCAGTGCGAGAACTGCCACGGTCCGCAGGATGAGTACGCCGGCGACTATACGCTCGCTCATAAGAAGGGCGCCCCGAGGATCAGCCTGGCCGCGGATCTCTGCGGCAGTTGTCATGGAGAGCCGCTGCGCCACGCGCGATTCCAGCAGTGGCAGGGGAGCGGTCACTCCAACTATGAACTGGCCATCGACGAAGGCAGCAGTGGTAACTGCTCACGTTGCCATACCGCCAACGGTTTCCTCGCGTGGATGCCGGCTTTGCTCGGCATCGAAGGCGATCCCGCTGACAGTGTGGAGGTGACCTGGACGACCGACGAGGTCCATCCCCAGACCTGCACGACCTGTCACGATCCTCATAACATCGGTACGACATCGGGCGGGGAAACAAATGCAATCATGCGGATCAGCGGCCACACGCCGCCCCTGCTCGCAGGCTTTACAGCCTACGGCGTGGGCAAAGGCGCCATCTGCATGACCTGCCACAACTCCCGCCGCGGCCTCCGTAACGACGATAACTTCGACGAGTTCTACGGAACCTCCGAGGCCGCCCGTGCGCCGCATGGGCCGACTCAGACCGACATCCTCATGGGTGAGAACGCGTACAACGTCGCCGTCGGCTATCGCGGCAACCACTCCTTCCTGACGGGCACCTGCGTCAAGTGCCACCTCGAGGTGACACCGCCGCCTGCGGAGCTCTCATACAACCTGAGCGGTACGAATCACAGCTTCGCCGCCAGTACCGAGATCTGCGCTGAGTGTCACGGCGGAGGCTTCCAGGCCGAGTCCATCCAGGAAGGCGTCCAGGATACCCTTGATATCCTTCAGGTCGCGATCGAAGACGCGTTGCTGGCTCAGATCGGCGAGGAAACTGCCATGGGTCACATCATCGACCTCAATGGCGAGGCCCTGATCACGGATGTTGCCGACGTCATCGATATCGAATTCAGCAGCTACCATGGCCGACAAGCCATGACCGTTACTTTCTCCGATGATTCGGTCTTTGGGCCAATCAGGATGGGTGATATTGACATCCTTGACTCAGACATGCAGGTCCTGCGTACGTTCTACGACGAGGCCGACCCGAACCTGATCAAGGCCGGCTGGAACTGGCTTCTCGTCGGGAATGACGGGAGCCTCGGCGTGCACAACCCGACCTATTCATACATGGTCTTGAGTTCCGCCATCTCGGGACTTAACCCCGGCGCCGCTCCCCTCCCATGGCCGAAGTGGCTGGAAGGATGGGAAGTGATCAGTAAGGACGAAGCTCAGATGACCATCAAACGCTGAGTCGTCTGCCCGAATACAATTGTGTCCAAACAAAGAGCCGCCAAGCATCGCTTGGCGGCTCTTTTCCTCTTATTACCGACTATGCGCGGTACTCCGCTGTGCATGCGTCTCGTGTATGGCGCAGATACTCGGCCGATCCGCAAATCGTTTGTTTTCAAGGGCAGCGCAGTCGATCGCGCGAGATGCTTCTTGAGTTGAAGAACCGATCCCGGACCGAGGTCTCGCAACTGGGAAGCACCCGGCAGATTAGTTGGCCTGCCAGTCGGTAGAAAAAGGGGACTGGCTCCGAGCCCGCCCCCACTGGCGCCATCGAAAACAGCCTCTGCGAGGTGCCTGTACCCTTTTTCAAAGGGCTCCTATGGGGCTGGAGGCCTCTTTTGTGGGTTGGGCATTCTCAGCAGCTTGGCGCGCCGATTGCGCCCGAAGTCGGTCTGAAGCCAAGGCGATGCAGTTCGTTCACGATCTGTGGAAATGTATTGCGGACAACGAACTGGCATGAGCACCCCTTAAGAGGAAGCGCAAGGCGTTGAAGGGGGGCGTGGGTTACACTGGCGGCTCAGCAGGAACTGCAATGCCTGCAGTTGAACATGCTGAGGACCCTCCGTGAGGACCGTGAGCTTCGTGAGCAATAGGTCGCATGTTTTTCGTGTCCTCGTACTCCTGACTGTTTCGGGCGTGTTGTTCTTCATTGGCCAGCGTCTACTCCAACCGAAGAGCTTTGGGCAGAACGGGCATTACCGCGCCGATTCCGTCTACGAGATCATGAACACCGAGCCCGTCCACCAGGGTCGCGCGGTTTGTGCGGAGTGCCACACGGAGATTCACGATGTTCATCAGAAGGACATTCACTGGAATGTCACCTGCGAGGATTGCCATGGTCCCGGCGATGCGCATGTGAAATTCCACCGGGATGGGGACGCCGGAATCACCCCGGCTCGGGCGGTGATGCCGGCCGAGTACACACTGGAAGGTTGTCTCTTCTGCCACCGCAAGTTGGCCGCACGACCCTCCACGTTCGCGCAAATCGATCTCATGGAACATTACGACTTCCTGCATGTGACCGATCCGCAGACGCCGTGCATCGAGTGCCACAGTCCCCACGAGCCGCTCTTCCTGCTGGAGGGTGTGAGTGAAGCGCGGGTTCATCCCGTCATCTTCGAATGCGATGACTGTCACCAGACGCCTCCCGAGATTGATCACAAGCAGGTCGCCGATCACCCGACGATCTTCGTGTGTCAGGACTGTCACCCGTCCGTGGTCAGAGATTTCGCGAAACACGAGCATGCTTTCCTGCGCTGCACGGCATGCCACCTGTTCCACCGGGAAAATGCGATCTCCGGCCAGGTGTTCCGGAGCGGCGCCGGACGATTCTGCCTGCTCTGCCACGAGCAGAAACCGTTCAAGGATGACGGGCAACTTCCGCAGATTGTCTACGTCGATCACATCGAAGAGATGGCCCCGGTCATGCGTCGGCTTCCAGGACCGCTCCTTGAGGATCCCGCCTCCTGTCTCCAGTGCCATTTTGACTACATCCATGACGGCAGACTTATCCGTCGGCTACAGGAGCAGGAACGATGAACGAACCGCAGCACCCAAACAGTCGCCGATCCTTCCTCAGCCTTGCGCTGTACAGCACCGCCGGACTGTGCGTCGGCTCCCTTGTAGCGTACGGTCAGACCGATGACGCCGCGCCTCCAACGGAGCTGGAGGACCTCGAGCGCTTCGACTGGGGTTTCATCGTCGATACCACGCGCTGCATCGGCTGCGGCGCCTGCGTGCGCGCCTGCAAGGACGAGAACGGCGTCCCCGATGACTACTTCCGCACCTGGGTCGAGCGTTACGAAATCGACGAAGACGAGGTGGTTCACGTTGATTCGCCAAACGGCGCACTCGACGGCTTCCGAAGTGATCGCGTGCAGGACAAGCATGTTGTCAAGGCGTTCTTCGTCCCCAAGCTCTGCAACCATTGTCGCAACTCCGCCTGCACGCAAGTCTGCCCCGTTGGCGCGACATTCCATTCTCCCGATGGCGTCGTCCTCGTCGACAAGGAACATTGCATCGGCTGCGGCTACTGTGTGCAGGCGTGCCCGTACGGCTGTCGGTTCGTAGATCATGAGAACGGCGGCACGGCTGACAAATGCACGCTGTGCTACCACCGGATTCATAAGGGGCTTCAGACTGCGTGCGTCACCGCCTGCCCTCGCGAAGCACGACTCTGTGGGAACCTGAAGGACCCCAAGAGCCGGATCCGACGCATCCTGCATGAACGGCGGTACAGCCTCCTCAAGCCTGAAATGAGCACCAATCCCAAGTGCTACTACCTTGGCCTTGATATGGAAGTTAGGTGATGGAAGGCTTCGTTTTTCCCAACGAGATGCACGTGACCTGGACGGTGATGATCGTCCTCTATCCATATATCACGGGCCTCGTGGCTGGCGCCTTCATCGTCTCATCCCTCTATCACGTCTTTGGTTTTGAGCAACTCAAGCCCATTGCACGCTTCTCACTCGTCTCCGCTTTCGCCTTCCTGCTCTTCGCCACGGTTCCACTGCTGAATCACCTGGGGCGACCGGAACGCGCCTTCAACATCATGATCACGCCGCACTTCACGTCCGCCATGAGCGGGTTCGGCTTCGTCTATGCCTCCTACAGCGTGATCGTCGCGCTCGAGGTCTGGTTCCACTATCGTGCCGATCTCATCGCTCGCTATGAGTCGTCACGGGGATTCGCAAAGGCGATCTTCCGGGCGATTCTGCTCGGCGCGACCCTTCGCACCGAGGAAACGGATCGCATCGATCAAAAATGGGTCAAGACCCTGGCCGCCATCGGTATTCCCGTGGCTTGTATCCTGCACGGCTACGTGGGATTCCTCTTCGGATCCATCAAAGCGAACCCATGGTGGTCCACGCCCCTCATGTTCATCATCTTCCTCTTCTCAGCGATCGTGTCCGGTGTGTCCGTGCTGATCTTTCTATATCAGTTCGTCGCCTGGTTGCGGCGGATCAAGATTGATCAAGTGGCGCTCGACACCATGGCCCGCTTCCTGTGGGGGTTCATGATCATCGCCGTCGTCCTCGAACTCATGGATGTCTTGTCAATCGCCTATGAACAGACGGAAGAATGGGTGATCCTGAGGGATCTGATGAACGGGCGCCTCTGGTATACCTATGTGATCGGCCAGCTTCTGATCTGTTCCCTGGTGCCGTTCTTCCTCCTGACCCTGGTCGTTCTTATCCGGCTGCCGAGACGCTTGTCCAACTCGCTCATCTTCCTCTCCGCGACGCTGCTGCTGGGTCAGGTCCTGTTGATGCGATGGAATGTCGTGATCGGCGGGCAGTTGATTTCCAAGAGTTACCGCGGGTTCACGGATTACATGCCGGGCTTCTTCTCAAAGGAAGGCCTGGTTGTCGCCGCGGTGATTTTCATTATTCCGTTCGCACTGCTCTGGGGCTTCGACAAGATTTTCCCGTTCTTTCCTTCCACCGAGCCGGTTGATGACACATCTGCAGCAGGTAAGCCTTGAGTGTCCAGTATGGCGCTCAATCGCTGCAACAGTCCGCGCGGGGCGAAGGATCAGAGATGGCTATGACAAGCATGGTCAATCGCCAACTCCTGTTGATAGCCGCATCGCTGCTCCTGATCGTCCTCTGTGGTCTGGCGCTCGGCGCTCGGGTCGATACCCCGCCCGCGCGTTCCTGCGTCATCAGCGACTGCCATGTCGAATACCGGGTCGCCACCCACATGCACGCGCCCGTGGCAGCCGGCGTCTGCAAGTTCTGTCATCGACCGGCCTCCGACGAGGGACATCAATTCAAGCTCCTGCGCGAGGGAAGCGACCTTTGTTCGATGTGCCATTGGGAGTTGGAATCCCATCGAAACATTCATCAGGGCTTTGGCGGCGAAGAGTGCATCAGTTGCCATGATCCCCACGGCTCGGACTACCGCTTCCTCCTCCCCGAGGCGACGATCGAAGATACATGTGAAAGCTGTCACGCCGACATCTTCAGCAACCGAAGCGTCATGCACACGCCCGTTGCGACCGGATCATGCACCGTATGCCACGATCCGCATGATGCTGAGCCCCAGCGTTCGGCGGCCGAGACCGCAGATCTTTGCTTCCAGTGCCACGAGGCTACCAGAGACGAGTTGGAGACGCTGGATTACATACATGCGCCCGTAATGTCGGGATCATGCGCAGATTGCCACGATCCTCACGGATCAGACCACACCATGCATCTGATCGACGATGTGCCTGGCTTGTGCTATCGGTGCCACGAAGATATCAGAACGACGGTCGAGACGGCGACGCATGAACATTCGGTGGCGGGCGAGCCCGGCGGTTGCATAGTGTGTCATTCCCCGCATGCTTCATCGGTGAGGTTTGGACTCAAGAGCGATTCTTTGACGCTGTGCCGCAGTTGCCATGAGAACGAAATTACGAACAAAGACGGGGACACAATCACCGGTTTCGCGCACCAGGTCGAAGGGAAAAAATTCCTGCACGGTCCAGTGCGGCAACGGGATTGCGGGGCATGTCACAACAGTCATGGCAGCAACAATGACCGGCTCCTCATCGGCGAGTATTCACCCGAGTTCTATGCGACTTTCGATCTCGATAACTTCCAATTGTGTTTCAGTTGTCATCCACAACGCGGCGTACTTACCGAGGAAACCACCAACCTGACGGATTTCCGGAACGGCTCTCGAAACCTGCATTACGCCCATGTAAACAAGGTCGATAAGGGCCGGACCTGCCGCGCGTGCCACGCAACCCATGGAAGTGATCAACCCAAGCACATCAGTGAGTGGATCTGGTTCGGAGAGTGGAAACTGCCCATCAAGTTCGAGAAGACCGCATCGGGAGGCAGTTGCGATTCCGGATGCCACAGCCTGCGGGCCTACGATCGCCACACGCCGGTCGAGTACCTTGAAGAGTCCCTATCGCTCGACGGCGACGAGGCGCCACAGGCGAAACCAGAGGGGCCCATGACGAAAGGCGAACAATGAGCCCAAGAACACGATACGCATGCGCGGCGCTACTCTGCGTGCTCACCGCGGTCTGCTCGATAGCATCAGCGCAATCCGAACTTCGCAATGCGCGCGTGGGTGACAAGATCGAACCCTTCACCCTCATCGATATGGACAGCAGCGAGTTTCAGTATCAACATCGTCCCGGTCGGGTATCAATACTCGCCTTTCTCGCCGCCCGCCAGAAGCGATCAGACCGCGCCCTCGATGACCTCCTGACGGTTGTGGCCGATATGCGCCGTCTCCAACATCCCGTGGATCTGGTCGTGATCATCACCGGGGGCGAAGGGATCGACTACTTCCGCGAGAAGCAGGACGAACGTTTGCGTGATGTTCCCATGCTCATTGATGCGAACGATGCGCTGTGGGGACGTATGGGAATCGTCGTCACGCCGACGACAATCATGATCGACAGAGAAGGGACCGTCCGTTGGATCCGGGCGGGGCATGGCTTCGACTTTGCGACCGATGCGCAGGCCAGGCTGAAACTGGCGCTGGACCTCGGCAGTGCATCGGTGGGCGACGACGCCGAGCCGGTACATGCGCTGACCAACGACAGTGCTAAGGACCGCGCGAGGAGACATCTTCGGATGGGACGGATCCTCGCTCGAAAGGGAGAAGTTGAGTCCGCGATTTCCGAATTTCAAAACGCCGTGGCTCTGACGCCGGGCGCCGCCGACGTTCAATTGGAGCTGACAAGCATGTTGTGTCGTGCCGGCAGGGGGGACGATGCCTTGGCGGCCGCTGAACGCATCACGCCCGTCACGCGCGCGGAGCACGCACGACTCACGATGGTGCGAGGGTGGGCGCATCGGCAATTGGGTGATCTGGACGAAGCTGTGACGCTGCTCACGAAGTCCATCGAGCTCGATCCGGGATCGGCAAGAGCGCTGTATGAGCTGGGGAAAACCTACGAGCAGCGCGGCGAAAACCAATCGGCATTGAACGCATATCGCCGCGCGTTGGCCGCACATTATGACGAGCCCGTAGAGTTGCCATCGAGGCCGGCATCGAGTGACAGAACGCTGTCCGACGCAAATGGCCAAGAGAAGGATAGCTGAGACGGATTCCATGAGGAGGCCGTGTCCGTTCCGATTGGGTATTCTGGCTTCGAACTACCCTGCAACTCGAGCCATGGTGACCCACGTTCGCGGCACCTCCTTGTCGAACGCGGGAATCTTCAGATAACAGAGTGTCGATCGCACGCGAGACTTAGTCCAGAAGTTGCCCGGCCCTGCTGCCGCCAATCCTTGAGCCTCCTGCTTGGGTTGTCGGTACAGCCCGATTCTCTCTGGAGGCCAGCAAAAGGGCAAGTGCACGTAATCCCTTTTATATTAAGGACTTACGGCTGATTGAACAGCATTCTGCAATAGCTGCCAAACGGTAGCGGCCGGAATTCCAACAAGGAATGGCGTGAAGGCGCGACAAGGGGTGGGTGCCAAAAGGGCATAATCCGTCATCATTCTCCATTCACCGCGCCGTGCTTGGCCTGCCGGTGATCGCCAGCATGGCGCCCGTGGAATCGTGCGATCTGACCACTGTGACGCTCACCCGCCATTGCGCCATCCGCGATTTCGACTAAGATGGACAGGCCGGCTTCGGCGATCACCTTACCTGTTGCCGCGAATCAAATCCCTCCCCAGCCGATTTCGTTGGTGGGCAGTGATCGTCAGGTTTCGCAAGATCGTCGGGGGCTCCCACCAGAGGCGCACAGAATAAGAGGAACAGCGCATGTATCAGAAAATTCCACCGCTGTTCGCTATTGGCCTGGCAGTTCTGTCGGTGACGGGATGCGGCAGAGAGGATTCATCATCGCCTGCCGACATCGTCGCCGACCCGCAGTGCACCGCCGAGTACATCGCCTCTATCGACCTCCGTAAGCTCGAGCTTCTCGGTAGCGATTTCACCAACCCCAGATATGATCACGCGCGGCTGGGGATCCCGCAGGATGAATTTCGCCCAACCCTGGACTACGACTGGAAACAACTTGATGAGGTTCAGCAGAAGCTCAAGGGAGTCGATCGGCGGAGAGTCCTTCAGCACATATGGAGCGAAGTTACCAAGGACTCCGATACGAACACCGAAAAGCACCTCGCCCTGCTCAAATTCCTCCATCGGGCCGGTTTTCACAATACGCACCTGCGCGCCCAGTACCGCGATCACACGAAAGTCTTCGACCCGCTGGTGCTGATCGAACTCGGTGAAATGCACTGCACACAGGTGGCGCGCGTAGCCTGCGATCTCTGGGAAGCTGCAGGTTACGAGGCCCGCTGCATCAACTTCGGCGCAAAGCTCAGCGCCGAAGTCTACTACGATGAGGCCTGGCATTACTTTGGCGCCGATTCCGTCGCCGGCAACGGGATTGCCCTCTTCAAGCCCGATGGAACGATCCCTTCCTGGGTCGAACTCAGCCGGGAGCCCTCCTGGATCGACTTGCTGCCCTACCGATACGAACTGAATAATCGCGGCCAGCCGCGGACCGGCGGCACACCGGCACGATCCGTCAACTGCTTCTATAACACAAAGGGGCGACCACCCCAGTACATGGTCAAGCGAAAAACCGCTAACCTCAGTGATCGGTACTACGGCTGGAACGATGTCGTCATCCTCAAACCCGACTGGAACCTCTATGAAGGCACGTGGCACTATCAGCCAGGTGTGGCACGCTTCCAGTCGATCCAGTTGCAACGAGATGACGGCTCGGAGAAGCAAACCGCCGAAGTGACCTGGCGGCCATCGCGCGATCGCGACAACGATCTGCTCGGCTACCGCATCTACATCTCACAGGAATCACGAGGCTGGAACTACTCAACCTTCCCCGGTTCCGACGAAGCGGCTGTCTACTGGAGCAATCCGGAAGGCTGGAAGCCGGAGATGTACGATTCGCTCTATCGGATGCCGCCGAGTGAGATCGGTGTCTTCGAGACCGCCGAGCCGACCATCCGTCTGGAGCTTGATCCCACCACCGACCACTTCATCACCATCATGCCCTTCGACGCCTACCACGAATCGATCGGCAAAAAAATGTACCTCATGTCCAATGAACTGCGGATCCCCGCCGACCCCGAATTGTGAAGGGACGGTAGAGCGTCTCACCACCTCCAGCGACCTCTGGAATAAACGCGCCAACATGTATTGCGGTCTCGCCGAGTCGAGCGTCGACCGCTCGGCCGATACGGAGCCCGTCTCCATCCGATGGGAACGGTACTGGCAGGCCGCCAAAGAACTCCCGGAGGCGCTTCGATGCACAAAGTACATCTCTTGTCAATCCCCGCCTACGACACCGAAAACGCAGTTCACGATCATTGTTCGACGGACTGAATAAGCCACTGGAGAGTTGCTTCACGCCGCGAGGCTCGGCTCACGGTCGGCTCTGTGATCGGTCCGGCAGGCCGCCGGCGCGCAGGCTGCGCTGTACGGCACGACCATCGAGACCGGCGCGGAGAACGGCCCGAGCAACCCCTTGGCCGTGAGCCAGCGGCCGTAGTAGACCGCGACCTTGCCCGCGTGCTGTCCGTTGTCGAAGTGAACGAGGTGTGGGTTCCGCGTGGCCGCCGCGACGAACCTCAGCGCATCCGGATCGCCGGTGGGATGCGCAGCGAACTCGGCCAGCAGGAGCAGGTGCGTTACGCCCTTGGGTTTGCGCGGCGAATAGGGCGTCTCGCTGTCGGCGAACCGGATCGTGTGCGTTCCCGGCGCCGAGCTGATGATCCTGAGATGCGGCGCGGTCATCGGCGTTCCGATCGGTGTGCGGATCGGATCATCAATGTGAATCTGCAG
>PJEL010005593.1_pt1 | contig 10130 bp, 8 predicted proteins | sample 1853271 | NCBI WGS metagenome assembly PJEL01 (sample SAMN08108733, study PRJNA415343) | Invertebrate metagenome, whole genome shotgun sequencing project. | host: Globobulimina | place: Sweden: Gullmar Fjord | collected 2015-08 | reverse complement strand
TGATTTATTTGGAATTTGGTGCTTGTAATTGAACGGTCGTGGTTGATAGTATTAAAATACAACTGCTTCGATATCCTTAGCTGGTGAAGATACCACATATAATATCAGTTATTTTCTTGGAATAACGGGGAGTTGAAGACATCTCAAGCCAAGGATAGAGTCTATCTCCATAATATATAGTATAGACCTTCGGAAAAATAACTGTGGGGTAATTAGATCGTTAATCTGGCTGTGCTCGGATTTCTCGTTCATTGCGAGGCTGGCGAAGAAAGGGTGAAAAGAGGAACCCCGCGAGGGCAACTTAGCTTCAAGGAGGCTTTCTATAAATCAGCCTCAGTTACTTTTTATCAGTTCGGGGGGTTAACCAATCTAAGTTTTTATCGGGTTCTAAATAAATACCTAATTTCATTACAATTGATACACTACATTAGAATCCAAGAATCATTTTTTCACGCTTAAACGGTACAATTCCCTGAGTCGGCTCATCAAATTCACGAGCAAATTTATGACCGAAAAAAATCGCTTTGGCTATTGTACTAGGTGCCAGGCAATCACCGATACGAGTCACCGATTTAATACCGGCTTTTGATAGAGCATCCGGTTGTGATGTCAATTCATGGTACAATTTATCATTGGGTATCCGTGCCGTGACCATGACAAGTCCTTCGGTCTCTATAACTTCCTGGCGGCCAGTAAAAATACACTCCAGGGTGACTGTTTTTCCATCAAATGCAATCAGGCTTTTAGATGGAATAATATTGACCCCCTTGTTCATCAACCGGGCTTGAATTCGATGCTGTTCTTCAGTGTTTAGAGCCCAATCTGAAACCCTGCTGAAGGTTGAAACAAAATCAACCTGACACCCATTATCAGTCAGCTTTTCAGCAATCACACTTCCCATATAATAGTGGTCATCATCAAATATCAGTACCCGGCCGGATGGAATGCGGCCTTTGATGATATCATCAGGTGTAAAAATCTTTTCCATGGCGGTTAGCTTTGCAATTGGCTGATCATTTGTGAGTCCAAAATCGTCGTACCGCCAGAAAGAGCCTGTTGCCAAAACGACATGGGGGAATTCATATTCCAGAATGTTTTCTGCAGTTAGTTCACTGCTGGGATATGTTTCAACCTTGCTAAGTTTTTTAAGCTGGATGGACCGGTATTCTACAACTCTGTTCCATTCACCTAGTGTCGGCAGTTTGGATTCTTTGGCAACCCTGCCGCCCAGTTCACGTTCGGTATCTGCCAAAATGACATGATACCCGCGTTTCCCCAGTGATACAGCAGCCTCCATACCTGCAGGACCGGCACCAACAATTAGGATCGTATCATCAGATTTTTGGGGACTAATCTTTTCAGGATGCCAGTTACGTCTCCACTCTTCACTTATGGTTGGATTTTGAGAGCATAAAAGTGGTCCTCCACGAACATCATGGGCAAAGCAGATATTACATCCGATACATTCTCTAATATCCTCTTCTCGCCCCTCTTCGATTTTTTTGGGTAAGAAAGGATCGGCGATGGATGGACGCGCAGCACCAATCAAATCCAGAACGCCCCTCTTTACCTGGGACACCATTGTATTCGGGGATGTAAATCGCCCGATAGATACTACAGGTTTAGAAGTTATGGTTTTAACATAAGAAACATAATCTTCAAATGACCCTTCTTTAACAAAACGGGAACTGCCCAATTCGCTATGCCAGTCACTAATGGTTAGATCCCAAAGATCCGGTAACTCTGCGATGAGCTCAAGCTGCTCTTTTTGTTCCTCAACCTGTGCCAAGCCGTCAACACCGCTGCCGTCATCGGCACGAAATCGAACAGCAATCGCACATTTGTCACCTACAGCGTTTTTCATTTCTTCAATGAGTTCGCGGAGGAATCGCACCCTGTTTTCAGCCGATCCACCATATTCATCCGTCCGGATATTTGTTTTAGAAGATAAAAAAGGATCGAACAAATAGTGATGTGTGGCATAAACATTAATTATATCAAAACCGGCGGTCTTAGCGCGCTTGGCAGCATCCACAAACCATTGCCGAATCTTTTTAATATCAGTTTTCCCTATAATGCTACTTTGCACCGGATCATTGTAACTGGCTGGTTTGCTATAGGCAGCCAAAGGGGCTTCTCGCGTATATAAGTTCGCAACCTGATGTCCGCCATGCCATAGTTCTATTGATGCCAGTGCACCATGTTCATGCACCTTTTCAGCCATTAAAGCATTGGCTTTGATATCTTCTTCATCCCAGATGCAGGCGTGGGGATATGGGGCATCATCGGAAGTGGGATGGATGGAACAGTATTCGGTGCTGATGACACCCCATCCCCCTTCAGCTTTCATCCCCCGTATTGCAGCAGCTGTATTGGGCATTCGGTAACCCGCACCAATAGAGTGAGGCACCTGGTAGAACCTATTTTTAGCAGTCACAGGACCAATTGTTACCGGTTCAAATAAAATATCAAAATAAGGGTCACGAGCCATATAAACTCCTTTTGAGTCAATATACCAACAAAAGCATTTTATTACCAATCAATGATGGTCGTACCTACTGCTATTGCCCATGGATTGTCAAGGAACAACATTTGCCATAAAAACAAATTGTTATTCAAACTCGCGATCCAACCCTGGATTTCGTATGTCATCAATATCTATTGTGGATTTGATTATGCATTATGCGTTCGATAAATTGAGAAAGACTCGGAAAAACAGCAAGAACTCAAGTCTGCCTTCTTCACAAACGCCAAAATACGAAAATGCCAAACCTAATCCAAAAAGCAAAGGCAAAAAAGTTGGTGGTAGAAAGTTCAGACAAAAATGGGTTGACTTTCAATTAAAGGGAATATAATGTATCCCGCAATGGTATCCCGCAATGGTATCCCAGCTAACAATTCATTGAATGTTGCCGGAAATGAAGGATGGAAAAGTGGTGATCTCCGCCGGGATATAGCTGGATTTACCGTTGAAAGCATTCAAAGGAGGAAAATGATAATGTATGATGATTTAAAAGATAAACGCGTGGTCGTTACTGGCGGGGCCAGTGGAATCGGATTGGCCACAGCAAACCGATTTGTCAATGAAGGCTGCCGGGTGGTTATTCTGGACTGCAACCAGGAGGCGCTTGATAAAGTTCAGCCTGAACAGCCGGGACTGGCAGGCGGTGTATGTACAGACGTAAGCAGCCCAGAGGAAGTGGCGGCGGCATTCAAGGAAATAGACCGGATCATGGGTGGTATCGACATTCTGATATCCAATGCAGGTATCAGTATACGCAAACCATTTATTGAATCCGACTATGAACAATGGTCAAAAGTCATAGACGTTAATTTACACGGAATGTTCCTGTGCACCAAAGCCGCCCTTGACCGCATGGAACCGCAACAATCCGGTGTGATCATATATACGGCCTCAACCAGCGGAATTGGTGGGAATCCCAATTATGCAGATTATAGTGCGGCAAAGGCCGGAATCATTAACCTAACCAAGACCCTTGCCGTGGAGTGTGCGCCCTGGCTTCGAATCAATTCGCTCTGCCCGGGTTATGTAATGACGCCCATGCAAAAAGCCGAGTACACCCCTGAGATGCTTGACAAGGTCAACAGCACTATCCCCTTGGAGCGTCATGGAAAGCCCGAGGAAATGGCCGCTGTATTTGCCTTCCTGGCTTCTTCTCAATCATCCTATATTACGGGTACAAGCATTATAGCGGATGGTGGAGAATTATTGGAGAGTATATAGTCGACAAATGCGCAAAGCAAATATCAGCTAAGGATGTTTGTGAAATACAACCAAGAAAATTTTTAAAACAGGAGAAAAAAACATGTATCATTTCGGATATGGATCCAACCTAAGTATCAAATGTGTCCACGAGGAGCTGATCCCAACGGCAAAATATGTCGGGAAGGGATTTTTACCCAATTTTGAGGTGTCGTGGCCTTTCTGGTCGGAAAAAGAACAGGAAGCCTATAGCGGTATTATAGAGGCGCCCGGCGAACTGGTTCACGGTGCGCTTTACGAAGTGACCGAAGAAGATCTCGTAAAGACAGATAATATGGTAGATGTTTACAAAGACCTGTATAAAAGAGAGACGTTTTTGGTGTTGAACGAAGCCGGTGAATGGGTGAAGGCAGATTTATACCGGGTCATTGATCCAAAAGGCCCCTTTACCCCCGCACGCAGTTATGTGACGATTATGCTCGAAGGAGCGCGAGATCTTGGATTGGATCCGGAATATGTTAAAAAAATAGAAAAATTTTACGATGAATCCGAATAAGATTCAGCACAACGAAAGTTAAAACAAGAGGTCTTTTTTGGATTTTTCACGTTTTTATAATAAAGTTCAATCCATTCTTGACATTGAATTGCCATCGGGCGCTTCAATTATAAAAGACGGTTGCCGTATGGCTGAATATATTAAAATCGGCCGCACCGCCTTCATGGACAAGATGGGGGTGGACTCAGAACTGGCGTATAAGCGGCAATGCATTAAAAACAAGCAGATCATGTACCACGCCCATATTGGAATGAACACATGGCCGGATACGGTTGAGGCCCTGACCCTGCTTTATAAAACCGCTGAAGAATCCGGCTTTACAGTAGACAGGGCCGGTATCTGCCTGGACCGGCGAATGGCCCTGCCTAAAAACCTGCGGGATCAGATACCGGCTGAAACCGGCCCCGAGCTGAATACCTCTTTGCAATGGCAACAGGTGGGGCAGGTGGTTCCCATACAGCCTCATATGGGAGATTTCATGATCGGATTTCCAGCTTCCGTTGATAACACGGTCCAGGCACTGAAAGCCGGCGTGACAACCATAGGGAATCTTTCGCAGTTTTTTGCCCACGAAGTTCCCATGTGGACCGATAAGGCCGCTACCACCGTTGAAACCGTCAAGGCCATCTCCATCATGGGGGCGAAAAAAAATAAAGGCACACTGGTTCATTCTTACCTGGAAGACGGCTTTCCGGCGCTTTTCCAGGATTGTGCAACCGTGGCCGGGTGGGCTTTTTTAGAAAAATATATTGTTCAAGACCTTTTAAATGCAAAGCTCTCCCATTGTATCGGCGGGCTGACCTCTGATCCTTTAAAGCGAGCTGCATGGGTTTTCACCCTAAATGAAATCCATGATCATGATTGTATCGGCTCTATGATATACGGTGATACCATTAGTTTTGGAGCGGATTTCAACCGGAATCGGGGATTGGTTGCCGAATATCTGCTCTGGGATATCATGGCCCAGCTGGAATGTCCCACGGGCAATGCCGTGCTTCCGCTGCCGGTGTCCGAAGCCTTGCGAATCCCCTCTGCACAGGAAATTGTCGAGGCGCAATCTTTTGGACGGCGGATAGAAGAGACCGCCCGGCGGTTATGGCCTTACATTGATTTTACCCCGGCATACGATTTATCAGCAAAGCTGTATGCCGCCGGAAAATCAGTTTTTAATAATGCCATTGACGGATTAAAAGAGGTGAAAATAGATATAAATGATCCAATCCAGATGCTGTATGTGCTCAAGATGCTGGGCCCCGATGATTTCGAAGAAATGTTCGGTGTTGGCAAAGCCGGTCAAGGTTCGTCTCGAAGGCGTGAACCTCTTTTTCCAACAGACATATTTGAGTTGTCACAAAAAGCGATTAATGAAACCAAACATATCTTTAACAATTCCCGGTCAAGAGATCGGTTGGACGGACACAAATTTCTAATTGCGTCCACAGATGTGCATGCACATGCCATCACCATCATCCATGAGCTTCTTTCCGGTGCAGGAGCCAAAATAACCAATCTGGGGGCTGAAATTAATCCGGACCAAATTGCCGGGGTAGCCAAATCCTGCGAAGCCCAAACAATTCTGATAAGCACTCACAATGGGATGGCATTGGAATATGCCAATCGCCTGAAAACAGAGTTAGAAAAGCAAATGGTAGATATACCCGTTGTAATGGGAGGCGTCCTCAATCAAAAAACAGATGATGCGGCGTTACCTATTGATGTCACCATAGACCTTAAAAAACTGGGATTTTATCCCGTTCCCAAGTTGGGAGCCGGTTTTCAACACTTGCTTGAACATCAGGTCATACCGAAAAAATGAAAGATTGATCATGATTATCAGGGGATTGCCATGACGTTAGATATAAAAAAAATTGCCTTTATCGGTGCAGGTCATATTACAAATATTATTTTAGATAACCTGGTCAAAGCTGAGAAATTACCCCCTGAGCAACTGATTGCCAGTGACCCGGATAAAAACAAACTGCAGTTGCTTAATGAAAAATACAAAATCAGAATGGCTCAGGATAATTTCGATGCCGTTAGCAAAGGGGATTTTATTTTTATCAATGTCCCTCCCCAGGTGGCGGGAAATGTCATTAAAGACTTGAGCCAAAAACAGTTTCCGGAAAATAAGCTCATTGTTTCCCTGGCCGCTGGTATATCCATGGATGCTTACCAGGGGCTGGGGGATAAGATACCGGTTGTCAGAGCACTGCCCAATCCCCCCAGTCAGATTGGGATGGGAATTGCTGCATTGGCCTTTAATCCATACGTGAACGAAAAACAGAAAAAAAATATCTTTGAGCTTTTCAGTTCCCTGGGGGAATATGTCATTCTAAGGGAAGAAAACATTAATGCAGTGACGGCTTTGAGCAGCCCTGCCGCGACCTATTTGTTTGCTCAATCACTGATTGATGCAGGCGTCAGGGCGGGTATAGATCAAGAGACATCAACAAAGATTGTCTATCAGACCATTATAGGTTCCATGGGCGTCTGGAACCAGCGCCAGGCCTCACCCCATGACTTGCTGGCAGAGGCAAGTACGCCGGGAGGCATTTCAGTGGAAAGCATCTTCACATTAGAGAAATATGGCTTTAGAGCTTCGCTTAATGAAGCAATTAACAAAGGCGCTTTAAAAGCAAAAGAATTAGGTGATACCCTTCAGAGGACATGATCTCATCATTTACATTAAAAGGAATTTAATCAGATGACTGAAAACGCAGAGCAAATTGCTTATAATAGAATAAAAACGGCTATTTCCAAGCGGTATATCAGACAAGGCAGCAAGCTTGCCGAAGCCTCCCTGGCCAGGCAGCTTAACCTGAGCCGCACGCCGGTAAGACATGCTTTGAGGCATTTACATTATGAAGGGTTGGTGGAGTTTTCACCAAATGGGGGGGCACACGTTATCTGTCCCACTGAAAATAAAATCAGACAGGCTTACGCGGTGCGGACAGTACTGGAAAAAATGGCGGCAGGATTAGCGGCCCAACACGCGACCCAAAAAAATGTGGACGAACTAAGAGGTCTGGTTGCCGAAGAAGGCCCGATATATCAAAAATTCCTAGCGTCCGGCCTACGCCAGGGTTTGTCTGAATACTTTGCCATCAACGAAGCCTTTCATTTGCGTATAGCCAAACTGTCACGCAATGAAGTTCTTTATGAGCAAATCTCAGGTCTTTTTCAGAAGTGCCAGATCTACCTGGTTTTGTTTGACAGCCATGATGAAATGGACATTAATGAATCTCCAGTGGAGCATGAAGAAATTATTTCACATTTGTCAAAAAATGATAGCCAGGGAGCAGAAGAAGCCATGTTGAATCATTTAAACTCTGCCCTGGAAGGCATGGATTTTAAAATTGTATTGAAAGCGTTGGCGGATGATTACATAACCATTTGAAATATTAACTCGAATCTACGATTTCATTGGCTTTGATTTGTATGATGATTTGATTAATAGGGAAAAAGGAGGTGATACGCTGAATCAAAACTCAGATTAAATATTTTTAAAGTAATAAGCGATCGTTTATTGGATTTCTCATTTTGACAATGATGGACAAGCCCCAAATAATTTAACCATAACCTTGGAGGTAACAATGGAAACAACAATGAGAAAAATTACCATTTCAGTTTTAATGATCACATTTGGCCTGTTGTGTGCCATATCCCCGCCTATTTTTGCCGGTGACAAATACCCGAATTACGAACCTTCACAAGCCGTTATAGACCAAGCCAAAAAGGAAGGAAAAGTCTACATTTACGACTGGGCAGAGTGGTGGCCTGAAGAGTTATACACTGGTTTTGAGAAAAAATACGGTATTAAAATTATCCGGGATAACTATGGCAGTTCAGATGATATGTATACAAAATTCAAGCTGGATCCCAAGACGCCCTATGATGTTCTCAGTTTGGGTACCGGCGGATTTATGCTGCTCAAAGAATATGGGGCATTAAAAAAGCTGACTCATGAATGGGTTCCCAATATTGGAAATTACATCATGGACGACTTCACAAAGACGGAATTCGATCCGAAGTTTGAATATTTTGCACCCACAAGCGTTTATATTACCGCAATTGCTTATAATAAGGATCTTGTTGACCCCAATACCAAAGATCTGGATTCCTGGAAGATTGTTTTTGAGAAGAATGAATTTTCAGGGCGCATGACCGCTCTGGATGATTCCTATGAAGCATTGGGTTCCGCGTTGATATATCTGGGTTACAATCCCAACTCCATTGATCCAAAAGAAGTGGAAAAAGCCAAAGCCGTTTTATTCGAGCAGAAAAAAAACCTGATCGCCTATGTTGACACTCCCACTAGAATGTTCGCCGAGCAGGAAGCGGTTCTGTCCGTGATGTGGGCCGGTGATATCTGGTGGACGGCCCAGGAGCTCCCCAACATTCAAATGGCAATACCCAAAGAAGGTACCATGATGGGATTTGACGGCCTTGTCCTTCCCGCAGGCGGGAAAAACCCCGCTGCTGCCCACCTGTTTATAAATTGGATCTGGAGCCCTGAAAATCATGCAAAACTGATCGAGGGTATCGCGTACAGCCCCACTCATAAAGCAACCCCCCATTTGCTTTCAGATGAGGTCAAGGCGTTCCCGTCCATGTCTCTGTCATCTGAATACTTAAAAAAATGCTACCTGCCCAATTATGAAGTTGCCGTAGGTAAAGGCCGTGCCATTAGGGCTAAACTCTGGGAAGAGCTTAAACGGTAAGCATTTTAATTTGGTTTATTGAAACAAAATAGTTGGTGCGGCGGGAAGGATAGTCAAGATTTTCCGCCATTCCAGCTATTGAATTTTTTTTGTTTTAAGCGGTTTACTTTCAGGAGAAAATGGATGGATGCAGTGATGACAAAAACGACTCCACAAGGCAAGAAGAGATTTTTTAATCTTGAGTTATCTGTTCTCGTCGGACCGGTTACCTTGCTGGTTTTTATTTTTACATTTTTACCCCTTCTCATCACGCTGTATTTCAGTTTTTTGAAGTTTGGGGAAGATGGTATGATGACCAATGTTTTTTCATTGCAAAATTATATCAATGCCTTTTCCGGGGCTTACGGGGCCGTATTCTTAAAATCATTTTACTATGCCCTTCAAACCAATATCATCTGTATCTTTATTGCGTATCCGGTGGCCTATTATATTGCAAGGCACGGCGGCAGGTACAAGGCATTCTTTATTCTCATGCTGGTCATCCCGGAAACCACGGCTGTGATCATTCGGATCTATGCAGTCAAAACCATGCTTGGCAATACCGGTGTGATCAACAGCATTCTAATGTATATCGGCCTGATTGATTCTCCCATTCGGATGCTGTATTCCCCTTTTGCCGTCATGGTGGGCCTGGTGTATTATTCTTTGCCCTACATGATTTTACCGATTTATGCCGCCCTGGAGGGCCTTAATCCGGCGCTTCTTGAAGCGGCCACCGACATGGGGGCCACTACCATCCGTCGGTTTTTCAGGGTGATACTGCCCCTGACCAAGGGAGGCGTTTTTGCCGGAACGATTCTGGTCTTTATTCCGGCACTGGGGGATTACCTGGTACCCACGTTTCTAGGCGGTTCAAAAGTGATGATGGTGGGCAACCTTGTGACCCACAAATATATCACTGCCGGTGACATCCCGGGAGGCAGTGCCTTTGGTATCGTTCTGACGGCGTTATTGATCCTTGTCCTGATTGTTTTTATCAAAAAAGGCGGGGAAGATGCATTGGAGAAAGCCCTGTGAAAAAACATAATATATTGCTTAAGGTCATCACCGGGCTGGTTTATTTTTTCCTTTGGGTACCGGTTCTCGTGGTGGTTATTTTTTCCTTTAACGAAAGTAAGTTCGGTGTGGT
>PJEL010005592.1_pt1 | contig 10131 bp, 11 predicted proteins | sample 1853271 | NCBI WGS metagenome assembly PJEL01 (sample SAMN08108733, study PRJNA415343) | Invertebrate metagenome, whole genome shotgun sequencing project. | host: Globobulimina | place: Sweden: Gullmar Fjord | collected 2015-08 | reverse complement strand
TACCACCGGCTCTGGGGCGATCGGTTCAACCTCGTCTCGGATCAGAACGCGAAGGTCCGCTTCGACACCGACGCGACCGGCTTCAAGATCGCAACGTCGGTCGGCGGTCTCGGTACGGGCGAGCGCGGCGACCGCTTCATCATCGACGACCCGCACAACGTCAAGGAGGGCGAGAGCGAGGCGAAGCGGAACGAGGTCTTGCAGTGGTTCACCGAGGTCGTGCCGACCCGCGTGAACGATCCGATGAAGAGCGCGATCATCGTCATCATGCAGCGGGTACACGAGCAGGACGTGAGCGGCTTGATCCTCGCGAACGAGCTCGGGTACGAGCACCTCTGTATCCCGATGGAGTACGAAGACGATCACCCGCACAAGAGCAAGACCTCGATTCACTTCGTCGATCCGCGCACCGAAGACGGCGAGCTCGCGTGGCCCGAGCGGTTCCCCGAGGAGCACGTCGAGAAGGATCTCAAGCCGAGCCTCCGAGCGTGGGGCGGCAGCTACGCCGAGGCCGGGCAGCTTCAACAGCGGCCCTCGCCTCGTGGCGGCGGCATGTTCAAGAAGGACGCGTGGAAGTTCGTCGACGCACCTCCGGCGAACGCACGGGTCCGAGCTCGCGGGTGGGACTTCGCGAGCACGAAGAACGCCGGGGCCTACACCGCAGGCGTCAAGATGTCGCTCGCTCCGCCTCCCGGGTGCAAGACCGGCACCGCGATCTACATCGAGGACGTGGTTCGCGGGCAGTGGGGCGTACACGAGTGCGAAAAGGAGTTCCTCGCCACGACCGAGCGAGACGGCCGCCGGTGCGGGGTCGACATCCCCCAGGACCCGGGGCAGTCGGGCAAGTGGCAGAAGACATACCTCCTCGGGCAAGTCAACGGCTACGATGCGCGGGCGACCCCCGAGTCGGGGTCGAAAGAGCATCGAGCTCAACCGCTCGAAGCGCAACAGGAGGCGGGCAACGTGTACCTCGTTCGTGGGCCGTGGAACGACACGTTCATCAACGAGGGCGCGATGTTCCCCAACGGGCAATACAAGGATCAGATCGACGGGGCTTCGCGAGCGCACGCTCGGATCTCGATGAAGAAGGTTCGTCGAGTCGGGGTGGCACCCCGGGTCGTCGGGTAGGAGGGCAACGATGTCGACGAGCTTCCGAAAGCGGATAGACGGCCTACGGCAGTTCATCGGCATCGAGCCGAGGAACGTACCGCCGTCGAAGACGGTCGGCGCGGCGGGCACTGCGATCTACGGCGGCTTCATCCAGAGCCGCGAGAAGAACGCCTCGCTCGACGGCGTGCTTCGCTACCAGACCTACTCCGACATCCTCTCGCAAGTGTCGATCGTCGCGGCGGGCGTGCGGTTCTTCCTCAACCTCGTCTCGAAGGCCGAGTGGCGCGTCGAGCCCGCGGAGGTCGAGACCGGCCAACAGAAGCAGGCCGAAGAGATCGCCGAGCTCGTCGTCGAGATCCTCCACGACATGAACACGCCGTGGCACCGCATCGTGCGGCGTGCGGCCATGTACCGCATGTATGGTTTCAGCGTCCAAGAGTGGACGGCGAAGATGCGCGACGACGGGGCGATCGGCTTCCTCGACATCGAGCCTCGCGCACAAGTGACGATCGAGCGTTGGGATACCGACTACCACGGTCGCGTCTTCGGGTGCGTGCAGCGTGCCCCGCAAGACTCGGAGCTCATCTACCTCCCGGTCAAGAAACTCCTCTACATGGTCGACGACTCGATCAACGATTCGCCCGAGGGCCTCGGCCTCTTCCGGCATATCGTCAAGACGAGCGACGAGCTCCGCCGGTTCGAGCAGCTTGAGGGCTACGGGTTCGAGACCGATCTTCGAGGCATCCCCGTCGGCCGCGTGCCGTTCAAGGAGCTTCAAGACATGGTCGACGCGGGCACGATCTCGAAGGAACAGAAGGCCGCGGCCGAGGCGGGCGTGCTCGACTTCGTGAACAACCACGTCAAGCGGCCCGACCTCGGTCTCTTGCTCGACTCGATGACGTACGAGAGCACCGACGAGAGCTCGACGCCGAGCTCGGTGCGTCAATGGGACGTGGAGCTTCTCAAGGGGGGCAACACGTCGGCCGACGCGGTCGCTCGTGCGATCACGAGGAAGAACCGCGAGATCGCTCGCGTGCTCAACGTCGAACACCTCATGCTCGGCGAAGGGCAGAGGGGCTCGGCCGCACTCTCGAAGGACAAGACCCAGAGCTTCGCGATGATGGTCGACGGCACGCTCGACGAGACCGTCGAGACGGTCGAGCGCGACGTGCTCGTGCCGATCTTCATGCTCAACGGGTGGCCGTTGGAGCTCATGCCGACGCTCTCGACCGAGGCGATCCAGCACCGGCAAGTCACCGAGATCACCGGGGCCCTCGCGGACATGGCCCAGGCGGGGGCGGTGCTCGACCCCGAGGACCCGGCAATCGGCGAGGTTCGCTCGCTCCTGGGCCTCTCGCAACCGCTCACGGTCAACCTCGCCGAAGATGCTTCGCTCGAAGAGCGCGACGACCTCGGCGACGAGACCCCGGAAGACCAAGACGACGCCGCGGCCGACACCGACGACGATGACGACGAAGGGGGCACCGATGCCTGATTTGATCGCAGGGCTCAACAGCTACGTCACGCTCGACGAGGCCGACGCGTACCTCGCGGGGAGCCTTCAAGCGGCGACGCTATGGGCGGCCCTCTCGGACGCCGACAAGACGCTCGCGCTCATCTCGGCGACGCGCTCGCTTGAGCGCGAACGGTGGGCGGGCGACAAGAGCGGCGTCGAGTCGAGCTTGGCTCTCGCGGTCACGGCCGCGGGCACCGGCTACGCGATCGGCGACCTCGTGCAGATCGACGGCGTCGGGGCCGTCGGCACGAAGGCCGTGATCGAGGTGCTCACGGTCGGCGGCTCGGGCGAGATCCTCACGGCGCGGTTCATCCACGTCGGCTTCTACTCGACGGCCCCGGCCTTCCCCGCCTCGACGACCGCGCTCACCGGCTCGGGCGTCAACGCGACGATCACGCTCACGCTCACCGATCAGTTCATGGAATGGCCGAGGGACCTCTCCTCGTGCTCCGCGCTCGCGGACCTCTCGACGACGGCAGTGCCGAGCGACATCAAGGCGGCCGAGTGTGAGCTCGCCTTCCAGTTCTCCCAGGACCCGACGCTTGAGAACAACGTCGGCGCGGGCGCGTCGGGCACCGACGGCAACATCAAGAAGGTCGAGGCCGGTTCGGCGAAGGTGACGTACTTCCGGCCGACCGACGGCGTGCCGTTCCCGACGGTGACTTGGCAACTCATGAAAGACTATCGCGACGGTGCGTGCCCGAGCTCGACGACGACCGTAGGGAGCGTCGCGTACGGCACGGGCGATAGCTCGGCCTTCACTTGTCCCGACGACCGCTACGGCGTGAATCGAGGGTACGCGTAATGGGAAACAAGCTCTTCGGTGTAGACATCGCGGCGATCGTCGACGGTGCCATGAGCTCTGGGCTCTTGCCCGCTACGCTTCATCACACGACGCCGGGCGTGCGTACACCCGGCGACCCGACGGCGGGCACGAACCCGACCACGACCGACCACGCGTGCCGGGGCATCGCCGACGACTACCGCGACGCGGAGATCGACGGCACGGTCGTCCTCGCGAACGATCGCAAGGTGCTCCTCATCGGCAACTCGATCGTCGGCCTCGTGGTGCCCGAGCAGAACGACGGCGTCACGATCGAGGGCGTGCGCTACACGATCATCAACATCAAGCGAGACCCCGCGGCCGCGACGTACCTTTGCCAAGCTCGAAAGGCATAGCACCCAGTGGCGAAGAACGAGATCACCGCCGAGCAAATGGCTCGGCTCCAAGCGCGGAACACGAAGAAGCTCGCGAGGACGTGGCTCGCCGAGATCCTCCGCGTGACGCGTGGGCTCACGATCGCGAAGATCACCGACATGATGGCCGAGGGGAAGATCGAAGAGGCGATCAAGGCGATCACGGTTTCGCAAGCGAAGTGGTACGCTCGGTATTGGCTCACGAGCTACACCGAGAGCGCGGAGCTCACTGCCGCGTTCATCGAGACGAGCCTCGGCGTGCCGATCGTGTTCGACGTGCAGAGCCTCGCACCCGAGGCCGCTCTTCGAGCTCACCGGCTTCGTCTCGTGCGCGGCTTCACGGTCGAGCAGACGCAAGCCTCGATGCAGGCGATCTCCCGCGGCTTCGAGGAAGGGCTCAACCCGAGAGGGATGGCCCGAGCTTTTCGGGACTCGATCGGGCTCACCCAGAGGCAAGAGCAGGCCGTCGCCAACTACCGCACGGCCCTCGAAGAGGGGTCGAGCTCGTCTCTCGATCGCAAGCTACGCGACGCTCGCTTCGACCGGACGGTGCGCCGGAGCATCGAGGACGGGCGGCCGCTCACCCGGCCCCAGGTCGACCGGATGGTCGGCCGCTACCGGCAACGGACCCTCAAGTACCGCTCCGAGGTGATCGGCCGGACCGAGAGCTTGAGGGCCACAAATGGGGGCCAACGGGACATGCTTCGGGCGGCCGTCGACGAGGGAGACCTCCGGCAAGACCAACTCAAGCGGGAGTGGAACACCGCGATCGACGAGCGCGTGCGCGATTCTCACTCGCCGATGAGCGGGCAGGAAGTGACCGGCACCGAGATCCCCTTCATCTCTGGGCTCGGCAACGAGCTCCTCTATCCGGGCGATCCGGGGGCCCCGGCCGAGGACACCGTGCAGTGTCGGTGCGCGGTCGGCACCCGTATCGTGAAGATTATTGTGCCCGCCTAGATCCTCGTGTAATACTCCCAGGGCGAGTGGTCGTCGCATCACCGGGGCAGGGACTTCGATGACCAACGCGCAGCGCATCGCCAAGAGCACCTCGATCGTCAAGGTCGACGAAGAGCTCGGTCTCGTTTTCGGGTTCGCGATGGTGTGCAAGGAGGGCGGCGAAGACTACTTCGACCTCCAGGGCGACAACATCCCCGAGGACGTGTTGCTCAAGGCCGCGACCGACTTCATGCAGAACAGTCGGGCCGCCGATGACATGCACGACGGCGAGCAAATGGGGACAGTCGTCTTCGCGTTTCCGCTCACGGGCGAGATCGCGAAGAGCCTCGACATCGAGACGCAACGCACCGGCCTCTTGATCGCGATGAAGCCGAGCGCGGACGTGTTCGAGAAGTTCAAGGATGGGACCTACACGGGCTTCTCGATTGGCGGCTCGGGTACGTCGGAGGATGTCGACGATGAAGCGTAAGCGTCTCACGTCTCTCTCGCTCGACTTCGTCTCGGCCGTAGACCGCCCGGCCCAGGAGCCCGCGACCGCCGCGATCCTCAAGCGCGACGGCGTCGAGCTCCCCCTCGCAGACGAGAACGAGGTCGCGTACATCAAGCGACTCCTCGACGAGGGCAAGATCGACGAAGCCCGCAAGGCCGCCGAGGTCAAGAAGTTCGTCATCATGACGACCCCGGTCGATGGGCACACGCACCTCATTTACACCGGCCGCTTCGACGGCGGTGAGGACAAGGCCGGTTCGTCTTCGTGGCAGGACGAACACACGCACCCGTGGATCAAGAACGAGTTCGGGAACGTACAGATCGGCGCGGCCGCCGGTCATGTTCACGAGGTCGCGATCCTCACCAAGCAGGACAAGACAACCGCCGAGGAGGCAGCAACGATGGGCACCGAGAAGAAGACTCCCGAAGAGCTCGCCGCCGAGTCGGCGACGACGATCAAGACCCTCGAAGCGGAGCTCGCCAAGAGCCGCACGATCAACGGGCTCAACGACGCGCAGAAGGCGCACTTCGCGACGCTCAAGGGTGACGCGGCCGACGCCTTCCTCGCGAAGAGCTCCGACGAGCGCGACGAGGTCATCAAGGCCGCGACGCTCGCCGACGACGTGGTCTTCAAGGCCGCCGACGGGACGGTCTACCGCAAGAGCGACGACCCCCGCCTCGTCACGATGGCCCGCAAGGCCGACGAGGACCGCGCCACGATCGCCAGCGAGCGCAACGCTCGCCGCGTCGCCGAGTACGAGAAGCGTGCCGACGACGAGCTCCCGAACATGGCCGGGGACAAGGCCGTCAAGGTCGCGCTCCTCAAGGCCGTCGACGAGATCGCCGACACCGAGCTCCGCGGCAAGGTCGTCGAGAGCCTCAAGGCCGCCGACGGTAAGCTCGCCGCGTCCTTCGAGACCCGCGGCACGATGGGCAAGAGCGACACGGCGGGCAACCCGCACGCCGAGATCGAGAAGCTCGCCCGCGAGCACGCGAAGCAGCACAACGTCTCGTTCGAGAAGGCGTACTCCGCCGTCCTCGACACGCCCCAGGGTGCCGAGCTCTACAAGAAGCACGCCGAGCAGAACCCGACCCTCTAGGGTCACAACCGTCAATCGAGGACCCGCCGCACGGCGTAGACCCGGAGAGAAACAGACATGGGCACCCAACAGACCATCCGGCAGATCAGTGCCGTAGCGGCGGGCGCACTCGCGCAGTACCGATTCGTCGCGTTCGATTCGAGCGGCGAGGTCGACTACCCGACCTTGCAGGGCCGGGTCGACGGCGTCACGCAGGAAGCCGCCGACGCGCAGGGCAAGGTCATCGGCCTCGCGCTCCCCGACGGTGCGATCATCAAGGTCGAGGCCGTCGGCGTCATCGCCGTCGGTGGGCAGGTCGCGGCCGACGCGGCGGGCAAGGCCATCGCGCTCGGCGCGGCGAACGGGAACCTCTCGTGGGGGACCGCTCTCGACCTCGGCGCGGCCGGTTCGATCATCCGCATCCAGTTCAAGCACAACGGACAGACGAACGCCTAGCGGGCGTCGCCAACACCCACCAAGAGCGCGAGGCGGCGACGCCGAGCACCATGATCCAAGGAGGGATCAAATGCAGGACATGATCCGAAAGGCCCAGCCGTCGCGCTCGGACGTTCACGTCGACCGTCCGTTGACGAACATCTCGATCGCGTACATGCAGGACGCGGCCGCGTTCATCGCCGACCGCGTCTTCCCGAACATCCCGGTCGCGAAGCAGAGCGACCGCTACTTCACCTACGACCGCGGCATGTTCAACCGCGACTCGATGCAGCTTCGCGCCCCCGGCAACGAGTCGGCCGGTGCCGACTACGATGTCGAGTCGACCCCGACGTACTTCTGCGAGACCTACGGGCTCCACCACGACGTGCCGGATCAGGTCCGGGCGAACGCGGATCAGCCCCTCAACCTCGATCGCGAGGCGACCGAGTTCCTCTCGCAGATGGCCCTCATCAAGCGCGAGGTCAACTTCGCGGCGAAGTATTTCGTCACGGGCGTCTGGACGAACGAGGTCACGGGCGTCTCCGGCGCACCGGGCGCGGGCGAGTTCCAGTATTGGGACGAGGCCGCCTCGACCCCGATCGAGGACGTGCGTCTCGGGAAGCGCACGGTGCAGGCGAGCACCGGCTACCGCCCGAACAAGATCGTCATGGGGCGTGCGTGCTTCGACGCTCTCGTCGATCACCCCGACATCGTCGGCCGCATCGACCGCGGGCAGACGCCGAACGGCCCGGCCGTGACGCTCCGCGAGAACATCGCCGCGCTCTTCGAGCTCGAAGCGGTCGAGGTCATGGACTCGATCCAGAACACGGCCCTCGAAGGCGCGACCAACGCGCACTCGTTCATCGGCGGCAAGAACGCGATGCTCGTCTACGCCAACCCGAGCCCGGGGCTCATGGTCCCGTCGGCCGGGTACACGTTCTCGTGGACCGGCCTCCTCGGCAACGGCGCGATGGGGCAGCGGATCGAGCGGTTCCGCATGGCCCACCTCAAGAGCGACCGCGTCGAGATCGAGCAGAGCTTCGATCAGAAGCTCGTCGCCGCCGACCTCGGCTACTTCTTCCTCGGCGCGGTCAGCTAGACCGACGGGCACTCGCTCGGGCCGGGAGTCTCTCGCAGGCTCCCGGCCCTGGGCACATTCACGAAGAAGCTCTTCGAGGAGGTAGACGATGAAGCGCGTCCGGCATTGGAAGCAGCGATTCGACCCGGATGCGAAGTTCGTCTTCCTCCGCCGGTTGAAGCTCGGCCTCGACCCGAAGAGGCCCATCGTCGTTCCCGGCGACCCGGTGCCGACCGGCGACGTTCGCCTCGGACGCGCACGCATCAAGCGGTGGTGGCACGCGGGCATCATCGGCCTCGCCGACTTCAAGTACCCCGAGGAGCTCAAGCGCGAGAAGCGCGAGGCCGATCGCAAGGTCGCGACCGAGGCCGTCTTCGACGCGGCGAAGCGGCTCCCCGAGCTCGTCGAGCGGCTCGAAGCGGCGCAGGCCGAAGCCGAGCCGAGTCTCGACGTGCTCGCGAACACCGAGCGCGAGCTCAACGAGCTCAAGGCCGTCTTCGAGAAGGCCGTCGAGCTCGGCGTCGAGATCCCGGCCGACGTGGTCACGGCCCTCGATACCTTCGACCTCCCGGTCGAGGACGAAGAGGAGGCCGAGGGCTTCGCCACTGCGACCCGTGAGAGCCTCCCAGAGGGCGTCACGATCACGAGCCTCCCAGAGGGCGGATACGAGCTCTCGATGCCGGAGAGTGAGGCCCAGGTCTTCGAGACCATCGAGGAGGCCCTTGCCGTGGCAAGCGGTGGCGTCGAGGCCCAGGAGCCGAAGGCCCTCACCGACGAGATCCTCGTCGAGCCGACCGGCGGCGGATGGTTCGCCGTGACGGTGCCGGGGGAAGCGGAGCCGCGGAAGGTGCAGGGCGAAGCGAAGCTCGAAGCCCTCCTCGACGAGCTCCGAGCGGAGCCGGAGGGCGACGCCGAAGAGACCGAGTAGCACGAGCGAAGGGAGCGAGACATGGGCATCGACAAGCGACGCAGGCCCATTCTCGTTCCCGAGCTCCATATGTGCCGCCGATTCGACGACGGCGTCGTCGGTGCTCGGATGCAGTGGAACGAGGAAGACGGGACCATCGAGTACGGTTTGAAGGGCGACAACGTCGTGCTCCAGATCGGGCAAGAGATGGTGCATTACGTCTGGAACCGCACGAACGACGAGATCCCGAACGGTGCGGCCGTCTTCATCGAGAGCGAGCACCGGCGGAAGCCGACGGTCGAGCTCGCCGTCGGCAACGATCCGGCGAAGTCGGGCATGGTCGGACTCGCGACCGAGCCGATTCCGAAGAAGAGGCTCGGGTACGTTGCGACCTACGGCGTCGTGCGGGACTTCGACACGTTCCACCTCGACGAGGGCGAGCTCGTCTTCCTCTCGTCGACCGAGCCCGGCGGGCTCATGAAGACGCTCCCCGAGGCACCGGCGCAGAAGGTCTACGTCGGGTACTGTCTCCGGCGTCACAAGAGCAAGGGGATGGTCATCATCCGCCCGCAGATCATCCCGAGGATCGTGTCGGCGACCGACGTACACGGGACTCCGGCCGACGGTGATACGATCCGCTGGAACGCAACGAACAACAGGTTCGAGTTCGGACCGTAGAAAGGTAGAGGGCCCATCATGGGATTTGACAAACTACGCAAGCCGTTGCTCGTACCGGCGGAAATCATCGAGACGGTGCTTCGCCTTCTCGACGGTCGCGTTCACGACGCGATCAAGACCGACCTCCCCGACGCGGCGGCGAACGACGACCTCGGTCTCGCCGAGGCGATCGGCTCGAAGATGGTCACGATCGAGACGGCCGGAGACGGCACGGCTACGACCACGGCCTACGCGCTCTGGCGGTTCGTCCTCGACCCGCTCTCGTACGACGCGGGCGATCCCGTGACCGTGCGGCTCCGGGCCTTGACCGCCGTGCTCGGTGAGGTCAGTGACATCCTCGATGTCGAGGCGAAGCTCGTCGGCGAAGACGGTGCCGTCGGTGCCGACATCAACGGCACGGCCGAGAAGCAGCTCACGGCCGCGCTCGCCGACTACGACTTCGTGCTCGCGGGCGCGACGCTCACGCCGGGGTGCGAGGTGCAGATCCGGGTCAAGATGGCCCGCAACGACACGGGCGGCACGGCCGCGGCGGTTATGTCGTTGTCGAAGGTCTCGGTGCTCCACAAGGCACCGCACGTCGACGCGCAGTAGTCAACCCCTCGGGAGACAAGGGGGCCCGGCAACGGGCCCCCGCTAGGAACCATGAGCTCGAAGTCGATCCAGATCATCGGCGGGCCGGAAC
>PJEL010005591.1_pt1 | contig 10131 bp, 10 predicted proteins | sample 1853271 | NCBI WGS metagenome assembly PJEL01 (sample SAMN08108733, study PRJNA415343) | Invertebrate metagenome, whole genome shotgun sequencing project. | host: Globobulimina | place: Sweden: Gullmar Fjord | collected 2015-08 | reverse complement strand
ATTCCTTTTAAAAAGCTACTGCTAGAAATTACTATGAAAAGAGTTAGAGGGATAGGGCCGGATAAGGTTCAAAAAGAGTTTTAGGAGGCTATAGGGGATGTGTGAAAAGGAACCCCATTCGAGGAATGGGGTTTGGGCAAGGGCGCTAAAAGATCGCGCTCTTTTAAGTTGCTAGGTGGGTTTTAGTTACCTGAGCAGAAGTCGTTTAATACCATTGGAACACCTTCCCCTACTGGGCAATTACCTGGATCAAAATATATATTATTTCCATTAAGAGACAGACTAGTCAGCATGGTTAATTTCTTAAGTGGATACACATCCTTTATTAAATTATACATTAAATTTAAATCAGTCAAGCTAGTTAAATATGATAAAGGATAAATGTACACAATCGAATTATATCCAATATACAATTTTGTAAGCTTAGTTAGGTACCTCAAATAATAAGCATCTTCTATCTGGTTAGAGTGTAGCGAAAGAGTAGTCAAATTCGTTAAAGAGGATAAAGGTTCGACATCTTTTATCTTATTATAACCAATAAATAGCTCCTTAAGGTTAATTAATCCTGACAGATCGGAAATATCTTCTAGATCATTATCATAAAGATCCAGATAAGTAAGATTTGTTAAACCTGACAACGGGGAGATATCTTCTAAATCATTATTATTAATATTTAGATAAGATAAATTTATTAATTCAGATAGAGGCGAGACATTTGTTATCTTATTATCATCAATATAAAGATAAATAAGGTTCGTTAGTTCAGACAGAGCAGTAACATCTTCTAGACCAAACCCACTAATATTAAGATTCGTCAGATTTGTTAAACCTGACAACGGGGAGATATCTTCTATACCATTATCGAATATAGAAAGAGTCGTCAGGTTTGTTAAATCGGACAACGGTGAAATATCCTCTAAACTATTCTCAAAAATATAAAGAGAAGTCAAGTTTGTTAAATTGGACAACGGGGAGATATCTTCTATACGGTTAAAGTCTAGATAAAGAGTAGTTAAATTCGTTAAATTCGACAATGGAGATAAATCTTTGACACGATTACGAGATAGATTAAGTGAATTAAGATTTGTTAAACCATACAGTGGCGATACATCTACTATAGAATCTGAAGAAAGAGTCAGAGAAGTCAAATTCATTAACTGTGACATAGCATCATCACAAGTCGTTCGATGCACTTGTTCCATCAATAGCACAACGGTATGCCTTTGATCTGAACTAATGCTAGTATCATTACAGTAATCGAGAAATGTAACCTCTCCTAACTCACAAAGTTGATTATTACTAACAGAGAATGCAAATTCTTCACTCGTATATCTACGACTTGGAATACCATTTGAGCAAGTTACCGTCCATAAACCGGTATTACCATCAAAATATGAGGAAGAATGATCCTCATTAGAGGTTAATGCAGAAAAACTATCAAAACTTGATAGACAAAAAACAACAAGCATGATTACAATTAGATTAGATTTCATAAAATATCCTTATTTCAAGAGTGGTATTATTTCCTAAATTTAAATGCAATATGCAAACCAATGTACATATTGACGTTAAAAATAGAATAGTAGAGAGTTTAGGAGGTTATGCAAAAAGTGTGAAGTGAAGCCCAATCCTAGAAATGGGCCTTGTGCAGGAGCGCTAAAGAATAACGCTCCTATTGATATATTACTGGGTGGGTTTTAGTTACCCGAGCAGAAAATGTTTAGTGGCCTGGGTACATCGTCTCCTACTGGACAATTACCTGGGTCCATATAGATGTTATTTCCACCGAGTTCAAGATATTCAAGGTTGATTAATTCCTTAAGTGGGTATACATCCTTTATAGAATTATCACTAAGGTATAAAAAAGCCAGGTTTGTTAAATAAGATAGAGGGTAAATATACACTATTGCATTACTGGAAATATCAAGAGAGAAAAGCTTGGATAAATTTTTTAAAGGGTAAACATCTTCTATCTGATTATTATAAAGATAAAGAGAAGTCAGATTCGTTAAGCCGGGCAACGCACTGACATCAGATATATTATTATTATTAAGAGAAAGAGAAGTCAGATTCGTTAAGCCAGACAGCGCACTGATATCAGATATATCATTACCACTAAGATTAAGTTTAGTCAGATTCGTTAAGATGGGCAGCTCACTGACATCGGATATATCATTTTTATAAAGATAAAGCCCAGTCAGATTCGTTAAGCTGAGCAGCGCACTGACATCAGATATATCATTACCACTAAGAGAAAGATAAATCAGATTCGTTAAACCGGACAGCGCACTGACATCAGATATATCATTATTATCAATAAAAAGTCCGGTCAGATTCGTTAAACCGGACAGCGAACTAATATCGGATATATCATTATCATGAAGATAAAGTATAGTCAGATTTGTTAAGCTGGGTAGCACACTAACATCAGATATATAATTATAATCAAAATAAAGCCCAGTCAGATTCGTTAAGCCGGACAGCGGCGATATATCGACTAATTTTTTTGACCAAAGAGAAAGAGAGGTCAATTCTGACAAACTAGCCCAAGCTTCATCACAGTTAGTTTCACTCACTTTATCCATCAGTACCTGAACGGTATGCTTCTGGTCTTCACTTATACTGTCATTATCACAGTAATCTAGAAAAGTGGTTTCTCCGTACTCACAAAGCTGATTATTGCCTATAGAATTCATATACTCTTCACTGGTATAGCTACGAGTAGGAATACCGTTTGAGCAAGTTACCGTCCATAGATCGGTATCACTATCAAAATATGAGGAAGAAATATCATCATTGGAGATTAAATCAGAAAAACTATCAAAACTTGATAGACAAAAAACAACAACCATGATTACGATTAGATTATATTTCATAAAATATCCCTATAAATAAAAAATAACTTCCTTCATTGAAAGAAACTAAAAACATCATCTACAGAGTAGCCATGAAAAGCGGGGACTTCACTACGTGATCGTGATGGACAAGATTATTGACAACATAAAGACGTTGCCAACAACTTGACCACACTAGCCCACCGCATTTCACAGCCAATAATAATTAAATAAGCAGTCATTAAAATGAAATAATTCTATCTTAGGCATAACGATCTATAACCCCCCCGCAGTGCAGGCCCTCCCCTGTCAGGCCACAGTTTTCCCAAGGGCTCTAACATCTAAAAAGATGTCGCGAGCCTTTGAGTACCTGCAAAAGTGTCATTTGCAGCGTGGGGTACTATGCACAGCCTAGTGCTGCTCCCGGCGTTCCCCACACGTTGCCGCCCTTACACCCTATGAAATTCAGCAGCTACCTTACGGCAGCCCCCTACTTTAGGCGGGATTAGCTATCAAATTCGGTAACCCATGCAGGCCCCTACTTTCACTAATCCAAATTCTGGCAACGCATAATCCCACGCCCCCCTCTGGGTAACTCTGATCGAGGGGTTTACCGCCATTGCCCAGCGAGTCACCGAGCTGCGAACTCGGTGGACGTACAAGCGCAAGCGGGTAATTTTTAGCCGTGCCTGGCCAGCACCGTTTGGAAGAGATACGCCAAAAACCGTCATTGATTAAAATTTAGACAGTTCTTGCGCCCTCAACGAGTGCTAAGTTCAAAAAATTTAGGCAAAGGGGACCGTGGCACTTTCAATAAATTTTCGGGGAGTTATAATAGATAGTCTCTAGTTACCTATTACAAACCGTCCGTGGATTTAGAAAGAGTCCATTGCAGTCCTTTGATTTTTGTTTCGAGTGATGGACTACTCGATTAGTACGTTTTTTGTACGATCCCTTATTTTTCTATAGCTGTTCCTTTTTTGATCAATTCTTGGTTTTTTGTCTTATCAGGCAGGGTTTTCTCGTGCCTGATCTAATACTATTTATCTGTTTAAGTTACCTTAATGAAAAAAAATGTATAAAACAAGCCCTGGGTGTGATCTAATTGAATGATTCTATTTGTATGATTTAAATTGCATGGTCTTAAATTATGGATAATAACCCTCAGCTCAGAGCACCAATTCACGTAATAGCCAACCAAAAGGGCGGGGTTGGTAAAACCTACCTCGTCAATGTGCTTGCTCAATATTTCTCTTTCATCAAGCATCAAAAAGTTCTAGTCATAGATACAGATATGCAGTGTAATCTCACCTCGCAACTAGTAGGTATGGAAGCATCACCGCATTCTGTCGGCGGTTTTTTGCCTCCAAAAGACCCTAATTTCAATCCTGAATCTGGCTGTAGTGAACGCCCTACGATAGCCGATATATTTAACAATCGTCCTATAAAGCCTCTTGCTAGTTGGCTTACAGAGGATATCTGCAAAGGTGGTTTTGTCCATGTTCTGTGTGGTCACCCAAAAGAGCTCGAGGAAATTAACCTCAAAAATAACATTCACAACGTACTTAGAGAATTCCTACATAGTGAACAACTACAGAGTGCCTATGATGTCATTCTGATTGACACTGGACCACATAGATCACCAATTTTACGATCTGTTGTAAGAGCCTCTACCAGCCTGACCATACCCTTTAACCCTGAAGAAAATGATCTCCAGGGAATCGCTGCCATGTGGCAAATGTATAAAGAAGAAAATTACGCAAGACAAGGAAAAGCCAAAGCTCTAAAACTTACTGGTATTTTTCCTAATAAATGTAAGAAAACCAAAGTACATCAGGGAAGGCTTGAATTACTACAACAAGACAAAGCCACTATTATATTTCCAGAGGACTGCTGGCTTGGTAATTATACAGCAATACCAGCAAGAGATATCAAAGGCGCTGTAACTAGATCATTATTTGAAATGAAATCTTCAAAAGCAGCACAAACAACACTGAAAGCTTGTCAGTATATATATTCACAAATTCAGCTTACAACGACTAAAGAAGTGGAACCAGCATAATGAGCGCATCTAATGATACTCCAGTTTTCGGGGCAGCTAACATATCAAATGCTCAGGCAATTGCTGATCATGGTCTTTCCCAGCAAGGAAAAGACAGTCTTGATGGCAAGCTTAACGTTCAATTTTTGCCTCTAGAAATCATAAAAATTGATTCGACGAATTCAAGAAAATTACTGATTGGTATTGAAGATATAAAAAAAGGTCCCAAATTTCCTAAAGGGGATTTTGATGAGGAGGCTCAAGCCTTATATAAATCCCAATTAATTGGTTTCTATTTAAAGCAAGAAGAACCTGCACTCAAAATAAAACAACATTTGAACCTTGCTATCTTTGCAGCAAGTATAAAAAAACCTGAAAATTTAGACAACCCTATTACCGTCGTTCAAAATGGCGCGTATATGGATTTGATTGCAGGTGAAAGACGTACTTTAGCGCACCACATTTTAGGTGCAGAGTTTATTCAAGCAACAATTAAAAAATTTACTGAATATGAAAAAGCTGAACTACAATATCAAGAAAATGCAAAACAAGAACAGCTAAGTTTAAGTGAGCAAATTAACGCCGTTTCAAAACTAGTTCTTGAATGGGAAAAAAAGAACGACGTGAAAATGAAAAGGCTTAACGCTGTATCAGTGCTCGGTGTAGTAAAAACACAAGCAGGATATTTACTAACTTTAAGCAGGGCAGATGACGATATTCAAGAGGCCATAAATAAGGGAGTATTCAAAAATATATATGATGCATATGAAATTGCTAAAATCAAAAATGATGATAAAAGAGCAGAAGCTCTTCAGGCTTTTATAGACAATAATCCTATTGAAATACAAGAAGAGAAAATAAATAAACCCTCTGCCTTGCAAAAAAAGAATTCAAACTCTTTGCTTAATATTGGCCAGAGAAAAGGGCACAAAAGTAAGTCATTTAAAACGATATTACATGCCGCTTTAGATGCCCCTGTATTTGATAAAATTCGTGATATTGCTATCGCAGAATTCCAAAATGATGATCCTAATACTATTCAAAATTTAGCCGATTATATGGTCGATCATTTAAAAGGGTCTGATGCGTGACGAATATTTTCTCCCCTATTCTTTCTCCTAGAAGAACCTCGTTGCGATCACAACCAGGAATGTTTTCTGATATTGACAGTTCTATGATCTTGAATGGATACAATAAAAGAGAACGTAGTAAATGGATATCTGACGCAATAGTAAGTCTATCTAAAAATGATGATTTCATTTTTTTGGTTAAGCAGGAATTCATGGAAAATTCGGGCGAGTCAACACCAATAATTATAGGCTCTAACGCTGCAAGCCTGTTAGATAAAATGATTCAAAAAGCATCTTGCGAGCTAGTTAAAACCCATGACTTGCAAAGCAAAATACTACGTACAGCAATCATTCAGTTTCTGATGAAAGATGTCTCTTAAAAAAGGTCAGGGTCTGACCTTTTTAATAAGACTTTGATTTATAAGGACTTTTTATTCTGACCTTTATTCTTTAACGATTTATCAGTCTTGGATTTCATAGATAGATAAATCATTACTATCCAGTATTAGGGGGGTTAAAAAGAGCCTCGTGGTACTCATTTAACGCCGTTCCATTAGCTAGATTTTTCTAGCTAATGGTTCAAGAGCATTCATCAAATGATCGGCTATAGGGTTTAACTTAAGCCCTAATAAAACTCTAAAATTAACCCTGATTTTATCTTTAAATACAGACCACCACCCCAGATCTTTTTCTGCCATTAGCAGCCCTTCAGCATTAATATTATTTTGCATTTTGTCATGGAATATCCAGGATTCATTGAACGCATACGATAGCTATGTGATAATTCCGGCGAAAAAAATAATCCATTAATTATGAGTTGTTGTACATGAAAATATACCTTCCTCTTCTTTTTATATTCGCTTTAACCGCTTGCGGTGGTGATAGCAAGTCAGGCGATAAGAATACCAACAGTGTGAATAATGCCGGTAGTGAAATCAACTCAAGTGCTGAGACTGATACCGAAGAAGGTACATTTCCAGATTTAAGCATTAATCAAGATTTATTAAATCGTTTTAGTCGTGAAACATATCTTGGGTACAATGTTAGTAATGAAAATCTTTCTGGGTTATGGATGTTAACAGGCGAACTAAGAATTGATGGGGTTTTGAGTGATTATAGTATTTCGTTTAGAACTGTTTTTTCAATTGATGATAATAATCAAGAAACTTCAATAACAAGCTGTGGATCTCTTTCTACGCGTACATTAAATCAGAAAGTTAATGTGGCTGAGGATATTCAAGCAACTTTTAATACTATTAACAATACCAATACTGAGTTGGAAGTAGTTATAAACTACAAGTCAAATGTTTTATCTATTTTAAATTATTCGGCATCAGCAATGAAAATGTCAGATATCAGCCAAACCACAGGAAATAATACACAACTGGGTACTGTATCTGGCGCTGCACGTACTAATACAGGATCACCCTACGCAGTCGCTCTTAGTGAATTGCCAGTGCGTTGTTTTTGGGAAATTAAAAAACATAGTTTATCGAATGATAGAGCTTTTATTAATAACCCAACTAAATTATATATGTATTCAAATGAATATAATCAAGATAATAAAAAAGCTGGTAAAATTACATTTTATGTAGAATACAATGAAGATGAATTACCTGAAGATAGCACAGATATAGTAAGCAGTGCCTCATATATACCGGAAAATGGTAAGTTTTTAAATGGATCTACACTAAGTACTCACCAGTCATCATTGCTAATAAATTCAAATTTTACAACGTTAATTCATGGAAATTACAAGGCATTAGTACCTCATATTAATGAATTTAATCTTGGAAAAGAGTTTAGTGTAGATTTTGACCTTATAATTCCCTCTAGATAGTATTCAATACCCCCGTTATTAAATTGGTAACACCCTCTACATTTATTGATGAGGGTGTCCCTGAGACCAAATTTAATGCTTCACTCCACTCGGTGGAGTACTTTTCTGATAGTATCCTCGGTGATTTCTTCATAGCCTGAATTTTTCACCGCCCTAGCAATCTCTTCAATCGCTAGGCCTCGCTCCCCACAATGCCTAATCAACGAATTCCGTTGCAGCTTTTTTAATGACTTTTTACTAGGTAGATCTACGCGCTTTCTGTCACCCTCTGAAGGCGCGAACTGATCTAAGTAATACATCAACTCGTAAAACACTTCTATGCCCATCTGAGCGGCGACACGCTGCCAAACTGGTGCAAGTTTTATGTCGCGTAAATCTTCAGGAACTTCGCGGCGTTGTATAAGAGAAAAATCGGGGGATGTGCACATACTCAGGTACCCTCCCCCCCCTTGGGAGAAGAAGAGATCCTGCTGCCGCCCCCCCACCCCCTGAGACGCTGTAGAAGGGCATAAAGATTGGGTAAGATCAGACCTAGAACTGCTTAAAGGCGTTATTTTGTTGTTTGAGTTTCGCTTTACAACCCTGGTCATGATTAGGTGACCTCCATTTCATGGTGGTTACAGCAGTGTGATGGTGGTGCGAGGTTCGGTTTAGTACATAAAGCGAATCTCACATTTCATCTCAATCTAATACTTCGTGTACTTTTTCGAGCAAAATATCAGAGTTAACCGGCTTCTGTATCCAGCAAGAAATACCTACCCGATGAATGACGTCACTCAAGTCTCTTTCTGGCTCTATCGACAAAATGATTATAGGAACTGACTCGGTCAGTTTACGTTTACTGAGCTCTACAATCAAAGGGATACCATCCATGCCGGGCATATCAAGATCTGTAATTATCAAATCGAAAAGCATGTACTCAACAATTTTTAGGGCTTCCTTCCCATCTCTAGCCACACATACGTCATACGAATCTTTCTCAAGTATTGTTGCAACCATCAGCAAATGAGTATTTGAATCGTCAACAATCAGAATATCAGGCATATCAAACTCCTTATTTCAAATTGTGTGTGAGGCTTGGAATGTCATTAATCAAGAAAAAATGCAGGGCTTCTAGAAACTCTGCTGCCTCCTCCTCCGTCAAATGTTTGCGTAATTTCATCAGAGACATAGCCATTAAAGACTGTAAGGCCATCCGTTGTTCACCTTCAGATAGAATATTTACTGAGTTAACTAGGGACTGTACGACCTCAATCACACAACTCAAATCCTTAACACCCTTAGATCCTTTACGTGTGAAATCATATATTTTTGCAGTCATGGCTCATCCTTGTTCATTATTTGATCAGATACTGCAATATTCGTATTTTGTTTTCGTTCGTTTTTTTCCAAATATCCGGCAGGGTAGGTAATCCCGCTGTAACATAGATTCTAGCTGGGTTGAGGGTTTAATCCTGGTTTACACAAACCCTTTTCTGTCAACCAGGATTTATACCAGCCCTCTCAATAGCTCCTTTTCTGTCAACCTAAATCCATCTACACTGAGTTGAGCAACCTTTTCTGTAAACCTAAAAATATCTAGGTGATCTGGGCTCAAATGGGCCCAGATTCTTTCAGCTCGACTTACCCTCTATCAACACAAAGTAGTATTACCTAAAGTAACACTAAACTAACCACGATATACTCACCTCTGCGTTCATACCTCATAACGACTACATTGAGCGGCGATAGCTGTAGAAAAATGAACCTGCAAGCAAATGAAAAAAATATTCCACGGCATCTTCACTTTTGTATTTTCGTTTATTATTTTACATTTAAATTAAAAAAACCTCCATATTATAAAAAAATAATTGGAATGAAATTGTTTTTTATATTTTGAGAATTACAGTCAAGACTTCCGATCACTCATATGATAATTTATTATCTCAGCCAGATTAATAATAGCCAATCAATTTGGTGTACAGCCTACTAAAAGTATAACAGAAGACTGTACGGTAGATAAGATTTAAGCTGAAAAATCATGTGAGAAATAGATTTCTATAACTTATGAGGTTTCTTTATGCTACTACAAAAAGCTATGCTGATAGTATCAATATCATTTCTTACAGCTTGTGACGGAGGAGGATCATCAGGCTCGTCTAATGGCCCTCCAACTGCACTGCAAGGTGTTTGGCGAACTGCATGTACAGAACTTACAGCAGACATTCCTATTCCAAACAATGCCGATACATTTCAGACAGAGCAATTAGTTTTTTCAGGAAACCAATTTAGGCAAACTTTAAATTTATTTGCGGATCCTAGTTGTCAGATAAGTGTTGATGGGGCATTACCAGCTGAAGCCATAGG
>PJEL010005590.1_pt1 | contig 10134 bp, 6 predicted proteins | sample 1853271 | NCBI WGS metagenome assembly PJEL01 (sample SAMN08108733, study PRJNA415343) | Invertebrate metagenome, whole genome shotgun sequencing project. | host: Globobulimina | place: Sweden: Gullmar Fjord | collected 2015-08 | reverse complement strand
GCAGGACGGTCATCTCGTGGACATAAAACCCCACATGCCGCCCGGCGACCTGTGGGCTCAAGCCTGGAAACAACAGCACAAGAACTTCGCGAACTGCGTGAGGAATCGTGAGGAGCCGGAAGCGAGGCCCGAGCATGGCCGGGAGGTGCAGGCGATTCTGGATGCTCTTTATCGATCGAGCGAGGAGAGGCGCGAGGTGGAGGTGGGGTAGGCGGGCCCAAACGCGCCGCGGTTAGATTCTGAGAATTGGAGTAATTCAGCAATGGCGTGGAGCGCGTTTGATGACAAGCTGAAGCAGCCGAAGGATGATGAACTGGCATCTGTGCTGGGCCGATCAAGCGGGCGCTGGGTTGAACTTGTCGCACAGATCGGAGCGTCCTTCGAGCCGCTTACTCAGGAGTGGACCTTCGCCGGCAAAAAATGGGGCTGGTCACTTCGGCTCAAGCACAAGAAGCGGGCGATAGTCTATCTCACTCCGCGCGATAAACACTTCACCGTCGGCTTCGCCTTCGGGGAGAAGGCCGTAAAGGCCGCCCACGCGGCCAGGCTGCCGAAGGCGGTGCTCACAATCATCGACGAGGGGCCGAAGTACGCCGAAGGCCGCGCGGTGCGTCTGGAAGTGTGGACGAAGAAGGATGTCGCGATCGTTGAGAAGCTCGCCGAAATAAAGATGGCGAATTAGCCAATGGCAACGGTGACAGTTACCCATGATTGAGCCACCCCTGTCCATGCACCGACAACTCCCGGGCTTGCTCTCGATGGCACCCGGTATCCATCATGTGTGATCGGGGCTGCTGCCGGGTGTTACATCGTAAGATACCGGCGTACCTCGGCCAGTTCCTCATCGACATCCGCAGTGTCATCAACAGTCTCTGCGACAACCTCACGCATCAACGATGCGACGCGGCGCTTGACAACCTGGACCGCCGCCGCCCCGAGCGATGGCGAGGCGAAACCCCCGGCCTGGGCCAATTCCAACAATGGCGGCGCTTCGTTGCGGGTAATCGCCGGCTGCAAAACACGCAGCTCGAAGAGTTCCCAGTGGGCATCCCGCCCCGTCTTCCGGAAATGTGATTCGGCTCGCCCCAGCGCTTCCTCGAATATCCCCATCGCCCAGCGGCGATCGAATGCGTGATCGGTTCCATTCATGCTCTCAGTCGCGCAAGAGACCTCACTCCCTGGGGCGGAGGCGCCCCCGAGACGGGCGTCTTCGATCTGCAGTTGGGCCAGTGATATTGTCCTGCCCGCGCCCCGAGCCTCACCCCGCCGATGCTGATCGATCTGGAACCGCTTCAGCGCCGTGAGAAGCAGGCTTCGGACTTTGCCGCGATTCTGCTCAGCTTTTTCAAACAGTCCTCGTTCGAGCACGACATCCACGAAAAACGCCTGTGTGAGTTCCGCCGCCGCTTCCCGGTCGGTCCCGCGCGATCGCAGATGGGCGTACACCGGCGGCCAATATCGATCTATCAGCAGTTCCAGCGCATCGCGCCGCTGCCGCTCATCGCCTCCGGCAAGCGCCCTTATCTCCGTCCACTGGGTCGTCTGGAAGCGATCATACGTCTGTTCGAGCGTCATCAATCCTCCTTGTCGGCCCTTCCATCGCACCATCCTAACGCCGGCCGAAGCATCGATAAAGACAAAAAGATCCCAAATTTTCCCTCCCGGCCTATGACATCTGCGATGATGCGTACTTCCAAGGGGGAATCGCTCGCGCGAGGGATGGCTATCACATGGCCGATGAGGAGATTCGACAACCTGAGAACTGGAACGAGGTAATGGACCTCGCCGCTGCTCGCCGCGCCTGCGAGGCGGTACACGAGCCGGGGGAGGGGATCGCACACGACGCGCCGAATGGGGACAAGACCGACGAATCGCTGCCCGCGATCGAGGGGTACACCATCGATCGACGACTCGGCGGAGGCGGCGGAGGCGAAGTCTACCTCGCAATCCGCACGGGCTCCGCTCGCCCGCTCGCCCTCAAGCTACTTCGGCAGAGCCTCGGCGAATCACCCGAATCCAAACGAGCCTGGCGCGAACTCGATGTGCTCGAACAGCTTCGCCTGCCCGCGATCCCGCGCCTGCTCGATCACGGCGTCCATGATGGCCGAATGTTCCTCGTCACCGAGTTTATCTGCGGCAACTCGCTCGTCGATCACTGTGAGACGAACAGCCTCGACCGCAGGACGCGAGTCGAATTGCTCGCCAAAGTCGCGGATGCGGTGCAGTCTCTGCATGAGTACGGTGTGATTCATCGCGATATCAAGCCCTCCAACATCATCGTGGAAGATCGCGGCGCATCCGAAAACGGTTCCGCCCCCGCGCGGCCCCGGCCCATGCTCATAGACCTCGGTATCGCGACCCTTCTCACCGGTGATGTTGCGGAGACCCTGACGGTGGAAGGTACCCCCGTGGGTTCGCCCGCGTTCATGGCTCCCGAACAGGCGCGCGGCGACAAGACCGCCATCTCCACTCGCAGCGATGTCTACAGCCTCGGCGCGACGGCGTATGTGATGCTCACCGGCGGTACGCCTCACGATATGGATGCGACGCTTCACGAAGCGATTCGGCGTGTGGCACAGGATGAGCCGCGCGGCCCCCGGGAATTGGACGCGACTCTTCCGAAGCCGTTGGCGGCAATACTCGCCAAAGCCGCGGCCCGCAGGCCGGATGACCGCTACTACTCCGCCGCCGATTTCACCGCCGACCTCCGCCGCTGGCTGAGACGAGAGCCGGTGGAAGCGGGGAGGCAATCCGTGGCGCAGAGAATGGGCCGGTTCGTAGCCCGGCATCCGGTCATCGCGGTAGCTACTTGCTCCCTCGGCATCCTCGTTGCGATTGCGGCGATCTATTCCGCCACCGCATGGCGAGCCCAGCACGATCAGGATTTTATCAAGCTGCTCGCCTCCGATGCCGAACGCGATGATCTGCTTGGCTATTCCGTCTGCGTTGGAGACAGCTTCGCGATCTTGGGAGCGTCCAGGGAAGACTCAACCGGCCAAAACACTGGCTCGGCGTATATCTTCGAACGCGACGTGGACGGGGGCTGGACAGAGGCTGCTAAACTAATAGGGGCTGGTTCTGTCTCCGGAGACGCCTTTGGAACATCCGTGGCGATATTCGGTGAGATAGCCGTTGTTGGGGCGATCTTTGACAGCGAGCGCGGAGAAGAACACTGCGGATCGGCGTATGTCTTCCGCTACGACGGCATAGGTTGGGCTCAGGAGGCGAAGCTCCTTGCTCACGATGGCGCCACAGGTGACCATTGTGGGAATGCTGTTGCCGTCTGGGGTCAGAGGATTGTGATCGGGGCTCCATACGACGGTGACAACGGTGAGCATTCCGGATCGGCTTACGTGTATCGCTACGAGAACGCTCACTGGGTTCAGGAGGCGAAGTTGCTGCCCGGCGATGGTGAGGAGAAAGACGTATTCGGGGTGTCGGTGGCCATCGACGGCGATACCATAATCTGCTCTGCATACGACGACGATAACGCGAAAGGCCTGGCGGCCGGTTCGGTGTACGTGTTCCAGAGAACGGACGATATCTGGACACAAAGTGCCAAGCTCTTCGCAAGTGATGGCGCACCTGCCGATACATTTGGCGTCTCCGTGGATATCTCCGGCGACTCGATCATTGTGGGAGCTATGAACGACGACGACAACGGGGCGGATTCAGGTTCAGCTTATATCTACCGTTACCTCGATGGCACGTGGGTGGAAGAAGCCAAACTCCTGCCCGAAAATGGCGAGGAAACAGACTATTTCGGCAGATCGGTGAGCATTTTCGCTGATACAGTGCTGGTTGGGACCTTTCCACAATATGGTGACGGCGGCACTGCCGGTGCGGGCTATGTCTTTCGGTTCGATGGAGTGAAATGGGATCAGGAAGCCAGATTGGTCTCAGATGACCGTATTCCCGGAGATCATTTCGGCCATTCCGTGTCCATCTACGGCGACACTATCATGATCGGGGCGCCGGAGGATGACGACGGCGGCCCCGCAGCCGGTGCAGCTTATATCTTCACCCGAGGCTGGCAGTCACGGTTGCCGGGATGACCTCTGCACCGCAACCTGTCTGATGCTGCCGTGCCATTTGGCCGCAATATGATTGGGCAGGTGCCTACCAGACGCAGTGCGATACAGAAACAGATCGCCTGAAGAACCTATTCGACCGCTCCGCTTGCGTAGCAGTGGGTGACAGTGCGGCCGGCTTCGCATCGACGCGGTGGGCGGCCACGGCAAACAACACCACTCATGTGGAAAACAGGAGAAGTAAAATGGGAATCGAAAAGACGATTGTGGCGATGTTCTTGATCGGGGCCGCTGCCGGGACTGCCTGCGGTCAGCCGGGAACCACCAAGTTGACAGCCTCAGACGCTGCTGCTGAGGCTTACTTTGGGTATTCAATTGCCGTCAGCGGCTATGTTGCGGTGGTAGGCGCCCCCAGGGATGACAATGATAATGGAGTGGAAGCAGGCGCCGCGTATGTGTTCCGCTTCAATCCGTTCTTGCAGATGTGGTACGAAGAGGCCAAGCTCCTGGCGTATGATGGCGATGCGTATGACCGCTTCGGCGATGCGGTCGCCGTTGATGGTGAAACTATCGTGATAGGCGCTTATTGGGATGATGATCAGGGGACGGATTCCGGTTCGGCGTACGTGTTCCAGTTTGATGGTACGGATTGGATCCCGGATGTGGAAAAGCTCCTGGCCGATGACGGGGAGAGCGGAGATCACTTTGGAAGCGCCATCTCGGTCTCTGGCGAGCGGCTTCTGATCGCGGCCGAATATGATGGAGACAATGGGTACCACTCTGGCTCGGCTTACATCTTCGGGCCCGACGGTGACGGGTGGGTGCAGCAGGCGAAACTCCTCGCCACGGACGGCGATGTGAACGATGTCTTTGGCGTGTCGGTTGCCATCGAAGACGACACCGCGATCATCGCCGCCTATAACGACGACAACGAGAATGGCGATGATGCCGGTTCGGTCTACGTATTCCGGTATTCGGAAATGGCTTCTTGGGGCCAGGTTGACAAACTGATGGCGAGCGATGGTAGTACCGGAGATGTGTTCGGCGTCTCAGTATCGCTCTATGGCGAGTACCTCGTCATCGGCGCGTTTTACGATGACGACAACGGCAGCAACTCCGGTTCCGCGTATGTGTTCAAGTACGATGAAAGCAGCGCCACCTGGGTTGAACAGCAGAAACTGTTGCCGGCTGACGGCGCAATGGAGGACTATTTTGGCCGATCGGTTTCAATATTCGACGATGAGATTGTGATCGGAGCGTTCTACGATGACGATACCGGCCTGAATTCAGGATCCGTCTACGTGTTCAAGTACGCATCACCGGTGGAAACATGGTTTGAAAAGGCGGAAGTGAGTCCTCTCAACGGCGATGTCGAAGATGGTGTCGGTGAGGCCGTGGCAAACTCCGGTGATTTCGCCATTTCCGGAGCTTGGGGGGATGACGAAATGGGAGTGAACGCGGGTGCGGTCCATGTGTACAGCCAGAGATGGCCGTCTTCGTGCCCCGACCTCAATGGTGATGGCGTCGTCGATGTGCTCGATCTGCTGGCAGTGCTGGGAGCTTGGGGGGTGACGTGCCCGTGAGGCGGAATGCGCGTGAGCGAGGGTTGGTGGGGGTCATGGTGTGAATGACAGCCCCGGGATTACTATCCCGGGGCTTTGTTCTACCGCTTAATGCGCTTCAGGAAATCCTGTACCTCCGGAATACCCCCCTGGTAGATCAGGTAGCCGTTGTAGGGTTCGCGCTCGGTGGTTTCATCGTTTACCGAATCCAGCATCAGCCGCTTGATCTCCTCCCGGTCATCGGACTGCCCCAGCGCCCAGCAGAGTTTCACGTACGCGACTTCGGGGAGCATGTTCGCCGCCGGTACCACGCCGAGCTCCATAATCTCCCGACCGGTCTCGTAAACGTACATCTGCACGTATCCCCACAAAGTTTGTACCGTCATATAAACATGCACCCCGGCCTCGCGAGCCCGGGCCAGCGCCGGATACAACGGCTTATTCACATGGCCGAGCCCGGTGCCGGCGATGACGATGCCGCGATACCCGCGATCGACCACCGCATCGATAATATCCGGCTGCATGTTGGGATAATAATAAAGGATCGTAACCTTGCGCTCGAAGGCGGTATTGATCGTCACGCTCCGATCATCACGCCGTCGCGCGTAATCTTCACGCAGTGGAGTGACGGCCTGCGGATCGATCATGGCGATCGGTATGTCGCCGATCGTGCGGAACGTGGACCGGTAGCTCGAGTGCATCTTCCGGACCCGTGTGCCTCGATGCAGCAGACAATACTCATCGGAAGTCGGGCCGAACATGCAAACCATGACCTCTGCGATATCCGAGGCCGCGGCCGCCTTCACGGCGCATATTAAATTAAGCGCAGCATCCGAACTCGGCCGATCGCTCGACCGCTGCGAGCCCACCATCACAATCGGTACCGGCGGATTCTGAACCATGAAGCTCAGCACCGCGGCCGTGTGATGCATGGTGTCCGTGCCGTGCCCGATGACAATCCCGTCCGCGCCGGCTTCGATCTCCTTGCCTATCTTCTCCGCCAGGGGGATGTACTGGTCCGGCCCCATGTTCTCGCTGAACACGCCGAACAGTTTCTCGGTCCGCAGGTTGCAGATGTCGGCAAGTTCGGGCACCGATCCATACAATTCGCCGGGGCTGAACGCGGGGATCACCGCTCCGGTGCGATAGTCCAGCCGACTGGCGATCGTGCCGCCCGTGCCGAAGAGAACGACGTTGGGTTTACCCGCGTCGACAGGGAATTCTTTTTCGGGAATCTTATAATGTGCTTCGCGCCGGCCGTGCTCGGTGATATCGATAACTGATTCGGCGGCGATGCCGACATTATATCCCGAGGCGAGCTTGAGCACGATGTGCCGATCATCCGCGGTCTCCGAGCGGGGAAGGATAATCCCCTTGAATGAACCGCCATCGGTGGTCAGCTCAACTTCGCTCCATACCGATACTCCGTGATGGTCCAGTACCGCCAGCCCGGGTCCGCGATATCCGTTGTTATTGTTGTTGTTATTGTTGTTCTCGCTCATGCGTCGGCATCCCGCCCGTTACTGAGAGTTGATGGCGCGTTCAATTCCATCGCGAGGGCTTCGCTAAGCTTCCGACCGGAGATGCCGCCCAGCAGCATTCTCATGAGCCAACCCATGAGGAAACGATGTAGCTTCGTCTTTGTCGGGAAGAGCGTTGGATCCACCTGGGCGAGAGCGGCTCCGATGTGTGGGACCACCGACGGCGGAGTGGTCAGACCCTCCGGGATCCCCTCGATGGCCGTGGCCATGTGCGTGCCGGTTATGGATCCCCCGGGCACGGTTTGCAACAGACGCTCCAATAGCAGAACAGCGGCATCAGCAGTGATGCGGCCGCCTTTCATGCTGCGGAACATGTCAAGCAGCGCGCCATCCGTCAACCGCCGAGGTTCGAATCCTTGACGGGACAAAGCACGCATCCGTTGGGAAAGAAGGACGCCGAGAAATTTCCCATCCATGCCCAACTCATCGATCGCTCGCCACGCGACCGGCCCCCGAGGCGATATGCTCAATCTCGCCGCGTCGTCTTCGATCATCCCCGTCTCCAGAAAGCGGCTTTCTGCCTCCCAAACCGGCGGCGGCAACTCGGATCGAATACGCTCAAGGCGATCACGAGTAATCTCGATTGGAGGCAGATCCGTGTCCGGGTACATGCGATCTGCCCCCGGCAGCACGCGCTCGAAACCGTTGGTGCCGTCCTTCAAAGGCTGACGTGTATCGCTCGGCACGCCCACCGCGGCTTCACGGGCGCGTATCACTATCTCTTCGCACGCAGTGTCGAGATCAAGGTGATCACCCCAGACTACAAGCAAAGCATCGCGTTCATCGGCTTTCATGCGACGGCGAAGTTTCTGCCAGTCGCGCGCCAGGAGCGATTCGGAGGCCGAGTCGCTGTGGATCATGTTCGGTAGCTCGGGAAGGCAGGCGATCACGCGGATGCGGTCGGAAAACTCCTTGGAGAACTTGGTGTGCTCCTGCGTCGCCTCATTCAGCAATCCCGCGAATCCACGGAGCAGGACGCATCGAACGCCCCGGCCTTCGTCGATCGCGGTGCGGATCGGAGCGTAGCTAGTCTTCATCACCAACTGCGCGACATCTTGCTGATCAGATTCGAGGTTCTTCTCCGTGATGCCGCGACTGTTGAGCGTGTCCCGTATCCTCAACAGCGCGACCTGTCGGCTCGCTTCGTTATAAACAAGTCTCGGGATGCGCCAGATCTGCGGCACGCCCTTGATCTCGATCCGCGTGCCGCCCCTTACGCTGACATTCACATCCTGCCGTGTTGCGCCGTAGCCGCGCCTGACTTTCTGGGTGCAACGGCAAAGATTTCCGATGATGCGACACACATCCGCGCACTCCTCAGGAGTGCGCATATCAGGTTCGGTCACCACCTCCACCAGCGGCATTCCCAGCCGATCGGTGCGATACACCCGGTCATGCCCGCGGTCTGACACCTCTCTGCACGAATCCTCTTCGAGGCTGATCTGCCGAATGCCTATTCGACGATCGCCATAGGGCAACTCACCGTCGATCCCGAGAATCGTAATCCGCTGAAACCCTGTGGGGATCGACCCGTCCAGGTATTGCTTGCGGGCGATGTGCAGTTCATCGACGAGATTCAGCTTCAACAGCATCGACAACTCGAGCGAGATGTCGATGGCCTCATCGTTGATCAGGAACGGCGGCGTGTCATCGAACTCATACGTGCAGACCGTATCGTGATGAATCCTGTACCAGATGTTCTTGCGGGTCTTCTTTTCCATCAACGCCGTGCCGTCGTACTCGCCCATCTCCGATAGCGTGGGGCGCATGTGGCGAATGATCTCGGCGTCGTATTCGCTGGTGTATCGACCCGCCGGGCAGCGGCAGAAGAGCTTGGTCCTTGTAAGAAGCTGCTGATGCACCTCGAGCCCGCACATGAGACCGATCGCCTCGTAATCGACTGGCGTCATCGATTCAAACGGAGCCAAAGGCAGTGATTCCATGCAGCAACTCCTGGCCCCCGGTTTCGACCCAAGAAACACGAATCCACGGATTCCAGCTCCGTCGCGGCCGCTCGCGCACTCCGCAACGTGTGCAGTTGACGGACCGCATTGAACCCGGATTCCCCTGCGCTTTCGACTCGGCTCTTCATCTCAATCCGGGGGGATCTCAATCCGGGGGCCGAACCGTCACGCATCAAGGTACAGATGATATTCAAATGGATGGGGACGTGTCGCCACGGCCACGGCTTCATCGTCACGTTTCGATGCGATCCAGGCGTCAAGGAACGGCTTCGGGAAGACATCGCCCTTGAGAAGGAAGTCGTGGTCCTCCTGAAGCGCCTTTACCGCGCCGCGCAGATCGTAGGGCAGGGCCGTGATCTTCTTGCGGAATGCCTGATCCTGCTCGGCGATATCCACATCAAACGGGCCGAAATTACGCTCTCCGGGATCGATCTTAGACTCGATGCCGTCCAGCCCCGCCATGAGCATGGCTGCGAGCATCATGTAAATGTTCGCCGTGGCGTCCGGCGGGCGATACTCGATACGCTTCGCATTCGGCGAGATCGCGTAGCCCGGCACCCGGATCGCGGCGGATCGGTTCGCCAGCGAGAAAAACAGGTTCACCGGCGCTTCGTAGCCCTCCACGAGACGCCTGAACGAGTTCGTCGAGGGATTGGTCAATCCGGTGAGGGCGCGACCGTGCGCGAGCAGACCGCCGATGTACCGCATCGCAAGCTCGCTCAGGTCGGCGTAACGGTCACCGCTGTCGTCGAAGAACAGCGGCCGGCCGTCTTTGGTGAGGCGCTGGTGGACGTGCATCCCGTTCCCCGCCTCGCCGTAGATCGGCTTTGGCATGAACGTCGCGATCTTGTTATGCCCGCGGGCGATGTTCTTGATGACGTACTTGATCAGCATCGCCTGGTCGGCCGCCCGCAGCAGGGGGGAAAGATCGACTTCCAGTTCGCACTGCCCCGGCGCCCCGACCTCGTGATGGTGGTACTTCACCGGTACCCCCATCCCCTCGAGAGTCATCGCGATCTCCGAGCGCAGGTTGTAG
>PJEL010005589.1_pt1 | contig 10134 bp, 10 predicted proteins | sample 1853271 | NCBI WGS metagenome assembly PJEL01 (sample SAMN08108733, study PRJNA415343) | Invertebrate metagenome, whole genome shotgun sequencing project. | host: Globobulimina | place: Sweden: Gullmar Fjord | collected 2015-08 | reverse complement strand
CCGTCAGGTGGCAGACAACCGGGGCTGATCTCACGCCGCACCACTCTGACGTCGCTCTCGGTGGGAGTTGAATCCGCCTGTCAACCCTTTCGAGCCGGTAGGTGGTTGACATGCGCAGGGTCAGGGTGGGGCTACAGCCATCCCCCGGATCGTTGTCGCAGGCGGCGTCGAGGGACTGCCCGGTGCCGCTGTAGGACACCGCGGTGCCGCCCGAGTACGCGGGCTCCAATACGACCCTGCTCGGGATCCACTTGTCCTCCCCTTTGTTCTGGATCCGCATGCCCACGATGTCAGAGTGCCCCTCGAAGAGCATTGGGTCATACAGATCCACCTTCACCGTGGCTCCCTTCTCGAACCGCTTGCCACTTTCGACGATGGTGACGATGCCAAGGTCCGTGGTGGTCTTTTCGCCCCGGTTCTTCAGTCGCATCCAGCTGGAGTGTCTGCCGTCGGCCAGGAGCACCTGGACGTGCATAGGATCGTCGCTGTCGGCACTGGTGAGACTCGAGGTGGTGAGCTCGAGATCGTAGTGGTGCTGGAAGTTCCCGTCGGTGTCGATGAGCGCGATATCTGCGCAGCCATCGCTCGTATCTCCACCGCAGGCGTCATCTAGCTTCAAGTCGTCATCGTCGTAGGTGAGCAGCCGAGTGTCGTCGAGGTCGATGGTGATCTTGCTGGGGCGCCACGCGTCGGTGCCGGGGTTCTCTATCAGGATGCCAGCGAGGTCTGTGGAGCCCAGGTCATGGTCTACCAACATCTCGAACGTATCCGTGTTGCCCTTCTCGAAGTCGTTGTTGGGGGTCTCGAGCACCTGCCAGGGTCCCGTGCTGCCGTCCTCGAACATCAGGCGCGCGCGGATGTCGTCGTTAGAGTCCGAGTCGGTGTCGGTGTCGGTGGTCGTCTTGACCGTGAAGAACTCGTCCTTGGGTGAGACTTCCCAGGTGTAGTAGAAGCCAACGTATCCGTCCGCTTTGATCTCGGCGGCCTCATTCATGGCGCCGCTGCAGGTGTAGTCGGCGTCCTGATCATCATCGAGGTCCCAGATGCTATAACTGTCGTAGCCTGGGGCACGCGACGGGCTGTCGGTCTCAATCTCCAATGTCCCTAGCACGTAGAGTTCGTGGGTGTCGACGCTGCCCCTCACCAGTTCCGTGCGAGCCCAGCAGTCCAGGTCGGAGTTCGCGGGGTTCACGAGCACATCACAGTGGTTGGACGTGTCGCACTTGAACTGGCGTGTCTCGCCAAAGGCCAGCACCTTGGAGTCCGCCTGGATCCACTGGTCATAGTCGCCATAGTCGTAGACACACACACGCACCTTCTTGCCGCAGTTCTGCACGGTGAACTTGCCGGCATGCGCAGAGGTGGCGAGCAGCAGTGAAGCGACGGCGAAGGACAGTGGTCGAACAATGGGGACGCCGCCGGCTCTCGGCGAGAGCTCGGCGTGCAGGCAGCCGAGAATAGTGCTAGCTGTGAGGCGGCTTGTCCTGCTTGGCTCTGTTGGTGCGGTCCGGTAGGGGACAGCGACATGGGATCTCATGTAGGGCTCCTAGTAGTGGTCGTTCATCCCCACGCCGTCGGAGCGTGAAACACGTCACGCTCGCTCGAGTTCTTGTCACAACATTCGGCCCGCGTCCCACACCAGACCCCTTGTCGCGAGCCGCCGAAGACCGTCGCGAACACGGTCTTCGACTGAGTTTCCGGCGCCGCGTCGATACATGTCCGTCTGTGATCTCGAAGATCTCGTTGCGAGCGCGCTCGTGACCGTTGGCGGCTGCCACTGATGGCGGTCTTTGCGATCAACTACGACTTGGACACAACAAGCTCCGAGCCGCCCACTGCAGTGGCCTGATCGTGTCCTATAGGACGGACGTAGTGTAGATGTACCACGATGAAGAAGGACTAAGGTCTGCTGGTGTGTCGCCGACTACCTTCACTGTCACCTGGGTTCCGGCGGACGGAGGAGACGATGGGCAGGAAGGACAGTCGTGACACCCTCGTGGTGATTTCCAACGACGGCATGGGAACGGCCGACGAGGCACTGCGACAGAAGCTGCTCCGCAAGTACCTCAAGCTGCTCATCGTCGGCGAACAGCTGCCTGGCGCGATCGCCTTGTACACCAACGGCGTCAAACTGGCCGTGTCGGCGTCACCGGTGCTCGACGAGCTGCGTGCCCTGGAGGCAGCTGGCGTGCACATCATCCTCTGCAAGACCTGCCTCGACTCGTTCGGGCTGCTGGATCAGGTGAGCGTGGGCATCGTCGGGGGCATGGGCGACATCATGGCGGCCCAATCCGTCGCCACGAAGGTGATCACGCTGTAGGCGGCACGGCGGCCCAGTCAGTTCTCGCGAGCGATGAAGCTGGCATCGAGGATCCGTCGCTCCGCAATCGCCAGAGCTTCAGTGGACCAGTCATTTCCCACAAAGCCTCGCCCTAGTTTTGCGGCCGCAATCCCTGTGCTCCCCGTGCCGCAGAACGGATCAAGAACTACCTCACCCAGCTGTGTGCTCTGTCGGATGAGGATCTCCGACAACACCACCGCCCTCTCCGTTGGGCAGTTGCTGTGCACCCGGTCGGCTTCCAAGACGTCGGGAACGCTCATGTCGTTGAGCATCCTTCTGCCCTTCTCGAAGAACAGAATGTACCCACACCGGGGCCGATAGTGGTAGCCCATCTCGGTCGTCCCTTTGTCCCAGACCAGCGGTCTCCAGAACTTGAAGCCGGCTGCTTCGGCCATCGGCTTTGCGACGAACATCGTCTCTGCTCTGCAAGACAGGTAGAAGTGCCGGTTCTCCCGAAGCACTCGGTGGATCTCGGCTAGCAGCTCGGGGAGGCGCGTGTCAGGGAAGGTCTCGAACCAGTAGCCACTCGACTTCTGGCCCCTGTGGGACGGGTCCGTGATGACGAGGTCCGCGGAGTCGTCATCGAGCGAGCGGAGCCATTCGACAGCGTCACCACAGTTGAGGGAGAAGCGGGATTTGAGCATGGCCGATGCCTGGAGCCGTGAGAGGAAGAGAAGGGTGAGGAGGGTACGATGCATGCCCACCTACCGCAAGCGGCCCCAATAGAGGCACCACGGCGCCTTCCGAGGCACAACAGCACCCTTTGCCGTCCGGGCTACGACGCCCGTAGAGCGCTGTTGGGCAGGTCATCTAGGACGAGCTGCTGGTCTGATCCCCCGTCCTGGCAGTACGCGCTCTATGGGCCTGGCCAATTCGGACCTGGCTCGCAGTCTGGAACAGGCAGACTCCAAGCTGGGAACGCCGCGCTGGCACGGACATGGGGCCCACCACAGCCTATTATGGAGCGGTCGCCGTCTGAAGATGCCGATGATACGATCTCCTCATGACGAGCATGTGGGGCACGTCGCAGGAAGGAGGATGCCTTGCGCAAGGAGTGCGCCTGGTGCGGAGAAGTGCTGAATCCTGGCACACCAGGTGCCGAGGTCACTCACGGGATGTGCAGGTCCTGCGCGACTAGGGCTGCGACAGACCAGGTCGACGAGCCGAGCACCAGAAGCGGACCGCCCGAGGCTATCTTGCAGCTGCTCTTCTTGGACGACTCTGCCGCCGTACTCGCCATAATCGACCGGATCCTCACAGAGAAGCGCCCTCAGTGGCGATGGCGCCTCTTCGCAAAGTCGAAGCGGGCTCTTGATCAGCTCGCGCGCAATCGATACTCGGTCGTCATCTCGAACCAGAGTGACTTTCTCCGCCGAGCTCAGACGACGCAGCCGAGTGCCGCTCGGGTGCTCCTGACGGGCTTGCCCCCGGATGATGCGACCCGGCATTGTTGCTGGTGGATCGACGAGGTGTACTTGAAGCCGTTCAGCCCGAATGGCCTCATCGCGGCCCTTGAGGACCTTGCGACTGGTGTTCAGCCATCGACGCCGGCGGGCGGCTCCCGTCTAGGCGGCTTTGTTCAGTAGCATCATTTCGCGCACGCTCCGCATCTCTTCACACAGCGTGAGGAGCAGTCCCTGGAAGTCGTGGTCTTGGAGGGGAACGTGCTCAGGCCACGCTTCATCTATGTCGTAGGACATGCCATCGATTGTGGTGCTTCGATCTGTCATTTTCGCCAACATGTCAGCGATGTGAACCAAACAGACGAGGTTGCGGTGGATCTCCGGCGCGTCAGAGGGACGATGGTGATGCCGAATCGCGGCACATGAGGCCTCCGGGAGTCCCCAGCGGTCGGCCAAAATGCCGCCGAGTTCCGCGTGATCGATGCCAAAGAGTGCCTTTTCTCGTAGGTCGAAAGCGTCCTCGGCCTGCACCAGTTCTTGTTCATGCGAAGCGACGAAGTAGCCGAGGACCAATACGCCCACATCGCAGAGCAACCCTGACGTGTACGCGACACCCTCCGGAATGCCACCAATTTTGCGGGCCAACAGCCGGGATGCGACAGCAGTGGCCTGGCAGTGCTCCATCAGACCGGAGTCTTCATATCCGTACCCGGGGACCGATTCCTGATCGAGCATACGTGCTGCGCACGTGGTCGCCATGGTCGTCAGGGTCGCTTCACCGAGCCGCCCCACAGCCTGTGACAGGTCTGAGATCTTGCCGTCGCCACGGAAGAACGAGCTGTTCGCGATCTTCAGCACCCGAGAGGCGAGGATGGGTTCGGAAGAGATCACGTCGACAACCTGATTCCGGCTGTGGTTTGGGATACCGACGACTTGGAGCAGGCGCAGGAGCACCTTGGGCGGAGGTTCCAGCTCTTCGGCAGCAACCAGAATGGCGTCGAGGTGAGGCGTGGTGTTCATCGTCGCACCTCGGGGTGTCCGGCCGTTTGGACTATCATCGTGTTGTCCTCATTCAAAGTCACAGTTCGGCTGATAGAGCCGCCCACATCGATGGCCACAAGGCGAATCCGCGACTCTTCGAGCGTCTTGCGAACGGCGAGCACGTTTCGTCTCCCGACTTCAAAGGCCTTGGGACATCCAATCATCGCGGCACCGCCCGCCATCTTGGCGACTATGTTCGCCCGCCGTGCGCCCACGCGCTCCATGTCGGCCAACATGCGCTCGATACCTGTGTCGGCAAAGGTGAACGGGGCATTCGCCGCCTTGGGAGGGTCGATGCACGAATCAGGCAACAGAATGTGGAGCAGACCGCTAACGCCAGCGTCGCTATCGTAGAGGCACAGTCCGATGCACGAGCCCAGTGCGTGGGTGATGAATGTCGCCGGAGTACGGGCGACCTTGCCGTCGGCGATGCCTATGACGAACGGGGCGTCTGTAGGACGAGGCCGCTCCGTCCGGGATTCAGATATTTGGCGCATCGCCTTTCACGGACTGGTTGGGACATGCTCCGCGACCGTTCCGGTGACAGATCCAGCATTGCACTGGACATATCGGGCAGAACGTAGACGGCTTTAGGCCTTTCGCGTCTTGCCCCTTGCCGCCGCAGCGAAGCTCTTGCTCGAATTGTCGGCCTCCGCGGCCGACCACCTGAGGCACGTCTGAGGCAGCGGTCCCAGCGACGTCTACGCAACGGGCAAGGGCGTCTGGCACTTCGACGGCAAGACCTCGCGTCAGCTCGAGGCCCCGAGGCTCGCGTACCCAGAAGAAAAGCGAGACGCCAGGTATCATCCCCAGGATGTATGGGGCTTGGGCACCGACGACGTGTTCGTCACCATCGCAGAGGGCAATTCAACGGCACCATCTGGACCTACACCCCTCCCCAGGAGGTCCATTTTGAAGCACGGCTTCTCCCGATGGAGGCCTGGACGAGGTCCACAGGGCAGGCGCCGACGAAGTCTGGTCCGTGTCCAACCACGGCCTCATCTACCGCTACGACGGAACTCGCTGGGCGCCGGAGGACTCCGGGACGACGGACATGCTGACTGGGATCTGGGTCGGTCCAGAGGCTGTTCCGTGACGACAACTATTCTTGCTCATCTCATCGACGACAACCAAAACTTCCCATCTCAGGGGCCTGTCCTGTATCGGACCAGGAAATCGATCCTCGACCCTGTTCCGTCTGATATTCTAGAGATATCCACCTCTTCTCGTCGAATGACGTCATGCACTTGCTCGTATTTTGCGACTCGCTCTCCGGCCTGGCGGTCATCCACCGGATCCTGAAGACACACCGATCTCACTGGCGTGTGGGCTTGTGCGCCACCCCACTACAGGCGCTGGAGCTTCTCCCTCACATCAAATGGTCCGCCATCATCGCCGACTGGGAGAGCGACACGTTCGGGATCGATGGAACCGAGTTCCTGCGACTGGTGGAGGGACTCCAGCCCAGCGCACATCGCATCCTGCTGACTGCGCGCTCGCAAGAGCTGCCACTCCGGCGTGCGCCATGGGTCAGCCAGATCATCCGCAAACCGATCTCTCCCTCGGGCTTCATCGAGGTCATCGAGAGCGGTGAGACTTCGGCGCGGGTGAACAGACCGAAGCTCACACCTGCACTCTGCGCCCGGAGGGGTAGTGGATCATGATCTTCCCATGGTGGTATCCGAGGAAGACGTCGACTCCGACCTGGTGGGCGAGGCTGCACACGACATCGCCAACCTGTTGACCATCATCGACGCCCTCGCTGTGCACATGGAGGAGGCCCTTCAGGGGATCGATGACGAGACCGTTGAAGCTCTGGAGGCGATCTCCACGATCAGACTCGCCGTGAAGCGGGGTGCGGTCCTGACGCGGAGGGTGCTGGACGACGCGCGTTCGAGAGCGCAAGAGAACGAGGCATGAGCCTGATGCAGCGCATCCGACGACTCCGAAAAGAGGCGCAAAATGCCAGCGACGCCGCGGATGAACTCCAAGCTCGCATGGCGGATGCCGAGCTGGGAAGGGTCACGCTCCAACCGGGCGAATATCAACAGCTGATCGCCAAGCATGGGAGCGCGATCCGCGACTTCCAAACCGCCCACAAGGTGCTGCTGTGCCTCTATGACGATCTGCTAGCGTGACTTCAGAAGGGTCGCACGACCGACGGTGTACTCCAGTCACCGATCCGAGCGGATCCCATGCGTGTTGGACTCCTGCTCTCGACCGTCAACCCGTACCTCCCCGTACCGGCGCTTGCGCTTGCTGCTCACTCGCGGCCGAGTATTTCGAGCCGCCGGATCGGTAGGAACTGGCCTCCAGGACATGGAGCGTCCTGGAACTATCTGCTGACTACCTGGACCATCCCGGCATCTGATAGACGGCTCAGTCAGCGCACAGCGGGCTGGCACTGGCACTGGCGGAGGATGACGGCGCCCTCGAGCACGCCCGAGCTACGATCAGGCTCACAGACGGGAAGGTCAGGGAGCGTGATCACCTACGAACCCGAGAGGAGCTCGCCCCCTACCGGGATCTGCCCGAGTGGCGGGCCGTGTTGGACGACGGACCAGAGCTGCTGATTGACGGCTCCGAGCGAAGGCCATTGCATCAGCTGCCTCGCTCGGCGGTGCCACGGAGGAGTGCGGCTGGTCACTGAAACGATGCTGCGTTTCGCCCCCGCGAACGGGGCACCTCCGATATCCTGGGCGGGTGTACGCTACCTATCCTCTGGAGTCGAGATGCCCGACCTTGCGCCAGACCCGAAAGGGGAGATCGGACGACAAGGCTGGCTCGGGTGACCGGTATCGGGACCTCGGACGACCCGAAGGTGCCGGCCGAGCTGGTCTCGGCCTGTGCTCGGGTGATGGCGTTCGCGTCGGAGGACCGGTTCCAATCCGCAGCGGCACTGGCGGCAGAGGCGCAGGCCTGGTGGACTGCGCACAGCTGAGCCCAGGCTCTGGAGGTGATGGAGCAGGCGTTGGGTCTCGGGCGCGAAGCCGAGCACCGTCGCGCCAGAGCGACTCGGTTGGAGGCGGAGGCCGAGGCCCATCTCGGCAAGGTGATTCGGCTCAAGCCCCGGTTGTTGGTGTCGATGAGGAAGCATGGCTCCGAGACTGCCGTTGTCCGTCGGCATAGTCGATCACATCTTCTCAAGGCCCGACGCAACCGGCGAAGACAGACTGCGCGTGCGCTTCCTGGCGGCGATGGGCATCTTGATGAGCGGCGGCGGCGTCCTGTGGACCGGGATGTTGCTCGCAGCAGGATTTCCGGGGCCAGCAATGGTGCCCGGTGGCTACGCCGTGCTCACCGCGATGAACCTCACGGTGCTGGCGCGCACCCGACGCTTCGCGCCCGCGCGCATCGTGCAGGTGAGCATCAGCTTGCTGCTCCCCTTCCTGCTGCAGTGGTCTCTCGGCGGCTTCGTGGCCAGCGGCATGGTCATGATGTGGGCGATGCTCGCCCTCGTCGGCTCCCTGACGTTCAGCACTACACGCCAAACGCTGGGCGCCTTGGTGGCGTTCGTCGCGTTGACCCTCGTGTCCGGGATGGTGGACTCGACCGTGGCCGACTGGGCGGGCGTCGGCCCCGTCGACAGCCGTCTGACGCTGTTCTTCGTCGTGAACGGCACGCTCGTTTCCTCGATGGTGTTCGGACTGACGACCTACCTGGACGTTCGGCGCCAGAGCGACACCGATGCGCTGCGCAACGCGAACGCCACGATTTGCGAGCTCAACACTGAGCTGCGAGGCCGGGCCGATCGGGCGGCTGAAGAGGAGCGAGTTGCACACGACGCCAACCGGGCAAAGTCGACCTTCCTCGCGAATATGAGCCACGAACTCCGCACACCCCTGAACGCGATCATCGGCTACGCCGAGCTGATCGCCGACGAGCACCCCGACGAGGATGCTGGGTCTGACGCGGACCAGATCGCGCGTGCTGGCTCCCATCTGCTCCTACTCATCAACTCCGTGCTCGACCTCGCCAAGATCGAGGCGGGCAAGATGACGGTGACCGTCGAGTCTGTGCAAGTCGATCGAGTCATGGCCAGCGTGCGTGCGACCTTGGCTCCACTCGTCGAGGCGAACGCCAACCAGCTCATGATCGAGGTTCCCGAGGGTACAGAGGTCACGACGGATTCACTCAAGCTCCGACAGATCCTCTTCAACCTGGTGAGCAACGCCAACAAGTTCACCCAGCGGGGCACGATCTCGGTCAGGGTGGAGCACATAGACGACGCGCTGCACATCGAGGTCTCCGACACCGGCATCGGCATGACCCCAGAGCAGCTCGCGCGCGTGCGTCTGCCCTACCAGCAGGCCGACGCATCCACGACACGATGTCACGGCGGCACTGGCCTGGGCCTTCACCTCGTGGAGCAGTTCGTCACGATGCTTGGGGGCACCCTCGTGCTCGAATCGGCGGTGGGCGTCGGCACTACGGCGAGGGTCACCCTCCTCGCTCCTCCAGCGCGACAATCAGCGCATCGACATTTGCTGTTGTCGGCGTGACCCCAGTGGGTGGACGGCTGGCGTGGCATCCGTAGGCGTGGCCATCAGTTCGCTCCCGTTTCCTCTGGGAGAGCCTCACCCGCCTCGCCGGTGACCCGTTGCCAGCCGCCTCCAGTCACCAATGGCGCAGGTTGAGGAGCGCGACCGCCCGGCCGCGCCGACCAGATTCGGACAGGGGATGGGTTTTCGCCTAGAGTGAGAGGTGACACGTCAACTGGCCGACTCAGGACCGGGAAACTCGCCTCAAACTCAGCATACAATGCGTTCGAAGATAGTCATCATCGACGACAATCAAGCTTTGCTCCATGAATACCAGCGCCTTCTCAAGGAGCCCGATCTGACAGAGGCCCGCCGCGGCGTCTCTTCGAATTGGCGAGGAATCCAGCTCAGGACTCCACGAGGTAGTGCGGGACGCCGGTTCGCCGCAAGTCGCCGCTAGCCGAAAGCACCACCGGCTGAAACGGATCGTCGAAGCCGATCGGAGATAGGGCTGATGAGTCGAAGTCCGGCGACCCCGATGGTGAACGGCAACCTGGACCTCTTCGACCAATCGTGGTGTCGTCCGTGTGCGGCGGACAGCGTATCCAGGGCCGCACCATAGATCGGACCAACTATGACCAACCCTGCCCCGCGGGGCTATCTCCCTACCCAACGCGACCCCGAGAGGCCGCCGCGCAGAGCGCCAGTCTGGCCGAATCTCGCCAATAAAGTCGCCTTTCAGCAACTGTCCCCCGAAGTTGCAACCGGTTGCAACCGGTTTGCAACCTCCTCTCTATTCGCTTTGCAAGTCCGCTATCCATGCGGATCCGCGCCGCGGTACGCTGGTTCGTAATCAGCAGGTCGTCGG
>PJEL010005588.1_pt1 | contig 10135 bp, 10 predicted proteins | sample 1853271 | NCBI WGS metagenome assembly PJEL01 (sample SAMN08108733, study PRJNA415343) | Invertebrate metagenome, whole genome shotgun sequencing project. | host: Globobulimina | place: Sweden: Gullmar Fjord | collected 2015-08 | reverse complement strand
ATGTCCGGTCTATCCAAACAATCACTCATGGTAAGGGGAGCGCTTCAATACGACAAACCGAGCGCCGTAACGTGCTACTTCAACTAATCTTACACCTGCGGTGTGTATATCACTTCAGATTATTACGGAAAGAAGGTTTTTGTTTGGATAGATGACTTCCTTTTCTGGGCTGATGACCCAGAGCAGCTTGTCAGCAATCTTGTCTGTGTTTTGGAGAGAACTCACGCTAAGGGACTAAAGTTCTCCATTGAGAAGGGAAAGGCCAATTTCTAATCCACTGAGATGCTCTGGTGTGGGAAGCTTTTCTCTCCTGAAGGGATTCGGCACCACCCCGGGCGTCTACAAGGCTTGTACAAGCAAAAGGGAATAAGATTTCCAAGTAAAGAGTGACCAAATTGAACAAGATTGTATCAAACCATCATCCATTACATTTGAAGGGTTGACAAACAAAGCGAAATGGTATACACACCGTAGGTGTAAGATTAGTTGAAGTAGTACGTTGCGGCGCTCGGTTCGTCGTATTGAAGCGCTCCCCTTACTGTGAGTGATTGTTTGGATAGGCCGGACGTGAAGAAAAACTGAAACCCTCCCCTTGATGCGTAAATCCTGCACAATACGTATACACCCTTCTCTTGCCACGATTTGGCCAGTTTATCACAAAGAGTAACAGCAATGGCCCACAAACACTCGTAGAGCAAGAAACGTGTCCAGTAGGAGGGTTTATTATTCACCCCAAAGCTCAAAATGGTGGACTTGGAGGATCAGATTTAAAAAGAGCTTTCTCAGATATTTATGATGCAACCAGTGCAAAAGGTTAGGCTCTCGGTAGACCCAAACAATTGGAATTTGAATGGGTATAAAACAGGAACTGTATATCCTTCATGTTCTTTTCATGTAGGACGAAAGAACTAAGTGCATATTATTCACTCGTTTGAGCTAGGAGTGCAACCCCCCTCTCGATCCAGTGCTTCTGCTTGTGATCACGTGCCATGGGCACATTGATGAACATTACAAAATTCGAGGAATGACCTGTTGTGCTAAGCACCCCCTTCCTTTCAGCTGTCCTATACTGTTGCGGTTGTCGTATTTAGGTCGTGAATATGAGACTCTTCCAACCGCCAACTATTACACGAATCCAAGACAATGTAGCAGTTAAACAGACTAACTAGTGCTATCCACTATGTTAACTGTCCTTGAAGGGGGACAGAGAGATGTCGTAGGAACAGCGCGTAGTGCTCAGATTAGAAGGGGAAGTAATAGTACTCGAGATAGGGTTATGGTGTGGTGTAAAACAAGACGGTGATGATAGTTATGAACAATGTCTCGTTTAGCTCAAACGTACTAACAACCCCGGGAGAAAGCCAAGGGAGATAAAACAAAACATTACCCACCCAATCGAAAACAATTCTGGTATTTAGCACATCTTTCATCCTTTTCTCGCTGGGATGATAACTCCTTTGAAAACGGCCCCAGGTGTAGCTAAAGCTAAACATCGTCCTCCTACAGCCTTTAAGGCTTTAGTCAAAACGGTCCAAATTGAAAGGGTGGGGAGGAAGGATGACGGAAAGAAAAGGGGGTTTATTGTTTGTAGTAAAGATATTATGCTTAGTAACGAGCAGATATATCTTCCCCACTTCATAAATCAAGGCTAGGTCGAAGCATATTCCATTCCACTAGCCCCGGTTATGAAGATGATAGCAAATTATTACAAGTTCCACTAATTGGTCGTCAACCGTTGCAAAGGTAACAACCAACAAGTACTTTTTCTACACTTCTTACAATGTATATTACAGCATTACACTATAGATAAATGTTACGGTATCTCCTTTTTTTTAGAAAGTACTGCCGAGTCAGTAGTGCCAGACCGAGAGATGCAATGGAAATGCATATAACGATTGCACCAAACACGATGTAGGAGATGCGAAACGCATCCTCGGTCTGAAAGAATGAAACCAGTGGGGAGGGTGGGGTCACTTGAAATCAACGCATGCCTTCCACTGGATGGAAGCAACCACAGACCAATACAACACGGACACTGTTAGCTCCCAGCTTACCGCATACCACCATGAATCATCTCCCGTGTTTATTGAAATGCTCTGCACTGGGGCTAAAAGCACCAACGCGGCCATAAATTCCAAAACCAAAGAGCAGAAATTTCTCAGAATTACCATTGCTGATATCTGCCAACCCCTATCAGACTGCACGTGTCATTATTCCACTAGAAGCTGCTGAGGTCTTCTCCTTCTATTTAGCATAACGAGTGGAATATATGTGAAATGAAGTAGTAAAGAGGCAAATGGTCACACTCCGAAAGATGTTAGGGTTTAGGGCTAGGGTTCGGGTTAGGATTTGAGTGAATTTCCATATGAAACATGTGGAAATTCCTTTAACCTAATCCAATATATTACGTCACTAATAGTCGTCGTAAAGACGACACAAGAGTGTTTACCATGATATTCCAGTAAGGTCTTTTTTAGGTATTGAGCCTAGTTTGGTGCCTTGAGATGTATACACTTATATCTAGCCACAATCGTCACAATCCGAAAGACGTTAGGGTTATGGGGTTAGGGTTTGGGGTTACTTTTAAGGTTACGGTTAGGGCTAGAGAAAAGAACACGAAACACGCAGAAACTCACTTAACCTAATCGAACATTACGTCACTAATAGTCGTAATCACAACAAGAGTGTGTTTACCGCAATATCCCAGTGATGTATTTTTGAGCCTTTCCTTAGTTTCGTATCCTTGAGAGAGAGAGAGAGGTATATATTTATATAGCCACCAGGATAGACGATGCTTCTCAACTGTGAATGGCACACAAACCTACACGGAATGTACGTCGCTCGGAACAATATCGAGCGACTGTTTACGCTCATATATTCTCGGTGCTGTAAAACCGACACAACACGAAGTCGGTTATTCACACATCGACCCTAAGCTAGCTCAACCACACAGGCAACAAATCTCGCTGCTAGTCAGAGGTCCCCAGAAGCTGTGAGCTGGGCCGTTTCATTTATCAGGTGCTCAAGGGCCCTGTGGTTACATCTAGGCGACGATTTTTGTCATCGTTTAACATAGAAATGGGAAAAGAAGTGAGTGAGTGACTTCTGAGTATGAGATTACGCAGCTGCCCCCATGCCCTGGGTTGTAAATGAGGAGAAGCAAGTTAGTATTGAAAAGATAAGGGATTCAGCCTTGGCATCCAAATTGCGTGTACAGACTTTTAGAAGGGGATGAAGAGAGACATATGCTGTAGTTGGGTTCTGGGAAAAGGAGACGTGATGGTCTAAACCAATTGCATTTTTAGTGCCGTTGTTGATAAATATGATGTCTTTTTAATGTGATGTGAAGAACATTGACAACATATGACATGTGTATTTAGGTTGATGGCATGGACATCGAGGTGTTTGAGAGGAGGGGTTTCCATTGCATTGAGATATTGTTGAGATGTTTCTGTAGTAGTAGTGGTAGCTTCCGAAGTGAAATATTATAATATCTCAAGAGATTTTGGGAAAGAAAAAGAAGAACAACAACCAAAAAAAATGCAATACAACTCCGGGCGAAAGAGAATCAAGGACAAAGGGGCATTTGCAACAGAGGATGAAATTTCATCTCTCAGAAAAGAACTTTTGCGCTGTTCCTGCCAGACCCAAGCCCTCGTTCAGCCTCTACTGGGGGAAGAGCTGGTGCAGACGTTATTATTATCATTTTTATCTGATCAATCCAGGACGTTTCAAGAATGGATCGAAGACACTGCAATTCAAGAAAAATTACGCAGTTTTAGAGCCTTGATGGAAGAAGGAGGACAAGGCTTTTTGGACCACGCCGTCAGGGAAGCAAAACGTGAACAAGAAATCCTGGAGATTCCAATGGAAGGTACACGGGACTTGGTGATGCGAATTGCTGAAACAAAGCTGGATTCCGGTCGAAAACTTTTTGCATCAAAGCAGTTTGACAAAGCTTCTGGCGCTTTCAGGGATGCCGCCGCACAGCTGAAGAGCTTGGCTTTGTCTCATGAAGACGGAGAGAGGGCCACATGTATTTACGTGAAGTGCCTGTGCAATGCAGCTGTTGCCAGCTATCACGAAAAGCTTCTTGGTAATGTATCAAGCCTCTGCAGTGATGCTTTAAAGGTTGATCCTTGCTGTCCAAAAGCGCTTTATTGGAGAGGGAAGTCAAATTTAGAGCGAGGCCTGTGTGATTCTGCTTTTCGAGATTTGAGCCGTGCTGCTGAAATTGCTCCCAGGGATGTCAACATTAAAAAAGAGCATTCGAGTGCACGTGAAAGGCTAGAAAAGCTTGAAGAAGATCGCCAAGAAGCTCAAAGACAAAGGATAAAGCGAGCTCTGAGATTTAAGGAGGAGAAGGAGACTTCAATCATGATGTTAGAGGACAAACCTAAACCCCCTCCCACTCCTATTCCTCCGTCCATTCCAAATTGTGATTTTCCTTTGTTGAAGATCCGGCCACCTTCGGGCGAAGACCTTACATTGTCAAGGAAGACTTCTGTCACCGCTTTGCTTGAATACTGCAGCAAGGTAGGTTAGATAGTACTGAGAGCTGAGAGCTGATAAGTCGCCACCCGTCCCCTTGGAGATAATAATATCTGTTCTTAGTTGAAGTAGCTATCTTGCTCTATTGACGACTCCTTGTGCGTGTCCTCTGCCATGCTTTTCTACTTCAGATTAAAGTAATCACTTTTGTTGAAATATATGAGGTGGTGAGTGCTTTACGTACAATTGTAGTAGCTAGCGATGCTGTTTGTTTTGAAGAGAAACTGAGTAGATGTGGTGATGTTAGTTAGTACGTGATGAACCATTTGAAAATTTACTTTTGTGCAGCTACCTGTACCTGGAAGGAATCAACCTATGACCCGTGGGTATGGTTCAATACCAAACATGTTCAGTGTCACTCGCGATGCTAAAAGGAAGAAAGATTGCAAGCATGCCATTTGTAAAGCTCTACTTAGGCAGCTTTGGAGGTTGGTTGGCATTTTCTTTGCCAAAGTTTCTAACACTGTTGTTATTAGTAGTAGTTAACATCATTCTATTACCCTACCCTACTTAATCAGGGTTTGGAACGTTCAGAACCCTGATGAGGAACAGATCGATGATACATATGTATTGCATACATCTTTTGCCCCATTGAAGACTGAAGCTGCTGCTGCTGGACCTCAAAATACTACTAAAGTCACGAGGAACTGGGCTCAACAGTGGTTAAATCTGATTATAGATGGTGCTTGTCAGCAACTCAACTTCCCTGGTAATCTTTCCAAGGTGCGCACGTACGAAAGGGGTGAATTAGACGTGTAAGATGAGCTAGAGGTGGAGTATATAAGGATATTACATATATTATTATTAGTTTTAGTAGGAGGGAGGGTCAAGGTCTCGTATTAGTAGCAGTATTGTCACAACTGCAGGGATCGATCGATCACACCTGTTGTAGCCCTGGTAGTGGTAATCAATTGTATGCAGTGATTTGGTGTGCAGCAGTTCTTCCCACTCTGCCGACGACCTTACAATTGATGGCGACCTGTAAGCTGCTTATAAGGCACAAGTTCGGTCGTCGTATAGCCGTACTTGAATTTTAGCAGTACCACATTTAATAGTAGCTATAGTACTTATGAACTGCAGCTACAATTTAATTGTAGGAGCAATTGTTGCTAGTAATATGGAATATCCGTTATCTATGGAATTACAGGGAAACAATTCCATTTCCTTGTCTGAAAGCTCTCCCCGTACTTTCCAGGCCCAACGGAATGAAATTCACGCACTTGTTGAGGATGTCAAGAAAGAAACAGGCATATTTATCATGTCAACTTCTTACAAAGGCAGTTGCGATCACTATCGTAGGGTAAGTATTGCGTTGCGTTTCTGCTATTCAGCAGGTCCTTTTTCCAGCTTGGCTCAGGCTCAGGCTCAGGCTCAGGCTGAGGCTGAGGCTGAGGCTCACCTTCTAACTCCGAGCTCTCTGGTCACTTACAGCTGCAAATATTCACTCGTGTGGAAAGACCACATGAGATAGATGTTCCTTGCCCACCCCTTCTGCCCCCGCTAAACCATGAGGAGCTCAGGAAGCTTATACAACGAAGAGAATGAAGTTACTTTTTGAGATGTTGGATATGTATGCAAGTATACCTTGGCCTGTGATTGTACCGCCTAACCTACAGATCATCGATGGATAAGGTAGTACAGCCCCCCCTTGAGAGATCACTGTTAGGTTGTGGATAACTTAACAGAAGCGCACGACATCCACTGATGTCTCGAGGATTGTTATAGGTATTGAGACCCATTTTATGATGTATGTATTACTTTGCCTATGGGGTAGAGGTAGAGCAACAAAATACGAGTTGCGTATTGGAGAATAAGGGGACTGACTACTTATGCCCTCGCGGGGGTAGCCAGCCGCAGATCCCTACCTTTTTATAGGAGCATAGAATGCAAGGAGTGGTTGGTACAATCGCTTCAAACTCTGCAAGCACCCATCCTATGGCGAAGGATTGTGGCATATAGTGAATAAAACGACTTGTATGATACTACTACGCTATTTAAATATATCATTGTTCTGCAGTTGGGGTGATAGCGAAGAACCCCGTACTATTACAACCTAAGTTTGGACAGATACCGCAATAGATCACTTCTGCCTTGGGATACCTTACGTCCTACTCAGAGATTTTCATGCCCTTTATAGCCTGCTCTATTAATTGGATGGAAATAATTTTTTTACACTTGACGCACACACTTGCTATACCCTATACCTCAGCCATCGTATTAAGAGGAAAAAAAAAGAAATAGTGGTACTGGCGAATCTGCATACATCTCCTCCATCACATAAATTCATCGTAGCCTGTGATTGTTGTTTCTGCAACATTATCGACCACGAAGTACTCAGACCCTGTTTACTAAATAAATCAAATAAATCAAGCCTTTATACGTGCGTGTAAAGCTACGTTGGTAAGCTGCTGTCACAAAGCCACTTATTAGCTTAGGGGAAAGGCCTTTGGCAAACTGAACTGTTTCGTGAAGGTGGTTGAGGCAGGCAGCAGCACATGGCATTGCTATGCCAGATCGTGCAATAGCAATTCACAGATTCACAGACATACGACCCTGTCTCCCCAAATATGGGCTGCTCCGGTCTCTGGTAACGCACGTACTACGACTGCATAGAAATGTGTAGATGTAGCAGTCGTCATCATTGTTTATCAGGCAGTAGACTTTTTCCCCCTCCTCTTCTGCAGATACTGCAGCACACCTTTTTGATGCCCCCCCCCCAGAAACAGCCCACAGGTGGTGGTGGTAAATGTGCCATCATTCCCGCAAAAATTCTCATCCATTAAAATCAACTCGCCGATTCATGACAGAGACGACTTGCTGCTCTTGAACTTGAACATTATCGTGGTATGATTTTCTATTGTAATGAATTAAGGGCCTATGAAGCAGCAGCATCCCATCCGGAATATTCCAGAGCTGTTCTCACTTCTGCTCTTCAACGTCCGTAAAACAGTATGCAGCAGCAGACCGCCATAACTTGAATGAATTAAGTAGCAGCCTTTATGAAAGTGGGATGGTACCTCGTCGGCGACCTCTCTCGTAAAGATTGGAGGACAAGAATGGTCCCTTTTTTGGAACTGTTCCATGAAGACATAGAAATAAGTTGCAAGTACGATGGCCGGCTCATTTACTTTACAGTAGTAGATCTTAGAGGACATGAGGAATCTAAAGGGATTTTATTCTCACAGAGATTGTTGTCTCTTCATCCTGGCACGCATGTCTAACATCTCCACATTTATCTTCCTTCAGTCCCGTACATCCTCCAAATTCTATATTAAAGCAGCGGCCTGTTGAAATTGATGTTACAATACCACACTATGATGTGCTTTGGATGCCAGCAGGGTTCATTGCCATGATGCACGGTGAGAGCATCTCATTTACTTGCTCACGTGAGTGAGCATTTATAATTTTTTTGTTGCTGGGGCAGGAGATATCCACTGAAGGGAGATAGATAGGATTAATGGATGACATACGAAAGGCGTTGCATCATCCATTGATGTAATCGGGGGGTACATCGTGTAGCACTTTAAAATGTCTCGAGAGTTTCATCAATAACTGTTGTTGTTATGCCCGGCAAAAGCAAAAGCATAAGCATTTACATAAAGAGACATGGCATGCGTGAATAAAGCAGCACTTTGGGAACTACTCTTGAAGCAAAAACGAGCCTGAGGAATTGAATTCTTACTTAAAGGAAGAGTTAGCATTACCACAATTACGGCTTACTCAATAGCGTGACGTGACTATGATCTAGTGGTGCGGTGCGTGCGAGAAATGTTCAGGCCCTACAAATGATGATGTCGTCATATACTTCTTCTGTGTGAGTGTGCTAATGTTGTCATTATGCGTGCGGCCCCTACACACCACCTTTCAGCACATCCCTAAGTACTAGGTACTATTGCTGATACAGGGAAGATAATCAATCCCACAGTGTTGTTGTTTCATTTATTACTATGCTGCTGCTATGTATCAGAAATTGTAAGAGTGAATAGAACAGGAAGTGCTCCGACTAATACAGGCCCAACCCCCCTATCTCCCTGCAGTCTGAGCTAGCTCGAAGTGAGGGCGTGTTAGTGAGGAAGAAACCATTCTGCTGCTTGCTGTGCTGTAGTAATATATATCATGCCATATCGTTATACTTATTTGTCCAGAAAGTTTCGGACAGCTTTCATCCATTGCACGTAAAGACGTTGCTCCTTGGCATCAGCATACATAGAGACAAATGCAGCTACATCATCATCTATGCCCCGTTTTTCCAGGTAGTTCTCAAATGCTACCTGTGCCACCGCGGGTGTGCACCGTAAGATATCACATAATAATGTCAGGGTAGAGAGGAGTACTTAAGGCAGAAAAATGGGGTTCCCAATTACCTGTAATTCAGGATCAAGTTCATCAAATTCCGGACCTGTATACAGATGAGCCTCGTCTTCAAAACGAGCCTCGTCCTAAGCAAAATCATCCGTCATGAGTTCATTCAACTACCACGAAAACCATATATAGCAGCATAGTAACAAAGGCGGGCCCCCGTATGCAACTCACTGGATAAAGGTTGACCCTAGATATGGAAATATGGCTACTGGCTTCACATATGAATTCCACTTCCTCCTACAACAATGAGGTAGTGAGGCAGGGCAGCATATGTTTTCATCACTCAAAAGCGGTGTCATTGTGTGTGGCACAGAGAGGCACATGCACTGGGGTCTAGCGGTAGGGCCCATCAGAGAAATGGAGACAAACATACCTCGCCCTTGCGAACAACCACAGACATTTCAAAAGTAGGTTCACTTTCAATGTCATCATCCAGTGGAGGTTCATCCTCTCCACGGATATCTGGAACACTCTGGGCATTGAGGTTAGTTTCACCTTCATCCTCATCCTCATCATACTCCAGCTAATTAAAGGAACAGCGAGCGAAGAGTTAAGTCAGAAGCTGAAAAGTGGAATGAAAAACAAACAACCCCACTTGTGGCGTGCCAAACCTCATCTTCCTCTGTTATGTCGTCCATGACATTGAAAGTGACAACAATTTCTTCTGAGCCAAGACCTTTTCCAACGAGAGACACCTGCGAGCGGTAAGACGACGGGTAACCTTTAGGTATCAGAGTTGTTGATGATGCAATAGGTGAGGTCATTGTTCCTCATCAACGTTCAGCATCGAGGTACCACTGGAGTATCAGGATTTTCCTCTAGCTTGAAGCCCTTCTTTTCAAGTTTAGAAAGCAGAGACATAAGGCTGAGATAGGAGGCCGCCACAAGCAGCACCACACATTAGTTGCAACCTGTATTTTTTCTGGAAAATTAATAAAATATTACGTGTTCTATCACAACGCACCTAGGGCTATCGGTAAATTCATCATTACCCTCATTTTCAATCTCACGATCTAACAGAAAGGGAAGGCTGTTTTTTTTTGACGTAGATGAGAAAGTCCTCAATAAATAATGAGGATGATCCCTCTCCTGCATTGGATTTGTTGCAATCGCAAGAGAATGGCTGCGGAGGGAAGATGTAACGTACGAAACAGCCAGCATCCTTTGGCGCTGATGATATTGACGACTTAAAAGAGGCAGGGAGAAAATTAGGAATAATACA
>PJEL010005587.1_pt1 | contig 10135 bp, 5 predicted proteins | sample 1853271 | NCBI WGS metagenome assembly PJEL01 (sample SAMN08108733, study PRJNA415343) | Invertebrate metagenome, whole genome shotgun sequencing project. | host: Globobulimina | place: Sweden: Gullmar Fjord | collected 2015-08 | reverse complement strand
TTGAAGCAACCGGCGAAGCGATTGGCATCCATACCCATGGTGGATGTAGTTCAGGTGGTAGTGGCAACAACTGGGGTACCGGATTGAATAACTCTGCATTCCAGACCGCTCTCGCCAATCCGCGTGGTGTGTGTGCAGACCCGCCCACTTGCTTGCAGTTGGATGTGACCAACCTCGTTGCAGGCCAGTCCGCAACCTTCACCTTGAGTGATGGCTCACGCGGCACCGTCGGTGCAATCCTGTGGAGCCTCTCTGAGGGCGATTCGTCATTCAACACCGGTAGTTGGTGTGTGGATTTCGGCCTCGATTTACCTGGGAATCCTAATTCCCGCGTCTTGGCCAAGGGATTTTTCGATCATAATGATGAGATCAGCAGCAATGTGAAGATCCCCTTGAATTCAAAGGGCTGGAGAGTCTACTTCCAAGGTGCGATGGCAGATACATGCCCCGATTCCTGCACCTCGCCGGTTGTTGAAGAAGTAGTGCAGTAATGGTTGTTATTGGATGAACACTTCTCCCTGCTGGCCGCAAACGTGGCCAGCAGGGTTTTTAGTACATTGTTCGCGGGTTAATTGGGGCTTCAGAATCAATCCGCAACAGGAATTGTGAAATACCTGAGGCCCAAGGTCGGTTAGAATGAGAGTAGGAGATTTGCGCGAACTGAGGATTGGTCCTTGGGTGGGGCGAATTGACTAGCGTAGTTGTGAAGTTCGTTGATCCAATTGTCGGCTCATTAAAGGGCCTCATGATGGAGATTTACCGTGAAGAATCGTAACCAAACCATGACTCGATGGGCTGGCGTCCTCTGTGCCGCTGCCACTGGCTGGACATGTGCAAATGGCCTTGCTGTGGCGCAAGTGAATTTTGCAGACGCGATCGAAGATCCCGCAGAAGTGGTTCGCTTTGATGGCCATAAAGTCGTACGTGCCTACATCCGCAATGCGGATGACCTGAATCTGATGCAGCAACTCAGTCAAGATCCATGGTCACATGGCGAAGGCATGGGCCCCGTTGACTATCGGATTGCTCCAGACAATATGCACATCCTTGATGCGTCAGGTATTGCCTACGACATCTTGATTGGCAATATACAGACACTGATCGATATAGAGCAGGATCAGATCGACGTATGGGATCAGAATCAACACATGCTCGACGATGACGCGTGGTACGAGTCGTATCACAACTTGTCGGACCAAATGACGTACATGGATGATCTCGCTGCTGCCTACCCAGGGTTGGCTTCGGTTTCGACCATCGGTTCTTCATTGGAAGGACGAGATATTCGCGCATTGCATTTGACCGGTGCAGGTGGACCCAATCGTCCAACACTGGTCATTGAGAGTAATCAACATGCTCGCGAGTGGGTAACGCTGCAGGGCACAATGTTCATTGCGGAACAGCTCTTGAGCGGATATGGCAGCGATCCTGATGCGACCGCAATCCTCGACACCATGAATGTCCATGTGATTGTGTCCGTCAATCCTGATGGATATGTGTACACTTGGGGACCCAACCGCATGTGGCGAAAGAATCGCCGTGACAACGGTGGCGGATCATGGGGTGTAGATACCAACCGCAACTGGGACACATGTTGGGGCTGCGAAGGCTCTAGCGGAAATCCAGATAGCGAAACGTACCGTGGCCCTTCTGCATTCTCAGAACCTGAAACCCAAACGATGCGGGATTTCTTGGCCAATCTTCCCCGAGTCGATGGGTTTATCGATTACCACTCTTATTCACAATTGATCTTGCAGCCGTGGGGCTCGACCTCTAATTTGCCTGCAGATCATGCACGACTTGATCTCGTCGGCGGCAACATGAATGACGCCGCGATGGGTCTGTATGGTAAGACCTATGTGCACGGCCCTGCATACACGACGATTTATCCCGCTTCAGGAACTGCGGGCGACTACCCCTACGATGAATTTGGTGTGAATTCGTACACCATCGAAATGCGAGATGAAGGCCAATTTGGTTTCCTACTGCCTGCGGATCAAATTCGTCCCGCTGCAGAAGAAGGCTTTGCGGCATTCAAGGAACTGGCCGCGTACACCATGACGCAGCTGCTGTTCACCTACCCTGATGGCCTCCCGGCTGTCATTGATCCGGACACGTTGAACACATTCCAGGTCCAGATCGATGGCGTCAATGGTGGCACCTTTGAAACTGGGAGTGGCAAGCTTTTTGCTCGACTGGAAGGCGTGGGCAACTATGTAGAGTATGGCCTCTCAGATCTTGGCGGAGGGTTGTTCGAAGCAACATTGCCCGCAACTGCATGTGATGACACACTCGAATTCTACCTCGAAGCCAAGACGACAGATGACGTTACGCAACGTTCACCGCTTAGCGCACCTTTGGATGTTTACAGTGCCTATGCCATCTATAGCGATGTCGTCTTTGAAGACGACTTCCAAGGTAACAAGGGTTGGACGGTCCAGAATGTTGATTTGACCGATGGTGCGTGGGATCGAGGAGTGCCCGCAGGTGCTGGTGATCGTGGCGACCCCCTGAGCGATTTCGATGGTTCGGGTGCTTGCTATCTCACGGATAATGTCGCAGGCAACTCAGATGTCGATGGCGGGCCCACTCGCTTGATGTCGCCTGTGATTGATCTTTCATCGGGTGATGCGACCATTTCGTACGCCCGTTGGTTCCACAATGATGATGGCGATGGCGATCGACTGACCGTTGAGGTTTCGAATAACAACGGCAGTAACTGGACATTGGTCGAGTCAGTTGGCAATACCGGCGGCTGGACAACGAATAGCTTTGTTGTCAGTGACTATGTTACGCCAACAGCTTCCGTTCGTGTTCGTTTCAACGCAACTGACAATCCTAATGATTCGGTAACCGAAGCAGCGATTGATGCGTTCAACGTTGCTCGACTTTCATGTAATAACAGCGATTGCATGACGTTGACTGTCACCAATTTGAAGGGTGGCGAAGATGCTACTTTCGAAATCGATGGTGCTACCCCCGGTGCGACTGTTGCAGTCGCGTACGGCTTGCAGCTCGGCAGCTTCAACTTCAATGGTGGAGGCTGGTGTGTAGACTTCGGCATCAAGATTCCCGCAGGTCAAGCCAACTCACGCATTGTTGTGCAGGGGGCAGCGGATGGCTCCGGCTCATTCAGCAAGGATAGATTTATTCCTAGTGGATTCAGCGGAGTCTCAATTCACCTCCAAGGCGCTGAGAAGGATACCTGCCCCGATTCGTGCATGTCGAACGTCGTTTCGGATGTGATTGAGTAATCGAATTAGTATTGTGAGTACAATACGTTTGATGCGTACATTTTGATAGACTAGACCAAGGCCCGGTGATGATTGCATCGCCGGGCCTTTTTTCGTTTTTGCTTCCTCACAACTTGCGAATCAAACATCACTTGGAATTTCGAGCATCTCCCCAGCCGCCGCCGCCGGGGGTTTTCAAAATTAAGCGGTCTCCCGGTTGTACATCAATGCCTTCGATAGAACCCAATGTGATCGATTGTGCTGAGCCATTTGCATGCACAGATTGTACAGTTTGCGAACCCGGCAGCCCATCGTCTCCGCCGTGCGTGCCTGCAGGGCCATGAGTGCGGTGTTGGCTCAAAATAGATACTTGCATTTGCGTGAGAAACTCATACTCGCGGATAATGCCGTTGCCACCATGGTGTAATCCGCGACCGCCCGAACGCGTGCGAATGGCAAATTGATGAAGCCGAACCGGATAGCGATGTTCAAGAATCTCAGGATCGGTGATGCGCGTATTGGTCATATGCGAATGAACCGCATCCGTGCCGTCAAACGTTGCGCCCGCGCCTGTACCTCCAGCTACTGTTTCGTAATAGCCGAACGTATCATTCCCGAATAGCACATTGTTCATCGTTCCTTGTGAGCCGGCCATCAGGTCAAACGCTTGAATGAGCGCATCAACAATGCGTTGACTGGTCTCAACATTGCCGCCTACCACGGCCGGAGCAAGTCTGACATCCTCTGGAAAATGAGGATTCAATAAGCAATTCTCCGGTATGTTGACGGTGATCGGTCGCATAAGCCCTTCATTGAGCGGCATCGGCTCTGCAATCAACAACCGCAAGACGTACATCAATGCGCTTCGCACAATCGCCGGGGTTGCATTGAGATTTCCCGGGTGGACATTTCCCGTCCCCGTAAAATCGACGTTTGCTTCATCACCTTGAATCGTCACATTCACCTTGATGAGCGTGCCATCGTCCAATTGCTCGGTCGCGGTTACTGCACCGTTTGGGAGAAGGTTGAGGGCTGTTCGCATTCGAGACTCTGACTGATGCTTGAGCAGACGCATGAATTTTGCGACCACTGGTACACCTGCCGATTCTGCAAGTTGTTGCAATGCGGATTCGCCTTGTTTGTTGGCCGCCAAAGCCGCACGCAGATCCTCCATATTCTCATCAACTGCGCGACTTGGACCATACGTAAAATTCGCCAGCAACCGGCGCATCGTATCAAAGCAAGGATTGCCCTGCTCAACCAAATACATTGGTTGTAGGATTACCCCTTCTTCCACCAATGTCGTGGCTTGTGGCGGCATTGAGCCGGGTCGAATACCGCCAACCTCAGCATGATGTGCGCGATTGGCCGCATAACCGAGTAGTGTCGGTGGGGTACTGCCCATCTGATAAATCGGTGTAATGACGGTGACGTCTGGCAAATGCGATCCGCCAAAAGCCGGATGATTAGTAACCACCGTATCGCCCGGCCGCATCGCAATATGAGCCGCCACCGATCGTACACACTCGCCTAAGGCGCCCAAATGAACTGGTATATGAGGCGCATTCACCACCAACTCACCATCGGCATCAAGGATCGCGCACGAGAAATCAAGCCTCTCTTTTACATTGGTCGACAACGCCACCCGGCGTAGCATCTCACCCATTTCCTCCGCAATTGAAGTCAATCGATTGGAATACAACTCCAAATTAATGGTGGTGTGTTGTTGATCGTGTGGCATCGAAACGACTTGGGTATCAGTCTGCTGATGCGTCAACAGAATGCTGCGGTCAGCGGTTGCAACTGCTTGCCAATGTGACTCTACCACCGTAATGCTGTGATCTTCCGCGATCAATGCGGGGCCGAGTATGATGTCGTTACCACAGAATGTTGCCCGCTCGTAGGTAGGCCATTCGTTCTGAACTGAAGAACTCTCACTTGCGGATGTCTTACCAGATTGCGATGCTACAGATTCACTGCTAACGGCTGTAGTTGAGTTTTCTGAACCATTGGCGATAACTCGGAGTGCGACAAACTCAATTGCTCGGTTTGGTGGACAGACACCGAAAATCTCAACGTAGTTGGATCGAAAGATGTTTGCGCAATGAGTAATCCCAATCGTCGCGAAGTCATCATGATTGTCGATCATGCAATCACATTCAAGGGTTGAATCTTGGCCTTCAAATCGGCAGGAAAGGAGAATACGACTGATTGCAATGTCGGCTGCCGCAACTCCATCTTGTTTGCAGGCGGATCGAGCGACCACAGACAATTCGTGAATGTGTTGTTGGAGCGAGGCATCATCCATTGAATCTGCAATGACCAACAGTTGACGTTCCGCATGGTGCTCGATTGGCGCCTTTGCCAAGCCCTCGGCGCTCAACAAACTGGCATGGGGAGGAATGAGAATTTGTGGAATGCCCAATCGGGTGGCGACAGCACAAGCATGTTGTCCGCCTGCCCCGCCAAACCCAACCATGGTGTAGTCACGCGGATCAAAGCCTCGCCGGACTGATATCTTGCGGACCGCATCTGCCATTCTCTCATTGGCGATATCAAGAAACCCGTGCAAGAGCTCATCGAATGCAATGGGCTCGCCGGTTTTTTGTTCAATCTCGTCGCGTAATTCCAGAAGTGCATTGTTCGCAGCCGCGAGATCAATCGGGATCCCAAATCGCGTTGGATTCAAGCGGTGCAACATTAAGTTTACATCTGAAATCGTTAGCGGTCCACCCAGGCCATAACACGCTGGGCCGGGTTGCGCGCCCGCAGATTGTGGTCCTACTCGCAAGCGATGGCCATCAAACCAGCAAACGCTTCCACCGCCCGCCGCCACTGTATGAATCGCCAAAGCAGGTGACATGACCGTCGCGCTGTCGATTGAGGGCTCCATGTCATATTCGAATACGCCATCGTACCGTGACACATCAGTACTCGTGCCTCCCATGTCGAATGCGATCAGTTTTGTGAGGCCACAGCGCAAGCCTGCTTGTACCGCCCCCTTGACTCCGCCGGCGGGTCCTGAGAACAAACTATCACATGCAGCAAACATCTCCGCAGACTGTAATCCGCCTGCGCTCGTCATCATGCGTATGCGACTACCTGACTTGCAAGGAGTGCGCACTCCATTCAAAAATGCGCTGATGACTGTACTGAGATACGCATCGACTGTCGTTGTTTGGGTGCGCGCAAGATACCCGATGCGCGGAGCTACTTCATGGGATTGCCGAATGTTCGAAAATCCAAATGTCCGCAGTATGTCAAACACTTGTGCTTCGTGCGCAGGATTGGCATAACTGTTCAATAGCGCAATCGCTGCAACTGCATCACGAGGCAACGTAGATTGAAGCGCATCCAATGCCTGATTCAATTGTTGGATATCAATCTCTTGAATTACCGTGCCGTCGGCTGCAATTCGTTCTGTCACTTCAATCACTTGGCAAGGGAGGGGCTCGGTCTTCTTTATCTCTAGAGCGAAGAGATCGGGGCGTTGCTGCGTGCCGATCGTGAGAAGATCTTGAAAGCCTTTGGTCACAAACAGAATGACGGGTGAGCCTTGGCGCTCCAGAAGCGCATTCGTTCCGCGCGTGGTGGCAAGGCGAATGTCCATCTTTGGCAACGGTTGATCGAACGGCGTCTGTGTGACCAGATGCGCAGCTAGAATTGGTGCTTCCATCGGAAAGCGTATTTCAATCGTGGATGGCGGTTTGACGGTTGAGACATCAATACCTCGCGCTGCTGCCGGGGCGAATTCAATCACCGATGAAGTCACATCAAATCCAATACACGAAAGCAATGTTTGTGAGTCATCATCCGGTTCTGCATCGTTGCTCTTTGCATTGAGCATTCGAGCGATGGTCGAAGCGGGGAACCCGATGGCAGCACCAATGGGCAAATCGTCAATCCAAGGGGCCGTTATCCGTGCGCGGTGCGGGCTGACCCACTCCGTTAGCCGCGCTCGTAATGCAGCATGGCTGAGTACTTTGCAACGCACATTCTCGCCCTGAGGAGAGCGGGCAATGCAATCTGTAAATGTACCGCCGGTATCGATTGAAATTCGCCACACGTCGCAGATGCTCCTCGCTCCGTGGCTGGTGGAGTTCAAGCCTTGGTTCAGATTCAAGATTGTACCCATCGCCACGACCTGCGCGATTCGATATGAAAAGGCCGCAGAATTGGCACCTGCATCATAGTGGGGGGTGTGGGCTGAAGTCGTCAGCCGACCTACGGTAGTGGCCAATGTCAGATGATACCGCACAATCCCAGCATCAGCCCACAATCCTCACGGTGGGCAATTTTGATGGTGTACATCTTGGGCATCAGAGGCTGATTACCCAGGCTCGACAGTTGGCGAATCGCTTCGATCAAGGTCAAGTGATCGCGCTCGTTTTTGATCCGCATCCATCAACCGTATTGTCATCGTCAGATAAGAGTACCAAGGCCCGGCATCGCTTGATGTCGTTTGAGCAGCGTACGCGTCATTTGCGTCAGGTAGGAGTAGATAAGGTGGTTCGGCTTCGACCCACGGAAGCACTACTCAATCTCACTCCCGAAGCGTTCATCGACCGGCTGGCCTGCGAATTTCATATGGCAGGTATGGTCGAGGGAAGCGATTTCTGCTTCGGTCGTAATCGTTCGGGGACAGTGGACTGTTTGCGATCACTAGGCGAAACACACGGATTTTCCGTTGAGATTGTTTCTCCTGTCGAAACCGATTTGGATAACCAATGCATGGTCGTTGTTTCGAGCAGCCAGATTCGACATCTCCTTACATCGGGGAGAGTCCGTGATGCAGCGCGATTACTCGGTCGACCTCATTCCATCTCCGGCACTGTCAAACCCGGGCAATCTCGAGGGCGGACGATCGGCATACCAACGGCCAATCTTGAGACGGTAAATCTCCTCCCGGGTCGGGGCGTGTATGCAGGCAGGGCCACGATCCGCTCTGGCCAACTCAAGGAAGCACCCGATTCGTCCACGATTGACCAAGAGCACCTTGATTCAACTTATCCGGCTGCCATCAATATTGGCTTGCGACCGACCTTTGAAGACCAAGGAAGGCTCGTTTGTGAGATTCACCTGATCGGATTCAAAGGCGAAATTGGTCAATACGATTGGCCGCTCGAAGTGGAATTTCATGCGTTCCTCCGCCCTGAGATTGCATTTGACAATGTGGATCAAGTAAAGGCTCAGATCTGGCGTGATGTTGCTCGCGTCGAACAGATGTTACTGCCTTCATCAAGTGAGAAAATTGAGCAACCAAGTACATGACTTTCTTCAAACACCAACTTCAGGGATGGGTTCGATTCTATGGCTGAGATTATTAGCAACGCCTCATTGCAAGACATCGCGGATCGCCTTCTACAGGCCAATCATGTGGTTTTGTCCACCCATGTGAAGCCGGACGGCGATGCGTTTGGCGGGACGGTTGCTCTCGCTCGCGCCATTGAACGATTGGGCAAACGCGCCAGCATTTGGCATATTCCGCCGATCTCATCCAGTTTCCACTCCTTGCTCGGTTCAACCAAGGTCAACGTTGTCGGTGACGATGGACAGCCCGACCCCGATGCGGATCTGATTGTCATCGTTGATACTTGTGCACGTTCACAACTCGATTCACTCGTCGACTACATTGATGCCCATCGCAAATGCGTTTGCGTGATTGACCATCATATTCAAGGCGATGATATTTCTGATTGCGCCTATGTTGATTCGACGGCTGGTTCGGTGTGTGAGATCATCGCAGATCTTATTGCACTCCTCGGAATCGAATTGGATAAAGATCTCGCCACTCCGTGCTATCTCGGTATGGCGACGGACACCGGCTGGTTCCGATTTTCCAATACCTCAGCCCGCACTATGCGCACCGCGGCCACACTACTTGATGCGGGCGTTGATCACAACGAATTGCTTGCGCTTTCCGAACATTGTGATCGCCCCAGTCGATTCTACCTCATGGCTCGAGCTCTTAATAGCATGGTGTTGTCAGATTCTAAACAGGCGGCCGTCCTGACGCTGTATCAAGAAGACTTTGAAACTGTGGATGCGCATTCTGACGACACGCATGGCTTGGCGGATCTGCCTCTCAGCATCGAAAGCGTACAGATGGTGTGTGTGATCGCGCAACGAAAAGCGGGCATCGTCAAACTCAGCCTGCGCTCCAAACCAGGTGAAAATGCAATTGACGTGAGCGCTTTTGCAGGGCAATTCGGCGGCGGGGGACACGCGCGTGCTTCCGGTGCCAAAATAACGGATGCAGACATTGACGACATTCGCGATAGAGTGTTGCAAGCAGTCGAGGCGCTTCCGGTGATTGACATGGCGGTTGCCAACATCGCGACGACCTGATGAAACTGATACTGCAGTTCGGCCAGAAGCCAGAGTTCAAACTTGGATGTAGCGGACCTGAATTAAGCGTGCTTTTAAGATGCGCCGCCGCTTCTTCACACTTACGATGGTGTGCGCGGCCGCGATCGGCGATGATCCGATTATTGCTAAGGCGTGGGAATTTAAGTTTCCACGTGCCAATGAGCAATCTGACGCATAGATCAAATGAAGGACCTCTGAGCCAAGACACGATCAATGCAACCGCATCCGAGCTCATTTGTCTTCGATTCATTGATTCGCGACACCTCTCGTATTGCTAGGACTCTATCATTGTCCACTGTATACGTAGCGCGGTATTCTCGGAAATCACCGCCACATTCTTATATTGGTGACGTTAGTTCATTTGGAATTACCCTGATTCGACAACAGTAATAGAGGAAGGGGGAGATTCAATTCTAGCGTGAGAATTCGATTAGCCAGCAAATTGTTGTGGAGCAAAACCCGATGAAACGTACACATAAGAACACTTTGCTTGCCGCTATCTGCCTCATCGCTGGCCTCGGTAATGGCCCAGG
>PJEL010005585.1_pt1 | contig 10139 bp, 4 predicted proteins | sample 1853271 | NCBI WGS metagenome assembly PJEL01 (sample SAMN08108733, study PRJNA415343) | Invertebrate metagenome, whole genome shotgun sequencing project. | host: Globobulimina | place: Sweden: Gullmar Fjord | collected 2015-08 | reverse complement strand
TTTGTTATATAAAAATATATACCAAAAGGGTTATTGCAGGCCATAACATAGGGCTATAAATTTGTGGATTTGAAATCATAGAACTCATAAAATCAATTAATAATTATGAGAAATTATTTGTACTTAAGATTTAGTCACTATGAAAAGAACAATGTAATATCAGCATTCAATTTTGTCACAGTTGTTGCGTAATAAAAGATTTATAAATTTAAAATAGTGGATATTATGAAAACAAGAACCTTACTTACAACGACAGTCTTTTTTCTTTGTAGTATAATACTACAAGCTCAAACTACCACAATACCTGATGCTAATTTTGAACAGGCATTAATTGATTTAGGAATTGATTCAGATGGTACGATAAACCAAAGTGTTGCTACCAGTGATATTTCCGGGATTACTTTTCTTAATGTTTCGAATAAAAATATTAATGATTTAACAGGAATTGAAGGTTTTATTAGTTTAACTCAATTCTTATGTGACAATAATCAACTTACAAGTTTAGATGTAACTCAAAATACTGCGTTGACATATTTACGTTGTTCCTATAATCAACTTACAAGTTTAGATGTAACTCAAAATACTGCGTTGACAGATTTACATTGTTACAAAAATCAATTAATGAGTTTAGATGTAAGTCAAAATACTACCTTAACACAATTATTTTGTACATATAATCAACTCACAAGCTTGGATGTGTCAAGTAGTCCTGCCCTGACAATCCTAACCTGTAGTTATAATCAACTCACAAGCTTGGATGTATCAAATAGTCCTGCCCTGACAAACTTACTATGTTATAATAATGAACTCACAAGCTTGGATGTATCAAATAATCCTGCTCTGATATCCCTAAGTTGTAGATATAATCAACTAACAAGTTTAGATGTAGCACAAAATACTGCTTTGACAAACCTAAGGTGTGATCAAAATCAACTCACAAGCTTGGATGTATCAAATAATCCTGCTCTTACAGTACTAAATTGTGATAATAATCAACTCACAAGCTTGAATGAATCAAATAGTCCTGCTCTGATATCCCTAAGTTGTCAATATAATCAACTAACAAGTTTAGATGTAACACAAAATACTGCTTTGACACATTTAGTGTGTTACAGAAATCAACTAATAAGTTTAGATGTAACACAAAATCCTGCCCTGACAGGTTTAAGTTGTTCCTTTAATCAACTAACAAGTTTAGATGTAACACAAAATACTGCCCTGACAAGTTTAAGTTGTCACTATAATCAACTTACAAGTTTAGATGTAACTCAAAATCCTGCCTTAGGCAGTTTACAATGTATCTTTAATCAACTAACAAGTTTAGATGTAAGTCAAAATCCTGCCCTGACAATCCTAAGCTGTAATCATAATGAACTCACAAGCTTGGATGTATCAAATAATCCTGCTCTTGATATACTACAATGTAATAATAATCAACTCACAAGCTTGGATGTATCAAATAATCCTGCCCTAACACTCCTAAATTGTCAACATAATCCACTCACAAGTTTAGATGTAACTCAAAATACTTCTTTGACAAAATTATTTTGTTTTCAAAATCAACTAACAAGTTTAGATGTAACACAAAATACTTCTTTGATAAGGTTATGGTGTAGCGGTAATCAACTTACGAGTTTAGATTTAACAAAAAATACTGCTCTGTATTTGCTATATTGTGACAATAATCAACTTACAAGTTTAGATGTATCAAATAGTACTGCCTTGACATACCTAAATTGTCGATTAAATCAACTCACAAGCTTGAATGTATCGGATAATCCTGACCTGACCTACCTATGGTGTGAACAAAATCAACTCCCAAGCTTGAATGTATCAAATAGTCCTGCTCTTATAAGACTATATTGTAGTTATAATGAACTCACAAGCTTGAATGTATCAAGTAGTTCTGCTCTGACATACCTAACGTGTTATAATAATGAACTCACAAGCTTGGATGTTTCAAATAATCCTGCCCTGACATACCTAAATTGTCAATATAATCAACTCCCAAGCTTGGATGTGTCAAGTAGTCCTGCTCTGACAAACCTATATTGTTCATATAATCAACTCACAAGCTTGGATGTATCAGATAATCTTGCTCTGAAAAGTTTTTATTGTGCATATAATCAACTAACGAGTTTGAATGTTAAAAACGGTAACAATATTAATATGAGCATATGGTTTACTGCAAGATATAACCCGTACCTAAGTTGTATTCAAGTGGATGATGCAGCATGGTCAAATGCAAATTGGCAAAATAGCAAGGATGAAACAGCAACTTACTCGGAAAATTGTAATAATCTGCCACCTATCGCAGAGTGTCAAATTGTAAGTATAAGTGCCGACGAAAACTGCGAGGCGAACGTAACACCAGATATGGTAGATAATGGATCATTTGACCCTGATGGCGATCCTATCACCCTCAGTCTTGATCCGACAGGGCCATATCAGTTGGGTGAAACGACAGTCACATTAACAGTCATGGATAACAGCGGAGAGTCAGATCAGTGTACAGCAACTGTTACCGTAGTTGATGTGACAGCACCCGTTATTACCACCATCACAAGCCCAATTGTAATATGGCCACCAAACCATCAATATGAAAGCTTCGTGCTGAGTGATTTTGTATTGTCAGTCTCGGATAATTGCGCGTCCCCTACCATCAATGAAGTTAACATCATCAAAGCGACCAGTGATGAAGTGGAAGATGCTCAAGGTGGAAGGGATGGAAATACACTAGATGATATTGTTATTGCAGGTGACTGTAAATCAATTCAGTTGCGAAAAGAACGCAAAGCAGGCTATAATGGCCGTGTGTATACAATCCATCTTGAATTGGATGATGGCAATGGTAATACAGGTATTGCTACTTGCCAGGTAGAAGTACCGCCCAATAATAATGGAACAGCTGTAGATGACGGTCCTGTTTATGAGGAATTGGGTGATTGCGGCAATAAATCATCATTTATAGTAGAAAACAATAATTCAGAAGGTGACATTGAACTGTTCAATTATCCGAATCCATTTAACAACTCAACCACGCTTGTTTTTTCTGTACCTGAGATGAACACAACAACCCTGAAAGTATACAATTCTATGGGTAAGGAAATCGCAGTATTGTTTGATGGATATGCTGAAGCGGATCAAAACTACGAGTTCATCTTTAAAGGTGAAGGATTTCCAAAAGGATTATATATCTGCCACCTGCAAAGTGGGGATATACACTGCACCAAGCGAATGTTATTGGTAAGATAAACCGGTTGTATGGTTCATCTACGCTAGACATTTTGAGCGGAGTCAGGAGACTCCGCTTAAAATCAATTAATAATTATGAATGAAAAAGATGAAACGAACAATTAACTTAAAATTACTAACCAAAAAACCTATATTATGAAATCAAATCTCCTTTACAAAAAAGTAAATTTTTTATCCTTACTATGGATAATGATATTCGGTATGCTTTTGGATATCAGTGCTCAGACGGTACTTTATGAGCAGACGGGGTTCGGTATGTGGAGCTGGCCTTCACAAGATTTTGAAACACCCTATGAACATATTGATTGCCAGGGAGCCGACGACTTTATAGTTCCGACAGGTTCAATATGGAATATCCAGACAGTTATCGGATATGGTACAAGCGAACCCGTTAATATTGTAAACGTTCTATTTTATAACGATGTTGGTGGAATGCCAGCTACAACAGCCTTTGAGAGTTATATGGGTATTGGAGCTACCAACTCAGGTTCAGCCATGACCATTCCGCTTACAGGCGGAGGTCCGCACCTTACTGGTGGCCATTACTGGGTATCTATCCAGGAAGTTCTACCTTCTCCCTCAGGTACTCAATGGTTCTGGAACACAAAAAATACGGTAAATAATAACGAAGCACATTGGCGTAATCCTCTCGACGGATTTGGATATGGTGCTACAACCTGGGCACCCTTAAGTGAATTATCTGGATACGAGGATTGGGCTTTTACCCTTGAAGGTGAATCATACTCATACTTTGAAGTTGGAACAGGTACATCATACGGAAGTTATCCCTCTTATTATGGTACCTGGAGTAATTACTGGGAAAACTGTCATACCCAATGTTTATACCTGGCTTCAGAGCTTGGAGCAATGGAGATCACTGAACTTGCCTGGAATTTCGAAAGAATTTCTGAACCTCAGAATATACTTTATAATATAGAGATCCGGATAAAAGAAACTTCGAACACCTCTTTCAGTGCTGGTTCATATTTTGATATGAGTGGTGCTACAACGGTCTTTTCTGCAGGGTCATATATTCCTGCAACATCAACAGGTTGGAGTAAGATTGATATTGTAGACTATATGTATGCTGGATCACAGAACCTTGTTGTTGATATTATATGGGGGGATAACGGGTATTATGAATCACCGTATTATAGAACATATAAGACAACCCAAAGTTCTATTCGTACTTTATTAGGTTATGGCGACGGTCAAACCCCGCCGAGTTATGGCGCCTATTCCTATGATCGGGATAATATGAGATTCTATTACCAGCCTATTGGTGGACCCCCTATTGCGATATGCCAGAATGTAATTGTAAATGCCGACGGAAGCTGTGAAGGGCTTGTAACACCAGATCAGGTTGATGATGGCTCATACGATCCTGATGGCGATCCTATAACCCTCAGTCTTGATCCTACAGGGCCTTATCCTTTGGGGATAACAACAGTAACCTTAACCGTTGAGGACGACAATGGTGAAACGGACCAGTGTACTGCAACTGTTACAGTAGTTGATGTTACACCACCTGTTTCTTTATGCAAGAACATTACCATAAACCTTACTGCATTCGGAAATGTTTTGATTAGCCCATATGATGTGAATAATGGTTCGTATGATAACTGTGGTATTTTTGGGCTAGCTCTCTCTCCAACATATTTCACTTGTGCAGATATGGGTTCAAATACAGCAATACTGACTGTAAGTGATAATAATGGCAATTTTTCATCTTGTACTGCAACTGTTACAGTAGTTGATGTAACACCACCTGTTATTACCACCTTCACAAACCCAGATGTTATATGGCCACCAAACCACCTGTACGAAACCTACGAACTGGCCGATTTGGTTTCATCAGTCTCGGATAATTGCGCATCCCTTACCATCAATGATGTTAACATTGTTAAAGCGACGAGCGATGAGCCGGAGGATGCCACAGGAGGCGGTGATGGAAATACCATGAATGATATCATCATCTCTGGTGATTGCAAATCAGTTCAACTTCGAAAAGAAAGAGATGCTACCGGTAATGGCCGTGTATATATAATCCATCTTGAGTTGGATGATGGTAATGGTAATACAGGTTCAGAAACTTACGAGGTACAAGTACCACATAGTAAGGGTGGAACAGCTATTGATGACGGTGCTGTTTACGACGTAAATTGTAGCAAGAAATCATTTTTTATTGATGCAAATGAGAATTCAGAAAATGATATTCAACTGATCAATTACCCGAATCCGTTTAACAATTCAACAACGCTAGTTTTCTCGATAGCTGAGGCTGCCAAAACGACTCTGAAAGTATACAATTCTATGGGTAAGAAAATCACAGTTTTGTTTGATGGATATGCTGAGGTGGATCAAAATTACAAGATCATTTTCAATGGTGAAGGTTTGCCAAAAGGATTATATATCTGCCATTTGAAAAGTGGGAATGAACAATGCACCAAGCGAATGTTATTGGTAAGATAAACCGGTTGTATGGTTCGGCTACATTCGACATTTTGAGCGGAGTCAGGAGACTCCGCTTAAAATCAATTAATAATTAAAATTAATCACTATGAAAAGGAAACTATTTACAACTTCTGGAATCTTGGGCATTATTATGCTCGTTTTTACTCTTAACAGCTGTGATATTTAAGGAAAATCAAATTTATTTATTAATAATAAAACCTATACTTATGAAGGCAAATTTACTTTCTCAAAGAATTAAAACTGTTGTATTACTAATGGTAGCATTCTTTGGTTTTGTTTTGAGCAATCATGCTCAAACTATCGTTACAATTGGCACAGGTACCACGCAGAATTCTGCCTATCCTTGCCCTTACGGGAATTGGTACAAGGGTGTGAAGGAACAGATGCTGATTCTGGCTTCAGAATTAACAGCAGCTGGAGCAAGCGCTGGAACCATCAGTGCACTTGGTTTTAGTGTGTCATCTCCTGCTGGTGCACCCCTGACTGGTTTTACCATCAGTCTTGGTAATACAACAGTAAGCTCCTTGTCTAGTTTTATTACTTCAGGCCTTACACAGGTATATACCATTACAGCATATACTACCCATTTAGGATGGAATATGCATACATTTTCAACTAACTTTATTTGGGATGGTACAAGCAATCTTTTGGTAGAGACTTGTTTTGAAAATCCTACCTATACTTCGAACGCAGTGATGAACAAAACTACTACAACATTTGTTTCAACACTTGACGTTCATGGAGATGCTGGAGGCATCTGCACCAGTGGTTACTCGTCACCATACAGCCAAAGGCCCAATATACAAATTCAAAGTGAAGATGGTGCCCTGCATGCTTTAATTCCGTTTATGACAGGTTTTGAAACCGGAGCAATCCCTCCTGAAGTAGTTGCTTCATCAGGTCCCCAGTCTGCAGTTTATGTATCCAGTAACAATTCATATACCGGTACATATAGCACCTTCATGGAAGGAAACACATCAACAGGATGGGGTGCAACTCCTACAACGCAAGCCCAGGCTTTCGATCCTTCAAAATCAACCCACTTCGGGAACATGGATATCGAAATTCATCCTGATATTGGAAACCCTGGTGTTCTCACAATCGGTTTCTGGATGCGCCAGAACTATTCATTTAATATGAATTATAGCTGGCTCCAATGCCTGGTTAATGGTGTGAATGTTGCAGATGTTGATGGTATTTTCTACTATCAGCCGGCCTCAGCTTCAGGCGACTCATGGGTATACAAGGAGTTTGATCTGTCTCTCTATCAGAACGATGCCTCTTTTATCTTCACTTTTAATTCATCATGTAAATATTACTACCCGTATTACCTGGGTGGAGACGTAGCCATGATCGATGATATCAATATCTGGTATGTAAATGGGAATTCAAATAATGCCCCAGTAGCAGAGTGCCAGAATGTAACTGTAGTTGCCAACGAATACTGTGAAGGGCTTGCAACACCAGAACAGGTTGATAACGAATCCTACGACCCTGATGGCGATCCTATCACCTTCAGTCTTGATCCTCCTGGGCCTTATCAGTTAGGAGAAACAACAGTAACCTTAACCGTTGAGGACGACAGTGGTGAAACGGATCAGTGCACAGCAACCGTAACCGTAGTTGATGTAACATCACCTAATATGATACCACAGGTACAGCCCCATGTTATTTGGCCTCCAAACCACCAGTACGAAACCTTCGTGCTGGGCGATTTTGTTTCATCAGTCTCGGACAATTGTGCATCCCTTACAATCGATGATGTTAGCATTTATAAAGCGACAAGTGATGAGCTGGAGAATGGCCAAGGTGGAGGTGATGGGAACACCATGAATGATATCATCATCTCCGGTGATTGCAAATCAGTTCAACTTCGAAAAGAACGAAATGCTAACGGTAATGGCCGTGTATATACAATCTATCTTGAGTTGGATGATGGTAATGGTAATACTAGTTCAGCAACTTGCCAGGTACAAGTACCACATAATAATGGCGGAACAGCTATTGATGATGGTGCTGTTTACGAAGTATTGGGAAATTGTGGCAATAAATCATCATTTATAGCGGGAAACAATAATTTGGAGAGTGAAATTGAACTGATTAATTACCCGAATCCATTTACGAATTCAACAACTCTTGTTTTCTCGGTAGCTGAGGTTGCCAAAACGACTCTGAAAGTATACAATTCTATGGGTAAGGAAGTTGCAGTATTGTTTAATGGATATGCTGAAGCGGATCAAAACTACGACAACATTTTTAAGGGTTCAGGATTGCCAAAAGGATTATATATCTGTCACCTGCAAAGTGGGGATAAACACTGCACCAAGCGAATGTTATTGGTAAGATAAACCGGTTAAAACATCATATTACCTAAAGGGTTATTGCAGGCCATAACGTAGGGCTATATATTTGTGGCGTTGAAGAAACTGAAAACCTGTAATGAAAAAAGTCAGTACCCGGAAGCCGAAAAGGGAAAGAGTAGGCAAAATATTTAAATTACTTTATTATGAAAAAGATTATAACAGTAATGATTATATTGTGTGTTTTTCTAAATGTTTACTGTCAATTTCCCCCAGCTGGCAATAATATTGCACCTTTGGCTGTTGCAAGTGCCAGCACTTGTAACTTAGGGGCTTGCAGTACCTTAAACGACTTGAATTTTAGCACATGCGGAATACAGTCAATGTGGATACCAACCGCTTCGCCACCTTCTTCTACACCTGGTATTAATTATATAGATTTTGAATGGACAACATCAGTTTCTATTAATAAAATGACAATTCATCATGCACAAATTTCTGGACGGTTTTTAACAGGTGCAACAATGCAAAAATGGAATGGAAGTTCATGGGTAAGCTTTCACACTTTCTCAAATCTTCCAATGCAATGTATTAATACAGTTACATTTTCTGACGTAACTACTTCAAAATTGAGATTAACTTCTTTCCAAATGACAGGAACAGGTCAAATTTCTAATCCGAATTTCCGAGAAATAGAAATTTTTGATATAATTAATAATCCACTTATTACAGTACTTACTAAAAATATTACAGTAAATCTTGATGTAACTGGTAATACTTCTATTATTCCTGCTGACGTTGACGATGGAACTAATGGAAATTGTAGCTATACTCTTAGTGTGCTTCCAAATTCTTTCACTTGTACTGATATTGGTCTAAATACTGTTACTCTTACGGCTACTGCTGCTGCTGGATATAATGTTTCTGAAACTGCAGTTGTCACTGTAATAGACAATGTCAACCCAATAGCGATCTGTCAGGATGCCACTGTCTACCTAGATGGTAGTGGAGCTGGTTCAATCACAACAGCTGATATTGATAATAGCTCGTATGACAACTGTGGTATTGCAACAATGTCTGTTGCTCCATCAAGCTTTACTTGTGCAGATGTGGGAGTAAATACAGTAACACTAACTGTTACTGATAATAATGGCAATATTTCAACTTGTACCGCAAGTCTGGTTGTAGTAGATATCATATCACCTGTTATTACCACTATCACAAGCCCATTTGTTATATGGCCGCCAAACCACAAGTACGAAACCTTCGTGCTGGGTGATTTCGTTTTATCAGTCTTGGATAATTGTGCATCCCTGACAATCAATGATGTTAACATTATTAAAGCGACGAGTGATGAGCCGGAGGATGCCATAGGAAACGGTGATGGAAATACTATGGATGATATTATCATTTCCGGTGATTGCAAATCAGTTCAACTTCGAAAAGAACGAAATGGTAACGGTAATGGCCGTGTATATACAATCCATCTTGAGTTGGATGATGGTAATGGTAATACTAGTTCAGTAACTTGCCAGGTACAAGTACCACATAATAATGGTGGAACAGCTATTGATGATGGTGCTGTTTACGAAGTATTGGGAAATTGTGGCAATAAATCATTTTTCATTGCAGCAATCGAGAATTCAGAAAGTGATATTGAACTGATTAATTACCCGAATCCGTTTAACAACTCAACCACCCTTGTTTTCTCGGTAAAGGAGACAAACAAAACGACCTTAAAAGTTTATAATTCTATGGGTAAGGTAGTTGCAATATTGTTTGATGGATATGCTGAAGCGGATCAAAACTACGAGTTCATCTTTAAAGCTGAAAGATTGCCAAAAGGATTATATATCTGCCACATGCAAAGCGGGAATGAACACTGCACCAAGCGAATGTTATTGGTAAGATAAACCAGTTGTATGGTTCGGCTACGCTCGATATTTTGAGCGGAGTCAGGAGACTCCGCTCTTTTATGTATCCGGCACTCGTTACAAACGAACACCAGCTTGTAAGCTATAAGAACCAACAACTTAGATCGGGATTGATGTTTTTTATTTACATTCGCTATATATACATATATATAAACTCATATGAGCCAGTATAATT